>SMTZ1_10002876_pt1 | contig 19301 bp, 17 predicted proteins | sample DeeMarSWOR136_30_FD_25667 | JGI IMG/M metagenome (IMG submission 25667)
AGGGTTTGCAGGGCGTTCAGTGCGTAGATCATCTGGACGATCCCGCCTTTCATATCCCCCACACCGGGACCGTATGCGAGATCGCCGTCGACCCTGAAGGGACGTTTCGCCACGGTGCCGGCGGGCCATACCGTATCGAGGTGAGCAGAGAGGAAGAGTTGTTTTTTCCCGCTGCCTGGCCGTTTCGCCCGGACATGGTTGCCCCAGTCGGTTTCGGGAATTGTCTCCACCTGAAAGCCCAGCGTCCGGAGCTCCTGGGCCACGATCTGTCCACAGGTGTCGATTCCCTCCTTGCAGTACGAGCCGCTGTCGATGTTAACCAAGCGCTCCAACAAGCCAAGCATTTCATCCTGTTTCTCGCTCAGGTAGGTGCGCATTTGCTCCATCGCCCTTCCTCCGGATTTGGGTAGCCAGCAGGGGCTCCCCATCAATGGGATTTCCTCTCAGTTTTCCACTATCGTACTAGATATAATAAGATTTGTGTCAATCTCGCAAGTTCTGGTGCAATCCCTATTGCCCTTTTTCTCAAATATTCGGTAGAGTATCAAGGAACCCTTTACCATACTCCAGTGAAACACGAGATTGAAATCCATTAGGGTTCGGAAATTGGTGTTAGTGACGATCGGAAAATCCTCTATGGGTATTTTCCGGAGGAGTGATTTATATGAAGCGGAATGACCGGAACAATGCCAGCATCGGGAAAAAAGGAATAACCAAACGATTGGCCCAATACGTTACCGGCTTCGATCATGGGGATATGCCGTCAGAGGTGTTTCATGCGGCCAAGCGCTGTTTGTTGGATTGGCTGGGAGTTGCCCTGGGTGGCTCATCTCATAGAGGAGTTGACTATTTGCTTCATGTTGCCGAAGAAGTAGGGACCGAAAGTAAGGCGATTATCATTGGGAGAGGGAGAAAAGCCGATATCTTGCATGCAGCCCTGATCAACGGATACATGTCGCACGTACTGGATTATGACGACACTCATTTGGAGAGTTTTGTCCACCCCAGTGCCCCGGTTTGGCCAGCCATCGCCTCACTCAGTGCGATGATGAAAATCAGTGGCAAAGATGCACTCTCAGCTTTTGTTTTGGGATACGAGGTGGAAAATCGAATTGGCCGCGTTCTGTTTCCGCATCATGACGAGCGTGGTTGGCATATGACTGCCATGGTAGGAGGCTTTGGCGCGGCCGCGGCCACGGGGAAATTATTGAGATTGGATGCGGGGCAGTTGAGTCAGGCATTGGGAATCGTAGCGACGTATTCAAGCGGTCTGCGGGAGATGTTCGGCACGATGTCTAAATCACTCCATATTGGGAAAGCAGCAATGTCCGGCCTCTATGCCTCACTGTTGGCCAGATCAGGGTTTACGAGTTCTGAAAAGGTTCTTGAGGCCCCTCGTGGTTTTTTTGCCGTAAATGCGGATGAATGTGATAGTAGGACGGTGGTCGCTCGTCTTGGAGATGGCTTTGAAGTCTTGCAGAACAGTTTCAAACCATACTCATGTGGCGTCGTTACCCACCCAATTATCGATGCAGTAGTCAATTTGAGAAATCGAGAAGGAATAGAATCTCAAGATGTCGTAGCAATCGAGGCGGAAGTACATACGATGGTACCCGATGTGACCGGAAAGAAATCTCCCACAACTGGGCTGGATGGAAAATTCAGTATTTACCATTGTATTGCTGCTGCTTTGGTGGATGGAGCGTGCGGACCTGATCAGTTCTCCGATGAAAGGGTTAACCATCCTGATATCATCTCAATACGTAAACGCGCATCCATTAGGGTTAATCCTGGTTTTCGAAAGCATGAAGCGCGGGTTCGCATTACCCTCGGGAGTGGACGGAGGCTTGAAGAACATATCCCATTTGCCCGTGGCACTCCTCAGAATCCTCTTACTGATGAAAAACTGACGGAAAAATACCATAGCATGGCTGAGAGCGTATTGGGCTCAAAGGGAGCTCAGGAGCTGGCAGAAGAAGCGTGGGCGATCGATGAAGTCGATGACTTTCAAGGAATAATTGGTTTAACATTGCCGAGCCAGTGAGAAAGCGAGATAGGGGGAAACCCGCAGGAAACCGAACATAGGGGGACCTCGGGTGGCGAGGTATCGCTTCATTCCCTCTGACTCAGCAGTCATGGTATCCTTTCCCTCTTCCCAATCTGCGGGGCAAACCTGGCCTTCGTGCGTCGTGACGAACTGAAAGGCCTTGAGAACCCGCTTGGCCTCGTTTACCGAGCGACCCACGGAGAGGTTGTTTATGGTGGTGTGCATGACAACGCCGTCCGGATTGATGAGAAAGAGCCCCCTCAAGGCGACGCCTTCCTCCTCCATGAGAATGTCATAATCTCGGGCGGTCTGCTTATTTATGTCTGACAGGAGCGGGTAGTTGAGGCTGCCACCGAGCCCTCCCTCCTCCCGCTTCGTATCAACCCAGGCCTTGTGTACGTACTTGGAGTCCACCGAGATGCCGAAAACCTGACAGTTAAGGCCTGTGAGTTCATCTGCTGCGTCCGAGAAGTTGAGCACCTCAGTGGGGCAGACAAAGGTGAAATCAAGGGGGTAAAAGAGCAAGATGACCCATTTTCCCTTGTAGTTCGATAACTTGTACCTCCCGAATGAGCCGTTGAAGTACCCTTCAAGCTCAAAATCCGGTGCGGGCTTGCTGACTAACATGGTGATACCTCCTGTTTTGTTGGGAATTGTAGTCCGTCCATCGCAATGGAACGTAGGTTTCTCCTGCTAAGTAAAATAAATCTTTCTCAACATTTCAACCTCAATCCCCGCGGAGGCTTGGAGGCGAGAAGGCATGAGGATTCCGTTCCCTAGAGAGGTCCCCTGGGATGCATTGGAGCGAAGGGGCAACGGCATTTATTCAAGAAGCCAGAATTGCATTTGATATCAAGAACTTAGGAGATAAACTTTAGAAGAATTGTAAGAATTTGGTACTTTCCGATTGCGATAGAAAGCAGGGCGCCATCCACTCTTAACGTATGATCTCAAGTTTTTTCCCTGACTGTTAATCCATCCGATCTTCTTCTTTTCAACGATGGGGAGCATTGGTTGCTTCGACCGCCTTTACCACTAGGCCCCTTTCGGAAAGCTCATAGGTGACGTTTATTGTGGGAAAACTAAAGACAGCAGCGGTGAAATCTACCATTCATAGCCAATGTTTGATATAGTAAGTGTAGTAAACTGATAGGGTGTAGCCTTTCTTTTTTTCCACCGGAAACGGTCAATTCGAAACGTCCTGAAGGAGGGAGGTGAGCACCATATTGCAATGGACATACCGGAAGATTTGGGCAAGAAGAAAAAGCACCTGAACGTCACAATCCGTCCAATGGAGATTGACGACTTTCCCGCGGTTTTTCACCTCGGTGAAAGGCTCTTCCAAGCTGAGAAGGTACCAAACCTCTACCGCACCTGGGATGAGTTTGAGGTCATCTCCCTGTACCAAGGTGATCCAGAGTTCTGTTTAGTGGCAGAGGTGGAGGACCAGATCATCGGTTTTGTATTGGGAAACACAATCAGTAAAAGTCATTCGGCCTGGAAGTATGGTCACTTAATATGGTTGGGAATAGCCCCGGCTTTTCAAAGAAGGAACATTGCAACAAGGCTCTTCAATCGCTTTCGGGATCTCATGCTGGAAAATGGCGTGCGTATGCTTCTCGTGGACACAGAGGCGGGGGATTTGGCAGCTCTCCGTTTTTTCCAAAAGATGGGATTTGGTAACCCGCAGAGACACATCTACATGACGCTCAATCTGGCCGCGCGGCGGCGGGCTAAGGGAAATGGCGCACACGCCCAGACGAGGTCTCGTCACAAGAACCATGCGTGACTCACCCCGTACCATCCAGCCTCAACGCCTCAAGCAATTGTTACATCGACTTATCGATATTTATAGCCCTTCCGGGAAGGAGGAGGATATTCTCGCTTTCCTCCATGGCTACCTCAAAAGACACAGGGTGCCAGTAGTACGCCAGCCAGTGGACGATCACCGATACAATCTCGTAGTAATGCCACCGGAAACCGATACCCGGCTGGCCCTCATGGGCCACCTCGATACGATAGGTGCATATGATCTGGACCATTACGGTTATGAGGAGCAAGATGACCTGGTGATTGGCCTCGGGGCTGCCGATATGAAGGGTGGTTGTGCTGCCATGGTCGAGGCATATCTGACGTTATGGGAATGTGGTTCTTTGCGGCCGCCGGCAGCCCTGGCCTTGGTGGTGGGAGAGGAGGAAGAAGGGGACGGGGCCGAACAACTGGTCAAGGACTTTGACTTTCCATGGGCAATAATTGGTGAGCCGACGAATCTCAAACCGTGCCTCGGCAGTTTTGGTTACCTTGAGGTTCAGATCTGCACAACCGGCAAGCGGAGGCATCCCTCCCTTGCGAATATGAAACGGAATCCCATCGAGTCCATGCTTCGGCTTATCTTGCAGATCACCCGCTACATGGAGCGGGAGAGATCGGAGGCCGTTTACAATGTCCGTGACCTATTCAGCTCCCAGGTCGGTTTTGCCGTCCCTGATCGGTGTGAGGCATGGCTGGATATTCACTTGCCACCGGCGTCCCCCATTGGCGAGATCGTCGTGGAATTAGAGGAGATCTTTACCAGTGAAAGCAAAGAGGATCCTGATCTCGATGCTACGCTTCGCTTTCCCACTATCGATGCGGGTTATGAGCTTCCGGCAAAGGGGCCGGTTGTGGAGATCCTGAATACGATCTTCTCGAAGCGCTCCCTTCCTTGGGAACCCCAGGCTTTTCGCAGTCACTCCGATGCGAACCAACTCTTTGAGGCGGGGGTGTTGCCCTTTCTGCTCGGACCTGGGCGGCTGCAGGATGCCCATGCGCCGGATGAGTCAGTTTCCTTTCAGCAGGTTTGTCTCGCTGCGGAGCTTTACCTTGATCTGTTGGTCTCCCTTTCCTCCTGAGTATTTGGACGGCCCGTGCGATGCTTTATGGCCGCCCAAGCAGTGAGGCAGAAAGCCCTAGAGGTGCTGATTCGTACGGTATGGAGGAAGAGATGGGATTCTGGCTGGCTATTGAGGTTTCAGCTCCAACCCATAAGCGGACACTTCGTATCATGGCGGGCTTCCAGGATTCAATACACCCTCGAAAGCGGCCGATATTCAGCATCCACGAACATTAGAGCTTTTCCATGAACTGTTGTACCTGGTGATCCCACTCGCGGGTCTCAAGATCAACGTCCGTGTATTCCGGCTCACATCGGGCTGCCGTCACGGTGACATGTCCTCCTCCGCCCTCGAGGGTCAAACAGCAGTCGGTTCGTTCGACCACTTTCAAGCCCAGTCCTCCGGTGCCGAAGAAATCCTCGGCTCGCTGAAGAACCTTATCAGGTTGCAATTGAGATTGCTTGCTGTACCGTGCCATAGCGATTTCCCCCTTATTCAGTTTTCCTTGCTTCCATAACAACCTCAGGTTTCATGGGAAGGCGCCGCACCCGTATCCCGGCGGCAGCAAACACCGCGTTTGCCACGGAAGGTGCGACTGGAGGCACACCGGGCTCGCCGATTCCTCCCGGTTTCCCACGGCTCTTTACGACGTGAACTTCGATCTCCGGGGTTTGGCTCATGGGAAGTAGTTCATAGTTGTGGAAATTCGTTGATTCCACTCCGCCATGGGCAAAGGAAACCCTCTCTATCAGAGCTGCGCTCAGCCCAAAGATGATCCCTCCCTGCAATTGAGCAATTATGATGTTCGGGTTTATCACGGGGCCGCAATCAACGGCGCAGGTGATCCGGTGAACCTTCACCGTCGCATCCTTCTCATCAACGGAGACCTCAGCCACTTGCGCCACGTAGCTCCCAAAGGAAAAGTGCTGGGCGATACCACGCCCGCGTCCCTCCCTCAGAGGTCCTCCCCACCCGGCCTTTTCAGCGGCCACCTCCAACACACGCCGAGGACGGGGGTGGTTTCTCAACAGCCCTAAGCGAAATTCCAAGGGATCTTTGCCGGCCGCATGGGCCAGCTCGTCGATGAAGCTCTCCACGGTAAAGGCATTGTGTGAATGTCCCACCGAACGCCAGAAGCCAACCGGCACGGGGAGATCCACCCTCACATATTCGAGGTGAATATGTGGAACCTCGTATTTCATGTCCGCGGCGCCCTCTACAGCAGCGGGGTCGATTCCATTCCTCACCATCTGGGGGTACACACGGGAAAAAATCGATGGAGCAACCAGTTTGTGATTCCATGCTATGAGGCGGCCTTTATCGTCGATCCCGCCTTCGATTTTGGAACAGGTAGCAGGACGATAGAAATCATTCTGCACGTCCTCTTCTCGCGTCCATATAAGCTTTATTGGCCTTTTGGTTGCCTTGGATAGCTCAACGGCCTCCTCCACGAAATCCGATTCCAGGCGTCTGCCGAACCCCCCGCCGAGGTATGGCGTATGGACATATATCTGTTGGGGTTTTAACCCCGTCATCCTCGTAGCCGTCTCCTGGGCTCCAGACTGATCTTGCGTTGGAGCCCATATCTCGCATCGATCGTGACGGACGTGAGCTGTGCAATTCATGGGTTCCATGGTGGCATGCGAGAGGTAGGGCAAGATGTATGTCGCCCTCATCTTCTTTGTGGCTTGCCTCATCGCCCGTTCCCCATTTCCCACACTACGGGCCGTTATGCCACGTTTATCCAGGTGTTGAGCGAGTATTTTCTCAAGGGTTTCGCTGTTCATGTCGGGATGCTCACCATTATCCCACCTCACGGCAAGGGCATCTCTCCCCCTCCACGCCGCATCGAGCGTATCCGCGCATACGCCAATCCCCGTATTCAGTTCCACCACCGTGCGAACACCCCTTACCCTCTCCGCGGCCTCCCTATTATGGGAAATGGCCTTGGCCCCGTAGGCCGGGGGACGGGCAACCGCGGCATAGAGCATATCCGGGATAAATACATCTATTCCGAATACTGCGGAGCCATTGACCTTCTCCCGCACGTCCAGACGGGGCAGTGAGGTCCCGATCAACCTGAATTGGCCTTCTTTCTTCAAAGGAGGATCAGGTGGCACGGGAAGGCCGGCAGCTCTTTGGCTGAGCTGGCCATAGGTGAGGCTGCGCTCACTCTTTCCATGCCTTACCATTCCTCGATAGGCCTCGCATTCACCGGTTGGCACCCTCCATATCTGGGCGGCTGCAGTGATGAGCATTTCACGGGCAGCAGCACCCGCTTTTCGCAACGGCAGGAACATGTGCCTCACACTGGTGGATCCTCCCGTCGTCTGCATATCCCACACCGGATCCCTGTATTCTTCCCCGGCAGGGGCCATTTTGAATCGTACCTGTTTCCAGTCTGCCTCCAGCTCGTCTGCCACGATCATCGGCAGGGAGGTGGAAACTCCCTGTCCCATCTCGGACTTGCTCACCATCACGGTGACGATATTATCCGGCGTTATCCGGAGCCATGCATTGGGGCGAAAAGCCTTTTCCATTGCCCGAACCCGCGATAGTCTTTCTAAAGGGCATCATGGAGAGGGCGATCGTGAGACCGGCATTCGCCTTCAAGAAATCGCGACGGATGATGGATAAGTTCACGACTTCTCTCTCTCTTTGATAGCCCTCTTTACGGCACGCTTGATACGAGGATATGTGCCGCAGCGACAGAGAATTTCGTCCATGACCCTTATGATCCGTTCTTCCGAGGGATTTGGGTCTTCTGAGAGCAACGCTGCTGCCTGCATAATTTGTCCGGGCTGGCAATACCCGCACTGCGGAACCTGTTCTTCTATCCAGGCCCTCTTTACGGGATGATCCTCGGGAAGGCCCTCTATGGTGGTAATTCTACTACCCTGGGCATCAGCAACGGGAATCTGGCATGACCTCCGAGCCTTGCCGTCAATATGGACGGTGCATGAACCACAGAGCCCGATGCCACAACCGAACTTGGTGCCCGTTAACCTGAGATACTCCCGTATCACCCAGAGCAATGGGACATCGGAACCGACCTCCACCTCATAGCGCTTTCCGTTGACCTGGAGGGAAATCATCGGAACCCCCCTTGTAGTGCGGTACTCGCGTAAGGTAATTATAGTTAATCGGTGGAGAATATTCCACAGTGGATCCTTGCGGGTTTTCCCGAGTTTCGTGGGGACACCTTTGTCCTCGAGCGTAATGGGGCCGGGGAAGTGGAGCACGTGCTGAGGAGTTATAGACCCCGAAGCATATCCTTGGGGCGAGCAAGAGGCGATGGTCACATTCTCCTTTACACGGGTTTTCTCCTCCTTTATCGTGTACACAGCCCCATGAGGAAAGGAGTATACCATGGATGCCGATACCTTTCGCCGATTTGGCCACGAGGTGGTGAACTGGGTAGCCGACTACTTCCAGGAAGTGGAGCGGTACCCGGTCCTTTCCTCCGTTTCTCCCGGGGAGGTGCGCGGTCGACTTCCCTCGATCCCTCCCCGGAAGGGTGAGCCCATGGAGGCCATCCTTGGCGATTTTCAGGAGATCATCCTGCCCGGGATCACCCACTGGAATCATCCGCGGTTCTTCGCCTATTTTCCGGCCAATAACAGCGGCCCCTCTATTCTGGCCGAACTCCTCTCCGCTGGCCTTGGAGTGAATGCCATGCTCTGGCAGACATCGCCAGCAGCTACAGAGCTCGAGGAACTGGTCATGGACTGGTTGCGCCAAATGTTGAGCCTCCCCGCAAGCTTCCGCGGGGTGATCCAGGATACCGCATCCACGGCTACGCTCTGTGCCCTGCTGTGTGAGCGGGAACGGCTGACCGATTATGGGGTCAATGCCCGGGGATTTTCAGAGTGGTCTGGACAGGGTCCCCTGCGCGTCTATACCTCCCGTGAGGCCCATTCCTCGGTGGAAAAGGGGGTGAAGATCGCCGGTTTCGGCGCAGCGAATCTGGTCCTGGTCTCGGTGGACGATAACTATGCCATGGATCCCCAGGATCTAGAACGTCGGATCGAGGAAGACGGGGAGAAGGGGTTCCGTCCTTGTTGTATCGTCGCAACCGTGGGAACTACCTCATCCACGGCCTTGGATCCCTTAAGACCCATCGGCGAGGTCGCCCAGCGATACGGGGTGTGGCTTCACGTGGATGCCGCCCTCGCCGGAAGCGCGGCCATCCTGCCGGAGAAACGCTGGATCCTCGATGGGATCGAGCTGGCCGACTCCTTTGTCTTCAACCCACACAAGTGGCTCTTTACCAATTTCGACTGCTCGGCATTCTTCTGCCGACATCCCGAGACCCTCACCGCCACCTTTTCCATCCTTCCGGAATACCTGAAGACTGACCTGGATCGCCAGGTGACCAACTTCCGCGACTGGGGCATCCAGCTGGGCCGCCGTTTTCGTGCCCTCAAGCTGTGGTTCGTGCTGCGTTATTACGGGGTGGAGGGGCTCCAGGAAATGCTCAGGGAACATCTGGCCTTGGCCCAGGAGTTCAAGGAGTGGGTGGAGGAGAGCCGGGACTTCGAGCTCTTGGCCCCGGTTCCCCTCAACACCGTCTGCTTCCGCTTCAACCCGGGCAGAGATCTCTCCTCGGAGGAACTGGAGAGATTGAACAAGGCCCTGCTGGACGAGGTCAACCGGTCGGGGAAGATCTACATGACCCATACCCGGTTAGGGGACGATTTCTGTCTTCGCCTCAGTATCGGCCAGACCCAGACCCGGCGGGAACACGTGGTGGAGGCTTGGGAAGTTATCCGGGGCAGCCACATGGTGCAGTCCATGCGTTAGATCCAAATAACCACGAGGTGAAGAATGAGGCGACATGGAAGGTTCTTTTTCCCTTTCTTCCTCGTCTTCCTGTTGGCGTGCTCAACCCTTTCACCGCGACGAATCCCCTTTTCGGACGAGAGGCCGCCCGGGTGTTAGGAATTTCTCAGCTGTCTTGACGGAGAGGTACGGAAGGCCGGGGTGAGGGATGCCTCAACTCAGCCCGTCTCCGGGTTTCCCTACCTTCGAGCGGATCGTTTCCTTTCATCCCTGGGGGAAAACCTGGAAAACGAGCAACAACGGGAAGAGGTCTCCCTGGATTGAACGGGCCTATTTGGACGGAATAACCCTCCGTGTATCCCTAGACCCCCAGGGGCGTCCTTTCATGGTGGACGTGATGAATAACTGCGGGTGCAACCACTCCCTGGAAGCTCCTGTCTACCTTTATCATCGTTCCGAAATCTATTCGTGATTTTATCTATGATGTGATAGCTAAGAATAGGTACGTTTGGTTCGGTAAGATGAAATTTTGTAGAATACCGAGCCAAGGGGAGAGGAATCGGTTCCTTCGTTAGAATACGCGTTTTGGAGGACCACTATTCCCAATCTCCCTTGGGCAACCTCCGTTATGGCATCTCGTCCGGAGGCAACTCCGGCAGTATTTGGGGCTAGTTCGGCGGGATATCAACCCTTGAGGATTGCCCCTTTGGCCGCTGAGGTGACGAGCTGCCTGTATCTCCGGAGATAGCCCGACACCTCCCTCAACTTCGGAGGCCCCGCCTCATCCCGTCTCCTCTTGAATTCGTCTTCGGTCACCTCCGCGTTTAAGGTCCCCTTCAAGAGGTCGATTTGGATGATGTCTCCATCCCGCAGAAGGCCGATGGGGCCATCTTCCGCTGCCTCCGGTGAGACGTGACCAATGGATGCACCGCGAGTTGCCCCTGAGAATCGACCGTCCGTGATCAGCGCCACGTCCCGGTCCAGGTCCATCCCGGCAACAATGGCGGTCGCCGCGAGCATTTCCCTCATCCCGGGCCCACCTTTTGGCCCCTCATTCAGGATCACCACAATGTCCCCCTTCTTTACCCGGCCTTCTAAAAGGCCCTGAACGACATCCTCTTCGCACTGGTAGACCCGAGCGTGTCCCTTGTGTTGCAACATTGACTCGTCCACAGCGGCCTTCTTGACCACGGCCCCCTCGGGAGCGATATTCCCATACAGAACTGCTATCCCGCCGTCAGGTCGGTATGGGGCAGCCACAGAACGGATCACATCGCTCTTCTTTACTTCGGCCCCTGTTTCCTTCCAGACCTCGCCGTGCGTCCTGCCCTCCACCGTCAGGGCATCGGGAGAAACGAGCCTTGCGTTTGCCAGCACCTTCATGAGGGCCTGGACTCCTCCCGCCCAATAGAGATCCTCGACGAAATGGTCGCCTGAAGGGCTGAGCTTGCACAGCTGAGGGGTCTTCTGGCTGATGGCCTGGAAGGTATCGAGGGGAAGTTCCAGCCCCGCCTCGTGGGCGATGGCAGGGAGGTGGAGGATCGTGTTGGTTGATCCACCTATTGCCATGTCAACCGCCACTGCATTCTCAAACGCCTTCGTGGTCAGGATGTCCCGTGGCCTGATTTCCCTCTCAAACAGCTCCATGATTTTCATTCCGGCATTCGTGGCAAGGCGCAACCTCTCGGAATAGACCGCCGGTATCGTCCCATTTCCAGGCAGCGCCATTCCCAGTGCCTCGGCCAAGCAGTTCATGGTATTGGCCGTAAACATACCAGCGCAGGAGCCGCAGGTCGGGCAGGCGCTATTTTCCCACTCGGCCAATTCCTCTTCGGTAATCCTCCCACTCTTATAGAGCCCCACGGCCTCGAAGGCATCGCTCACGTCGACGCCCTTGCCCTTTACCCGGCCCGCCAACATGGGCCCGCCGCTGACAAGAATGCCGGGGATATTGATCCTTGCGGTAGCCATGAGCATTCCCGGCGTAATCTTGTCACAGTTGGTGACGCAGACCAGTGCGTCGAGGGCGTGGGCCTGGGCCATGACCTCAATGGAATCGGCAATGATTTCCCTGCTGGGGAGCGGGTAGCGCATTCCCTCATGGCCCATGGCGATTCCGTCGCAAATGCTTATGGTTTGGAACACCACCGGCATGCCCCCTGCCATGAGAACACCATCCCTGACTGCGGCCGCCACCCTCCCGAGGTGTACGTGACCTGGGTTGATTTCGCTCTCGGAATTCACTATCCCCACCAAGGGACGTTTCATCTGCTCATCAGTATGCCCAAGAGCACGAAGCAGTGACCGATGGGGAATTCTCTCGAACCCGATTCTTACCTTGTCGCTTTTCAATGCCGACACCTCCTTCCCGCTATCTCTGCACTAACCAGAGGATTTTGACGGCGATGACGCCAGTATCCATACCCTACCATTGGTGTTTTCCATAAGCCTCGCCGTCCACCCTCTCAGCCTTGTCCCAACTATTCATGGAGACCGCCTGACTCAGATGGTCCCGTCATTGGAAAAAGAGCCCTCATCTTTTCGGAACAACATTTCATACTATGCCGATTTCCTTCAACATGTCCATACCCTTTACTACCTCGAACCGGTTCGATTTTTTGTGCACCTCCAGGATTTTGATGGGGGTGGACCGCAACCAGTCAGCCTGACCCATGAAATCGATTTCCCCCGCCCCCGGGGCCCAGTGGTCGTCAGTTCCGAGGGCATCGTGGATATGAATGCCCCCAATGTGGCATCCGTATGATGAAAGAAGTGATCCCGGTTCGATAATGCCAAGCCTTTCCAAAACGTGGGCGTGGCCCACATCGTGCCAGTACCTGATGGATCCTCCGAGGAAATGGTCCAGGATGAGCCCGACCTCCCCAAAGTCGGGTATCTGGTGATAATAGTACCGATTTTCAACTCCCAAAAGGATGCCCCGCTTTTCAGCCTCATGGTTCAACCGATCCAGGCTGAAGAAAATGCTGTCCAGGTAAGGGCCCCTCCTTTCCCTTCTCTCCTTGAGCTTACCTTGGAGAAAGAGACGTCCCTCGGGGGAGGATAGCCCGTCGCGGTTGAAAAAATCGTACAGGCGCTCTTTCTCCGGATCCATCTCCACCTTGCCCAGATGGAGAACCACAGCCGCCGCGCCCAGGTCCTCTGCATATTCGATGGTGCGGATAGTCATCTGGATGGCCACATCGCGTGCTTCTTTGTCGAGAGAAGAAAGGAGGAAGCGATCGCCGCTGGCACTTGAGAGGGGGGCATCATCGGGAAGGGGGAAGAAGTTATGAATACTCATCACCCTGAGCTTCTCCCCGAGGATAAGGGGCCGCATCTCCCGGTATGTCCTTTCCCTGATGCGGTACTCCAGTTCCACCGCGCTGAATCCCAGGTCAATGATCTCTCTCGCCACGTGCAGACCCGTTATGCCGTCTCTTTCACTGAGCCACGCCGTGGAAAGCCCGATCATCCGAGAAACCGCTCCTTAGACCCTAGCGAGATTTTCCATTATAGTATTTCCTTCGTATGCCTTTCCACCCTGTAAAGAGCATTTTGAAGTCTCGTGCTCGAAGAGGGGAGTCAAGGGGAATTATGATTCGTGACAATTGTTAAATTATCCTAGACTTCCGGCCAGTTCCGATATAAACTGCGGGCTTTGCCAAATCCATTTCACAAAGGGAGGTAAGGCTTCAAAACCTATTTCTCGTTGGGCGAAAAGAGAGGAGGGAGGTGGAGCAATGAAATACGGGGACATATTAAACGTTCTTGCGCCGTGTGGGTTGGATTGCCAAAAGTGTTTCGCCTACGTTGAGGGTGAAATAAAAACGGTCAGTACAAGGTTACATGAGCTTCTGGGATCTTTTGATAGATCTGCTGAGAGGTTTTCCGCATTTCTTCCGGTATTCAAGAATTACCCTTCCTTCAAGAAATTGCTCGTCCATTTTACGGAATCGAGTTGCAACGGATGTCGAAGGGGCACCTGCATACGCCCCAATTGTGGGGTTATCATCTGTTATCAAAAGAAGGGCGTTGATTTTTGTTTCCAGTGCGACGAGTTCCCTTGTAAAAAAACCAACTTTGACCCTGATTTTGAACGGAGATGGATTCAAATGAACAATCGGATGAAGGAGATTGGAGTGGAATCTTACTACGAAGAGACTAAGGACCTCCCTCGATACAGGTGAGACCAAAGTGTATCCACGGCTTACCCAAAGAAGGAAAATCAGTTCAGGAGTGGCAAGAAGAGGAATTGCATCATCCTAAGAAGAAGTGGATCAACCTTTGAGCATGATTCTGGCATCCGCCACAATACACCTGGTTGAAGAGCAGATGACAGGGTTGAGATCGATGGATTCGATAAGCTCCTCCATCTCCACAACCAAACCGGAAAAGGTTAAGAGGAGCCTCGTCAATTCGGATCGGTTTATCGGTTCCGAGCCCCGGTAACCCTCCAGAAGTCGGCTCGCCTTGAGATCCCTCACCATGGATTCGACATCTCTCTCCTGAAGGGGCGCCATCCTCAAGGAGATATCTCGATAGATCTCCACCCCTGTGCCGCCCATTCCCAGGAGGATCACCGGCCCAAAATGGTAATCGATCTTGGCGCCCACCAGCAATTCCAAGCCAGGGATCATCTCCTCCACGAGCACGCCAACAAAGCCCTCGATGCGGCTGAACCGAATGAAGGTTTCGGTCACCTCCCCATCACCCTTGATGTCAACAGCTACGCCATCCCTGTCTGACTTATGGACCACCCGAGGAGAAACCACCTTCACCACCACGGGATAACCGATCTCTTGGGCAAATTGTACTGCTTCCTCTGCCGCCTTGGCCCAGCTGTATCGGGGGATATCCAGACCGGCAAGGGAAAACAGGCGTTTAGCCTCCGGCTCCAAGACCCACCCCCTTTCCTTGGAGGCAGAAAGTATGTTTCGTATCCCCTTCTTCAACACGGTTGGCACCTTTTCATGGCCTCTGCCATATGTACAGCCCCTTCGATGGAATGGGCCACCGGTATCCGGTTGAGTTCAAACCCCTCGATGAAGATGCGGTATTTTTCCACATGGGGCACGTAAGCGATCAGCGGCTTGCCCTCCTGTCGATAAATCTGGCTCAATCGGGCACCCAAATCCGAGGTGATCCCAGGCGTATAGGGAAGGAGCAGTATCAGTACGCAGTCCACCTCCTCCCTGCTGCTCAGGAATGTGGCCGCGGCGATGAAATCATCGTCTACGGCGCTCCCCGTGAGATCGATGGGGTTGCTATAAGAGGCAATGTCTCTCACCCTTGGTGAAACCTGTTTTCTGATTTCAGCTTGAAGTCCTTCCGATAAGGTCGGAACGGAGAGTCCATGGGCGGAACAGGCATCAACGGCCAGGGCTCCGTGACCCCCGCTGACGGTAATGATGCCGACCCGACCTTCAATGGACTGATCATAACAGCTCAGGGCTTCACAGAAGGAGACCAACTCGAATTCATCTATTGCCTCCACTACGCCATGCTGCGAGAGGGCCGCGGAGAAGACTTCGTAATCACCCGCCATAGAGGCGGTATGACTGGAGACGGCCTTCCCCCCGCCGGGCGTTTTCCCGGATTTTAGCACGATTACGGACTTCGGGCATTGACCCGCGGCCAGGACGAACTCCCTGCCCTCGTTTTTCTCGAAACCCTCGACGTAGAAGGCGATTACCTCCGTCGAAGGGTCATGGGCAAAATATCGGAGCAGGTCCAGCTCGCGAATCTGGGCCTTGTTCCCGATGCTTACCGCCAGAGAAAGGCCAACCCCTTCCTCGGCGAACTTGGTCATTTGATCCACTAAGATGCCCCCGCTTTGGCTCACCAGAGCGACTCTTCCCCTTTCGGGTCTCACCATTCGCTCGCTGGGAAGGAAGAAGGTGTCCATGTAGGGAGGGGAGTAGATCCCCAGACAGTTGGGTCCGATGAAGGGAAAATCCGCTTTCCTCGCCATGGATACCACGCGATCTTGCAGGTCCTTTCGGCCGGTTTCAGCAAACCCTCCCGAGATAACGACCGCCCCACCCACTCCGGCCTCAATACATTCGGCCATGATACTCGGAACCACCTCGGCGCGAACGGCGATCACCGCCAGCTCGACCTTTTGGGGAATATCTGAAATTCGGGGGTAGACCCGTTCCCCCTGAAGGATACCGCCCCGTTTATTTACGGGATACACCTCGGCCTGAAATCGCAGGCTATTCTTGTTGTAAATGACATTGGCGGGATGCCGATCATTACTGAGGGACACGCCAATGACCGCGAGCGTCTTGGGCTTGAACAGTCTTCCTAAACTCACCGGCGTCTCCAATGCCGCGGTGCTGCGGTCTTGTGGTTTGGAGGTCTCAAGGATTTGAATGTACCATTTTTCCGGTCTCTAATAAAGATTATTTCCAGTCGGAAAGGTTTTTTCCCCGAGGATAATATACATCGGGAGGAAAGAGTTCTCCATGGCAGGCTGCAAATCCCCTGAAGAACTAAAGGCTTCCTTCTCTTAGGGGCAGATTGTCCTGGACCTTTCCGAGGATGAGCGATCCAAGGCGCAGCTCACTAACCGTACAATTCACACGTTCCGAGGATCAGTCACACGGACCAAGAGAAATAAGGAGGACGTGCCATGAAAGCCTCAATTGAATTGTGGCAGTTTACCATAAAATGCCACGGAACGTCTGATCCCAATTGCAACGGTATTCTCTTTTGAATTTAGTGCAAATATGTTACTAAAATTGATGAGGCGATCTTCTCATACTCTCACATGAAGGTCAACAATGGGCTCAGGCCGTGGATAATAACGGTAGGGCCATAAGATAAAGGGTGCATAATGAGTATAATGGAAATACGTGCTCAGTGGCACTCATCCATGGCCTCGCGAAAGACGATCTTTCGAAATCTCAGCATACTCTCTTTTGAGAAGCCATGTAATCTATGCCTTTCGGGGGAAGCAAGATCATGTTAGGTGAGGTGGGGGCAATAGCGAAAACTGCGGGGCATATCCTGGTTGAGTTATGGTGGTTTATCGCCTTGGCCATAATCATCGCCTCGGTTATGTCCGCCCTGAGGCTCGATAAGAAGGTAGCCCAGTTCCTCCACAGGGCCGGGGCATTGTCCATTGTGGGGGCGCTGCTCCTGGGGCTGGTGAGCCCCCTCTGAGCCATAGGGGTTCTCCCCGTGGTAGCGGCCATGTTGGCCGGGGGGGCTCCCGTGGCACCCGTGATGGTGTTCCTCATTTCTTCGCCGTTGATGAGCCCCAGCGCCTTTTTCATAACATTGGGCGGCCTGGGGATGAGCATAGCCTTGTGGAAACTATTCTCTGCCGTAGCCCTGGGACTTGCCGCAGGGTGTGTGACGGACTGGCTATGGGAGTGCAAGTATCTGGGTAAGTCCATATTACGGGTAGAGACGGAACCTCAGGAGCAGGAACAACAGGCATCGTGTTCCGGGACTGACATTGACGTTCCGATCGCGTGCGAACGGAGAGTAACCCAAGAGTATGGGTTAACCTTTCTCCGCCTTATCGGGAAGTACAGTATTTTCATCGGCAAGTTCATCATTATTGCGGTGATAGCCCAGGCGTTGATGGTTCGTTACGTACCCCAGGATTGGGTGGTCGCCGCTGTGGGGACAAGACACTCATATTCCGTGCTCATTTCCACCGTTGTCGGTATCCCGGCTTACATAAACAGCATCAGTGCAGTCCCATTGCTCAAGGGGTTCATGGACCTAGGCATGGATAAAGGAGCGGTACTGGCCTTTATCATCGCCGGCCCAGTCATGTCCGTGCCTTCCATACTGGCGGTGATGGCCCTGTTCAGGCGGCAGGCCCTTTACATCTATGTTATCGTCGGTTTCATAGGGGCACTCGCTTTCGGATATGCCTTTCGGCTGTTCTGAAACAGAGATGTCTTCTGAGAATGCACCTTTACCTGTGGATATGCTTAGTTATTTTTTTTGCAGCTTTCACTCAAGGGGTGGCCGGTTTCGGGTCCGCTTTGACCGCACTCCCGCTCCTTGCTATTTTCCTGGATATCAAAACGGTTATCCCGCTGGTGGGCTTGTTCAGCCTGTCCATCACATTTCTGCTTTTTGTTCAACTGCTGAAGTATCTGGAATGGAGGAGAATCTACTTCCTTGTTGTGGGGGCGATTCTGGGCATACCCGTCGGGGCCCTGTTTCTCAAGAAACTCGATGAGGATACGATTCAATGGACCCTGGGCATTATTCTGATTGCATATTCCATTTACGGCCTCTTTTTCAAATCATCCAAGGGTGGGATAAGGGAGGGATGGGCCTATTTTTACGGTTTCCTGGCTGGGTGTCTCGGAGGTGCCCTCAGTGCGCCGGGGCCACCGGTAGTCGTCTATACTTCCTTGCAGTCATGGAGCAAGGACAGGATAAAGGCTACCTTGCAAGGCTTTCTCTTCGTCTCCTATGTCACGGCTGTTTTGGCCCAAGCCGTTAGCGGGGTGACGACCGTTGCTGTCCTGAGATGTTATCTGATCTCCTTGCCGGTGTTGATCTTGGGAACGTATGGGGGCTCGTATTGTTATGGAAAGATAAGCGAGGAATGGTACAGGAGAGTCATGTTGATTCTTCTCGCCTTTTTAGGGGCGTTTATGCTCTACAGGGCGATGTGAAACCCAAGCAAGAACTTTGCGATGATAACCGAAGAGCTTAGAGGTCTTCAGCTGCCTCACATTGAGATATGAAATCCTCGACGTTATCTCCTTATGACCAGAACTGGCCTTTTAGATTTTCTCACCACCTTTTCCGAGACGGAGCCGAGAAACATCTCTTCAACACAGCTCTTTCCATGAGACCCAATGACCACAACGGAGACGTCTTCCTCCTCTTCAATCCTGAGAATCTCACTGAATGGAATTCCTCTTTCGATCCTCACCTTCACGGCAAACCCACTTCGCTTCAATTCGGCCTCTATTGCCGTTATTTCCTGTTTGACCCATTCTTCCATCTTCTTTTCGAGCCCTTTTTCGAGATTCATGGACACTTCTCCGTATCGGGCAATACTCTCGATTTCCCTCTGGTCAATGATGTGAAGGACTATGACCTCTTGTGCTCCCGCTTCTTTTAGCTGCTTAAGGTAATCCAAGGCCTTCTTCGATACGTCTGAAAAATCGGTTGGATACAGAATTTTCTCAAACATCTCTCGCTTCCTTCTTCATTGCTCCGTGTAAGGCTCTTTTCTCGCCTTGAGTCCAAACCGCAGTTGCTCCCTTTATTTATCCTGCAGCTTTTTCCGCTTTGCCGGGCGCGATGCGGAATTTGCCAATGAGGATCCACAGGGTGGCTAAAGCGCCAAGGCCAAGGGATGCCGGTAACAGGTAGCTTCCGTGGGTAATTAAGTATGATAAGGCGAGAACGGCGCTGATTCCAAAACAGGTCCGTTCCATGAGGTTAAGTTTCCTCAGGAAAAAACCATAAAGGGTTATTGAAGCAAGCAACATGGCAAGTATTGTTAAGAAGAAAGCGATCAAACTTGCGGCCGTAACCTTGGGAAAGGTAAGAAGAGACGGGTTAAAAATAAAGGCAAAGGGAATGATAAAGGTCGGTATCGATATCTTAAG
>SMTZ1_10002305_pt1 | contig 19298 bp, 11 predicted proteins | sample DeeMarSWOR136_30_FD_25667 | JGI IMG/M metagenome (IMG submission 25667)
ATCAGATACATGGTCGAAAGCAACGGATCTGCCGATTGAGCTGGGTTGGCCTATGGTGGCGGTGCATAAGGATAACATCTATGTCTTCGGAGGCATGCGGAGTAACGCTGTCTCTACGAGCAAGGCATGGAGATATAATCCTGCAAACGACAAATGGAAGGCCATTACCGATCTACCAGTCAAGGCAATGAATGGGATTGCTTTGACGGTGGGAGAGGGTATTTATGTCGGCCTTGGTTATCAACGTTTGGATAAAACACCGAGGGGAGTTGTGGAGAATTTCAGGAATTTCTACCAATATGATCCGGGCAAGGATAGCTATAAGCGGCTGGCCGATGCGCCGGAGGGTGCATGTTATGCCGCACCGGGAGCTTATGAAGGGAATATCTATGTTGTGCATGGGGCTTCTTACGAGGTGGGATTCCATGATATGAACGATTACGGTTGGACCGATGGTGTGCTTTGCTATAACATGCAGGAGGATAGTTGGAGAAGAATCGACATTCCACGCATTCGAACAAGAGTGTTTTTTCTCACGCAGTGCACCAGCAGCGCGGTCTTCGGAGAGAAGCTGTTTGTCTGTGGGGGACAGTCTTACCACAAGAGAACAACCGTAGCGAGCTACTTCGATATGATGAGAGAGAGATTCTTCGGCCTTCCGGATTTGCCCAAGCCGAGATGCTGTGGAGGGGGTGGTGTGGCCGGTAGCGTCGTGGGAAATTACATTATTCTCAGTGGTGGATTCTGGGGGGTCGGTGAGACGGGGGATCCGGCTTCGCCGACATGGGTACTGAATGTAGAGAAGCTGCGCGAGCCGGGGGAAACCATCACAAATTCCATCGGCATGAAATTAGCATATATTCCCGCGGGACAATTTATGATGGGAAGTGCGGTCTATGATCCAACGCATCAATATGACGAGCATCAGCACCCGGTCCGGCTGAGTAAGCCGTTTTTCATTGCCGTTACAGAGGTTACGCAGGAACAGTGGCATTCTGTGATGGGGTATAATCGCAGCGCGCATAAAGGCGAAGATCTGCCAGCTGAGAAACTGTCATGGAGTGAGGCAGTGGAGTTCTGTCAGCGGCTCGAGGAAAAAGAGGGTAAGAAATACAGGCTACCTACAGACGCAGAATGGGAATATGCGTGCCGGGCAGACGATCGATGGGGCTCTTTTTCCGGCACGGGTAGACTCGATGACATGGGCTTCTATGACGGCAACAGCGACGGTACGACACATCGGGTCGGGACAAAGAAGGCCAATAGCTGGGGACTCTATGATATGCACGGAAACGTAGCGGAATGGTGCAGTGACTTCTACGTGGCGGATTATCCAACGGAAGACGTGATCGACCCGGTGGGGCCAGAGACCGGTACAGCTCACGTGATTCGCGGAGGAGGATGGAATAGTTTCGCACCGGCCTGTCGATGTGCGGCGAGGAGTAGCGCGCCTGCTTCATACCAATACCCGCATACAGGCTTTCGTGTTGCCATGGAGGTGACAGAATGAAGTGAAATCCGGAGATAACATTATGAAACGGCGTGATTTTCTTCGAGCTATGGTGCTGGGGACAGCAACGGCGACGATTCCGAGAGGTCACAATCTGTCACTAGCATCACAGAAAAATTCTGGTGTCTTGTCAGCTTTATCTGGGCATATTGCCTCCTTAATAAGCCCTTGTAATACGGCATTTGGGCAGGCGGCGCCAACCGGGAAGATCGCGAGCCCTCCACAACTCAGCTTTCGGAAGGAGCCACACAAGGACCATAAGTTCCTGACGTTCGTCTCGGCTACCTTCCCAGATGTGCCGGGGTGCACTTGTGAGTCGTGGTGCTATGAAAGTGAGTTGGATTTCGTTGACTTTCGAAAGCTCGAAAATGGCAAGCTCAAATTGCGGCACCGGGTGCGCAGCCAACCTCACGTGCTTATTGTGACTGTGGCAACACCACAACCTGGGGCAGTTGAGCTTGTTGCCCGGCCGGTCCTCGACAACCGCCAGAATCCGAAGGCACACCTCCCCAACCAGTTACCGGGACTCAACATGTGCTTTCAACTCAAGAAGGCAGAGACTTTTCGCAGCCAGCCAGATCCCTATCCCGAATTCGTCAGACGCTGTTTTATCTTCACTGAAGAGGGCAGAACATTCCTTCTTCAGACAAATCGTCGTAAAATCCTCCACCGATGGCCTGCTGAACACCGATTCAACACGCCGCCTTGGGTGCAGATGTATGTCGGCGTGTGGAGACCAGTACCAGAAGTACAGGGACGGGGTTGGGCTGAATATAGCACCGACCGTTACACAATACCCGTCATCGGAGCCGTCTCCCGTGATGGGCAGCATCTAACGGCAGTGGCCAATAGCTCAGCCAGCATGATGGCACAGGCATGGCACGACTGCTTGCACAATAATCCCGTGTGGATACCAAAAGATGCGCCACCAGCCGACCGTCGCTGGAGGGTAAAGGTTTACGTAGTACCAAACGACCCACAGAGCCTGTTATGCCAAGTAGCGAAGGACTTCCCAACAGCTTTGAAACTCCAGGAAAAGCGTGTTCCACCGTAACACCACCCACAAACTCACAACGCCCGCCCTTTTGGCTTGGGAATGGCCTTTAGATATCGGATAGTAAGAATCAGCGCCTGTCGATGTTTGTTAGTAAATGGCTTCTGACTATGATGCGTATGAGGCCTTGATGATTTAGCGATTATTGCTATGATGGTGTATCCTCATACGGTCCATGTGAATATCTGGAAAACATGCAAGGATCGAAAAGCGTTGATACGGTAATCACTGCCGTATGCGTGAGGTAAACTGAGATACAGATGAAAGGAAAGCCAAAATGAGCAAGTGTAGGCTAATCTCCCGGAGGAGCTTGCTGAAGCAGGCTAGTCAGATGACTTGCGCCCTGGGGCTGCCGTATGTGGTTTGCACATCAGCTCCGGGCAAGCCCACAATCACGCCGCCGAGTGAGCGGATCACCGTGGGGGCTATCGGTGTCGGCGATCAAGGTACGCGTGACCTGAAGGGATTCCTGGAATTGCCGGATGTCCGGGTCATCGCTGTATGCGATGTAAACCATCGTGCACTACAACGCGGACAGAAGTTGGTCAACGACAAATATGGCAACAGTGACTGCCACACATACCACGACTACCGGGAAATGCTTCAACGAGAGGACATGGATGCAGTATGTGTGGTCACGCCTTACCATTGGCACAGCATCATGGGGCTTGTCGCAGCCCGTGCGGGTAAAGATATTTTTATGGAGAAACCTATTGCGCTCACCCTGCAGGAAGGCAAGATACTGCGCGAAACCGTCAACCGATACGCTCGTGTCTTTCAACTGGGAACCCAACAGCGTTCGAACAGGAAATTCCGCTTCGCCTGCGAACTGGTGCTTAACGGAAGGATCGGAAAGGTCCACACCATCAAGGTAGGGACTTCCCACGGACGTACCACGCCCAATTATCCAGCCATGCCGGTTCCGGACTGGCTCGACTATGATCGCTGGGTAGGACCCGCCTCGTGGTCACCGTATACTGAGAGCAAAATGCAGCGCGACTTTCATGAGAATATCAGCGACTACTCGCTAGGCATGATTCACTGTTGGGGAATTCATCACCTGGACATTGCCCAATGGGGTAGTGGTAATGATCATACGGGGCCCACTGAAATTGAGGGCACGGGCACATTTCCCACCGATGGCCTGTGTGACTGTCTCTTGGATTGGGATGTGAGCATGAGATTTGCCAACGGAATTACCGTGAGTTTCACAGACAGCCAGAAGAACGAGCACGGCATTCGCTTCGAAGGAGACGAAGGCTGGCTCTTTGTCAACCGGCGTACTCTGATGGCAGAACCGAGAACTCTGCTCAAGGAAAAAATCGAAGGTGGTGAACATCAGCTACCGGTTAGCAACAACCACTTCCAGAACTTTCTGGATGCTGTCAAAACCAGACAAAAGCCTGTGTCACCGATTGATGTGGCGGTCCGTTCGGATACTCTGTGTCATCTGAGCTACATAGCGGTTGTGCTCGGGCGTCAACTCCGGTGGGATCCAGTGCAAGAATGGGTGGTCGGCGACGATCGGGCCAATCAACTGCTGGCCACGCGGTCTATGCGCAGCCCGTGGCATCTGTGAAGAGGGAAAGAACAAGGGGGTAGGGAGTATAGTTGCATCAGGAAGACTGTAGGGGTCGCAATTATACACACAATTCAGGAATAGATGAATTTTGCCAATGACAAGCAAGCCGACAAGATGCTGAACCTCTGCCGAAGAGACGCCGTGAGTTTACGAGAGGGTTCAGAAGCATCGATGCAGTAATGTATCGAGAATTCGATATACCAAGAGACGGATTATGAGTGATAAGAGCAGATTGTCAAGCCGAAGAGATATCCTTAAGTGCGGGGCAGCCATTTGTGTGAGCATGTACCGGATGCCCTATCTTGTCCCGAGCTCGGTTCTGGGCGCCGGCGCGCCGAGCAATCGGATGAACATCGGCTGTATTGGCACGGGTAACATGGGTTTTACGGACTTGCAGGGGCTCATGCACCAAGAGGATACCCGGATCGTCGCGGTATGCGATGTGAACCGGGGCAGTCACGGCTATAAGACTGCGACACAGTTTCGCGGACGCGAGCCGGCTCGAAAGCTTGTGAACGATTATTATGCAAAGAAACAACGCTCAGGGCTCTATTCCGACTGCGACGCATACAATGACTTCCGTGAGCTGCTGGCCCGTGACGATATCGACGCCGTCTCGGTCACCACGCCCGACCACTGGCATGCTATCCCGACAATAATGGCGGCCCGGGTCGGAAAACATATCTATTGTCAGAAACCGCTGAGCTTAACAATCGCAGAGGGCCGTGCGATGGTGGAGGCAGTCCGCCGTCACGGCGTCATTCTCCAGACGGGCAGCCAGCACCGCTCCAAGGAAACCATGCGTTTTGCCTGCGAACTCGTTCGCAACGGCCGCATCGGCAAAGTCAAACGTGTGCTCACCAGTCTGGGCCGGCATGGCTTGCGATTTGATATCGATACATGGGAACCTACACCTGTACCGGAGGGATTTGATTATGATTTGTGGCTGGGACCTGCGCCGTTGGTGCCGCATCACCCAAGTCGTTGCTTCTACACGTTTCGTTTCATTCAAGATTATTCAGGCGGTGAGACCACCAACACGGGCGCTCACAAGTTCGACATAGTCCAATGGGCTCTCGGTACCGAGCGCACGGGCCCCGTCGAGATCGAGGACCTGGGCAGCGAGTTTCCGAAAACCGGTCTATTTGACACAGTCAGCCGCATTCACTTCCGGGCGAAGTATGACAACGGTGTGGAGCTGATTTGCACTCCGAGCGGTGTCAGCGGAGCAGCTCTTTTCGAAGGGTCCGAGGGCAGTGTGCATGTGGATTGGAACTCGGTGCGTACGGACCCAGAATCCCTGGCGACTACCGTCATTGGCCCGAATGAAATCCATCTTTACAAAAGCCGTGACCACAAGCGCAACTTCCTGGACTGCATAAAGTCTGGGCGGGATCCTATTACGCCAGTGGAAGTGGGGCATCGTTCGGCAAGCGTGTGTCATCTTCCCAACATAGCCATGAAACTCGGGCGCAGACTCCGCTGGGATCCGGATAAAGAGCACTTTGTCGGTGACGACCAGGCCAATCGACTTTTAAGCAAACCACTACGTGCTCCATGGCACGTGTAGTGAATCTCATGAGCAACAATGCAATGGCAAAGGATTTGCGATGAATCAAACCTTCACCATCACAATCTCGTGTGTACTAACAGTCACAACCTCAGTGCATGCTGATGCGGCAGTATCGCCACTTCCTGGTACCAGGCCTTTGGAGTGGCCGCAAGAGGATCTTTCCGAGCGTCTCATGGACGGAGCCCACCTGTTCATTGAAAGACAGATCCAACAGTCACGCACAAGACGCGGTAGGTTTTGGAAGGACGACTCTTCAATCGCGGAAAACAGGTGGCGATTTCGCGAGATCATTGGCGCTGTGGATTCGCGACTGCCCGTGAGGATGGAGCGATTCGGAGATGACACCAATCCCGCTCAGGTCGCTGAGACTACGAAGTACCGTGTTTTTCAGGTTCGATGGACCGTACTGGACGGATTGTTCGGCGAAGGCCTGCTCATTCAGCTGAAGCGAACGCCGGTTGCGCGCGTTGTTGTTGTGCCCGACGCGGATCAGACACCGGAGCAACTCCTCGGTTTGGCGCCGGGAATTGCACCAAAAGAGCAGTTTGTCCGCCACCTGGCTAATAACGGATTTGAACTTGTCATCCCTGCACTAGTGAGCCGGGCCAAGCTCGATACGGATAATGCCGGACTCAAGAGATCCGACCAGACGTATCGCGAGTGGATCTATCGCCAAGCGTTCCAGATGGGTAGACACATCATAGGCTACGAGGTGCAGAAAGTGCTTGCGGCAGTCGACTGGCTCGAAAAAAGAGACGAATCGGCTCGGATTGGCGTCGTCGGTTATGCCGAAGGCGGTCTGATTGCATTCTATGCCGCAGCCATAGACACACGAATCGATGCAGTGCTGGTTAGCGGTTACTTCGATGCGCGCGAAGAAGTCTGGGCCGAGCCCATCTATCGCAACGTGTGGAGCCTGTTGCGACGATTCGGCGATGCAGAGATTGCCTCACTTATTCTGCCGCGTTCGCTCGTGGTCGAATACAGTCCTGCGCCTATTGTGATGGATCACAAAGGTGATTGGCGTACACCGGATTTCACCTCGGTCTCGCAGGAATTCCATCGCATATCAGCGCATCCCCAATCTACAAAACCAATTCTGATCCACGACGCCAGCGCTCCAATCGGTCCAGGCTCGATTCGAGCGCTCGAAGCATTCGCACAGGGACTCGGAATCAAAACCAGCATGGTTCTCTCGGACGAAATTCCCACGGAACGACGAAGCGCATTCAAACCCAATAGCCGGCACAAGCGGACCGTACAACAACTTGAGAATCACGTACAATCGCTTGTACGAGCATCGGAACACGTGCGTGACCGGTTCTTTCTATACGAAGTCATGCCGGAACTGGCTGAACGTCGCTGGAGTACGAAACGCCGCCATGCCACGCATTCGGTGGAGCAATTCGTCAAAGGCGCCAAGCCTTTTCGTGAGCGGTTCCACACTGAGGGGATGGGGCGCTTCGACGAACCGCTTCTTGCACCAAACGCGCGCACGCGCCAGATCCTCGAGATGGAAAAATGGAGAGCATACGATGTTGTGCTCGATGTGTTCCCAGAATTGTTCGCCTGGGGTGTGTTGGTTGTACCCAAAAATATTCAGCCCGGCGAGCGACGCCCGGTCGTGGTCTGTCAGCACGGGCGCAACGGCGTACCGCGAAGCACACTCGATGCAAACAGTACCGCCTATAACAACTTCGCCGCGCGGCTGGCTGAACGAGGTTTCGTCACGTTCGCCCCGCACAATCTGTACCGTGGTGAGGATCGCTATCGCTGGCTTGACCGCAAAGCCAACACGGTCAGAGCGACGCTCTTTTCATTCATAATCGCTCAGCACGATCAGATACTGCGCTGGCTGGGTACACTGCCGTTCGTGGACGGCGACTGCATCGCGTTCTATGGATTGAGCTATGGAGGAGAGACTGCCGTGCGAGTGCCGACTATTCTCGAGAAGTACTGTCTCTCGATCTGTTCGGGTGACTTCAATCAATGGACACGCAAGGTCGCAGCGACCGATCAACCCTTCAGTTTCATGCGGACCATTGAGTGGGAGATGCCTTACTGGAATCTTGGACACACGTTCGACTACGCCGAGATGACCTACTTGATGATACCACGGCCCTTCATGGTCGAACGCGGCCACCTGGATCTCGTGGGCCGTGACCGCTGGGTGGCCCACGAGTATGCGAAGGTACGTTGGTTATATGCCCAGCTCGGCATTGCCGATCGTACGGAGATTGAGTTTTTCCAAGGTGGACATAGTATTAACGGCGAAAGCACGTTCAAATTCCTGCATAAGCATCTGGACTGGCCCATTCCGTCGGATTAGCCCCTCGGCTTGTCCGATAGTGCTTGGAGTGTGTTCACAGAATCTAAAATCCCCTTTGCTGTCCGCTTGGTATCGATTCTACTACCGTAGCGCACGTTTCTTCGACCAAAAGTGTTCGATCAACCAGCGCAGATCTTCGTTATCGGGTGAAGGTGTATCCGTGCCGGAATGGGTCGCGGGGTTCTCCTTGTTTATCTGAATAAATTCGAGTGTCCGCTTATCCATCCATTTGCGCCGGTCGGCGTGTCCGTCGGCGAAACCGAACGTGCTTGATTTCAAATGGTAAGACGCTAATGGATCGTAGAATCTCCAATTATTGGCATTAAAGGGGGTCTCGACACCTCGTAAGGCCCATCCACCTTCGTTCGTTCCGAAGTTACTACCGTTGTGCTCTTCTTCCACAAAGACGTAATACAGCCCCCCGTTTTCGACTTCGTGCATTTTTTGATACGTCTTGCCGGCATACCGGTCCAATGGTATATGACCAAAAGCATAACTAATGCTGTAGCTGCGCCAGCAGTCTCGCGGGGGAGGTTGGGTGCTTCTTCGGTTGTCGCCCGGACAGTGGTAGGCGCCCACATCCTTAATGTACTTCCACAAGGTTCCGGCCCGGATACCCCGAAAACGATCTTCGTCCGTAATGGTCGGTGGTGCCGGGCGGACGGCAAGACTGTTACCGGCAAAATCCTTGGGACTAAAGACCCAGGCGGTTTTATCGTTGCCGTTGCCAGGATCGTTATCGTAGCTGGCCAGATTACTGACCAGCCAGCCGTCGTAGTCGTCGGCATACATGATCCAGGCGGTCACCAGGGTCCGCTGGTTGCTCAGGCAATTCGCGCTTGCCGCCAGCCTCTTGACTGCCTGGAGTGAAGGTAGCAAGATAGCCAGTAGAAGGGCAATAATGGCAATGACGACAAGCAATTCGATGAGCGTAAATCCTTTTGTTGTACTCATGACAAGCCTCCAGCTATTACCTCTGGATATTAACAAGTCAGCCAACATAGGTCGTTGGTTTCTGGACAGACTATACCACTTATCGCGCCAGTGAAGCAGATGATACATTGATGAAGAACCGTCCAAAAAGCTTTGTACTCCAATAAATCTACCTTACCACATTTCAGATCTGATGTCAAACGCCTTTCCCGTCTGACATGCATCTTAGGAATCACTATCCTCCGGATAGAGCTTGCATGCTTTTGATCCAAAAGATAGCATTACTTACTGTTTTGGCAACTGGTAAGGTATTGTCATTTGCTCCTGTGTGAATAAATGTAACCTACGGAGAAGTTGTTTACAACCACAGCGGATGGTGGGCGAGTAAGAAAAAAAATGGGCCGATGTCGCCCACGGGGACGGAGTTTAGGATGACGTGTGGCTATAAGGGTAGAGGAAGTGAGGACGTTAGTAATGCACGATCGAAAGAACAACAAATTATTTGTAGTGCTGTTGCTGATTCTTTTGAGTCAGCAAGACATTGGAACAGCTCAAGAATCAAGCAGTTCTCTGGATTCCGTTTCACCATCCCGGCGGCTGAATTATCATATGGCTCCGGCCTGGACGGATCCGCTAATGAAGGAACAGCATCATTACACGATTCCTTCTCCGCTGATTCTTGATGATGGTACGAAAGTTAATACAGCAGGGGATTGGTATCAGAAGCGGCGGCCGGAGCTGGTTCGCCATTGGACAAAAATCCTTGGGAAACTGTCGCCGTCGAAAGCAGACGAGAAATGGTTTGGAGACATTCGCAAAGTTGTTATTCACGATACGGAGGACAAAGAGGGCTACACGCGAATTCATCTCAGTCTTCCCATCGAAAAAGACTTTCTCCAACCGCATCTTTTATTGCTGCCGAAGAACCAGGGTTCCGGTCCGTTCCCGGCGGTGATTGCCTGGACATCAACCTCTCCTGACTATACGCAGCCGGAACAATGGTGGGGCAAATGGCTCGCCCGGCGCGGTTACGTTGTCCTGACTGGTTGGTCGTTTATCCGTCATTATCGAGAAGGGAAAACCCATCGCGACCAAGTGAACGAGATGGTTTATGAACGTTTCGGTCATTGGCTGCCGATGGCCAAGATGGTGCATGATGTTCAGCGCGAAGTGGAATATCTCAGAACACTTCCCGAGGTAGATCCGAACCGCCTGGGTTTCATCGGCTTTTCGCTAAGCGCCAAGACGGCCCTTTATGTAGCCGCTTTTGCGCCGGAAATCAAAGCGACAGTCGCCGTCGATCCACATTTGGCGATGCATGGGGACACGAATTATCATGATCCCTGGTATCTCGACTGGCGGCACAAATTTGATTCCATTCAAACCGATGACTATCCCGTTCCCGAATTGCGCGGCACGATCTGGAGTTTGGTTGATGCCGATCCATTACGGCCGGGTTTCGAACGCAACCATCATGAATTAATTGCCCTATGCGCACCCAGAGCCTTTCTGCTCATCGGTTGCAGCATGGACAGAATGCGATCTTCCCACTCGGACAACCTGCAGAGCTGGGGCTATTTCAACCGTGCCAAAGAAGTCTATGACTTGCTGGGTATTTCTGAACGGCTCAAATTTAAAACAACCACAGACGGCCACCAGGCCACCAGCCCGCGCACCGATCCGGACTGGCAACAGTTTTTCGAACGGTGGTTGAAGAAACCGGGTTAACTTCAAGGAGATAACATTATGCACTATTTTAAAAGTGTAGTGATCCTCATTGCTGCCTGCCGTTCCGTCATGGCCATGGACGTCGCAACGGTGTTGAGCGGTGAGTTGGAATTCGATGGCTGGCGCCCGTTTTCACCTCGTGACGAAATCCGTCCGGATTTCGCAATCAATCCTCGCGGCGGGCCCGATGGTCGGGGTGGGTTGGTGATCAAACTGGACAACCGGCCGGGTCTCGACGGAGCCTGGACCAAGACGTTCACGGTCGAAGGTGACTCTTACTATCGCCTTACCGCACACTGTCGGACCAGGGACATTGCGAATCCCCGTTATCACACGTACGTCGAATTGCTGTTCCACGATGCTCAAGGGAAGCTGGTTATCGACCCCCGCATCCATCCGAGCGTGGTTGGCCGCGTCCTTCCCGACGCCAAAAGCAATCGACTCATCAATCGCAAAGTTGGCGTACGATCTCGGCCGTTCTACCCGCCTATTGTACACACGGACGAGCACGGCTGGGCAAAGTTTACTGATGTCTTTCGCGCCCCGGCCGCGGCCACGCACGCCACAGTCAAGCTCCATCTGCGTTGGGATACCGGGGCCAAGAGCGAATGGGGCGAGGTATCCTTGGTCCCAAGTGATCCGCCTCCTGCACGCAAGGTGCGCCTGGCCGCCGCCAATTACCGGCCGCGTGGCGGGAAAACTGCTTTGGATAACCTGCGCCAACTTGAACCCCATATCTCCAGGGCATCGACCCAAAACGCCGATCTCCTGGTTTTAGGTGAGTGTATTACATCCGTGGGTAACGGCCTGTCCTCTTCTGAGGCGGCTGAGCCGGTGCCCGGTCCCTCCTCCCACTTCCTTGCTGATCTGGCCAGGAAGTACAATCTCTACATTGTAACGACCATTCATGAACGCGTAGACCACTTAATCTACAACACGGCGATCCTGCTCAGCCGGGAGGGCGAATTGGTCGGCAAGTATCGCAAGGTCTGTCCGGCACGCGACGAGTACCGCAATGGTATCGCACCGGGACGCGAATATCCTGTCTTCGACACGCCCATCGGCAAGATCGGTATAATGATATGCTTCGACGTCCACGAACCTGAAGTCGCGCGCGGCTTGAGGGCAAACGGCGCGGAAATCATTGCTATGCCCATTATGGGACGTCACCCGGCCCTCGCCCGCGCCATCGAAAACCAGGTTTACCTGGTCACGTCGAGCTACAGTATCAACGATGACTGGATGCAGTCGGGCGTTTGGGATCTCGGCGGGAATCTGCTCGTACGCGCCACCGAGGCAGACAGTGTTGTGGTTGCTGAGGTTGACCTGTCCAAGCGTCACTTCTGGCCCGGTAACATGGGCGAATTCAAGGGGCGTCTGCGACATGAGCGTCCTGACGTTGCTTTGCCGAAATGAAAGGGTGTCATAGGCAGGACAACATAATTATAAAATAGTCTGGTGGTACCCGGAATAAGGCTATGGACAATAGGGAGCCTATCAATGAAAACCCAAAGCAGTATGGAATTGAAACGAAACAATCTCGAGAATCAACTACGAATACTGAAACAGACCCGGGATAGAACATCCAAGTACCGACTACTTCAGGATATGGTCTGGCTGACATTCATTATGACCGCGTTGCCCATCCATGCACAGATCGAGCGATTTCCAGCGCGAGATGGAGAAGCGATCGAATTATGGCGCGTGACCCATGATCCCCTCGTCCGTGACCATGCGAACTACCACAACACGCAATGCTGGAGCCCCAACGGCCGCTATTTGTGCTATGTCCATTACGCGGCCAACGATAAAGAATATGGTGCACAGTCGGCATCTGAAGTTCACCTCTTCGATATGTTGACACAGAAGGATATAATGGTCGATCGCGGAGATAGTCCCCGCTGGGCCAATAAGCACAATTGGCTTTTCTACGCTCGTTTCCGCCCCCAGGATGGCCCGAAATCGGGCAGGGGCACACAGGTAATCTGGCTCGACCTCGACACCGGCAAGAAAATCCGCATCGCCTACGGCGTCTCCTATTTCAAAGAAACTGACAGCGACGACCGCTGGCTCTACGGACAACGCACCCCCAACGGTGGGCGTCGTGAAGCGGTCCGCATTCCGATCCGAGAAAATTCGGAGCCGGAAGTCCTGCCCGGCGATTGGGGCGTTGGCTACAATTCCCTCAATATCAATCCGGCTCACCCGATGATCGTCTCTCGTGACCATAATTACACCGACTACTTTTACGCCACGCCGGGAACACGCGACATTCCCTTTGTGGCCCGTCATTTCTTCGATCATGACCTGGCTGGCGGCAGTGCCACAGTTGCCTTCCCGATGATGGACGGCTCTCACTTCGCATGGTCCGGCGACGGTTCCTATTTTCTGGCCGGCAACGGCCCGGTTCGAGGTCGCAAATGGAACGAACCGTTGCCTGCGAATATTCACTTCCTGGCCAACATCACAATGGGAGATATATGCCCCTGCGGATTCAGCGGACGCTGGCTGTGTGGTAGCACAGGCGGAGGACGCGGTCCATTGCGTGTGGCCGACACACGCTCCGGCGACGGCCGGATTGCTACTAAGACGTATTCCTTTCTCTGCTTTCCCGGATCGAGGGACAATTCAGGGCCCTATGATATCGACGCTAAGGGAAGCCCGGACGGTACCAAGATCGCCTTCATCTCCACCTACGATCTAAAGGATGGACCGGCCGCGGAAATCACTAAGGATTACGCCGGAAACCGAATAATGGTGAACTCCACGAAGGGCTTTCCATCCAGGGGCCGGTTGGTCAATCCGGCCGGTTTCGGCGGCGAGGTGTTAAGCTATCGACGAAAGACGCCCACGAGTTTCGAAGGAATCACCCGCGGACTGTATGGAACCAATGCCGAAGCTCGGCTCAGCACTGGTCGGACACTGACGTCATTTGAAACGATGTTGATTGCTGAGAAGGACCACAAGCAGGGGATTCTTCCACCGAAATCGATCCGGTCTGTAGTCGGAGATATGAATTCACCTTTGATGTGGCAAAGGTCGTCGGACCTTTATGTTGCGGTGGTCCGATTGCCGGACCGTCCACACCTGCGCAGGCCCGCACAAGGCGTCGAATTGATTCCGGGTGAGAATCATTGGGAGATCTCAGGTTATGACCTCTTTCACGAGGATGAGCGGATCACGAAGGAACTATTGGCTCCCGGCAAGTCAATGTCACTGTCCGAGACAGGAGTTTATAGCGCGGTCGCTGTGGAATGGTCGGGCATCCAGAGTAAACGAAGTCTGCCGCTGGAGATTCATACTGCTTCGACTTTGAAGGTGCTCGATAGCATCCCTTCAGACTTCTCCTGGACGCACGATCGTTATCGGGTCGACGGCAAAGAAGTGTCAGCCGAAGAGGCAATGCGGCGATCTGAAGCTGTTCGTGAGATTGTCCATCTGCACGACGGCGTTATCCACCGCGAATGGCTCCAGCAGGGTCAAATCACAAAAAGACACGATTTGAACTTCGACGGCATACCGATCCGACACCTCTACTACCAAAATGGAAGGCTCCTGAAGCGTGAATACTATAATCGTGATCGTGACCATGTCAGTACTGAACTGTTCGATTCAGAAGGATTCATCACTGAATCGATTCATGGTCGGAACCATTGGTGGTACGAGCACGGTGTGCCGAAAAAATTTGAGAGCAGTTCCTCGCTTTTTGTGAAAGAGGATGACCGCTGGACCAAGACACGTTGATAGAACCACTTCGGTTCATGGAGATTGTCGTGGAAAACTCGATCATGTCCCGTACAACCTTCAACAGGAGGCGAAAACACGATGATTGAATCACTTAGAAGCCACATTAATATCACAAGAAGAAGTTTGCTAAGAGGTACACTGGCCGCTTCGGTAGCTTCTGTTATGCGCGAAAGTGTAGCTGTTGCTCAGAGACAGCCGCCAGACGGCAACGTTTCCTCGAATGAGCGAGATATGATCCAAAGAGAGAATTCCATGCCGGGCGCTACTGATTGGCAACTCACACGTGTCCGTGTGGTCGACGCGCCAGGCGGAGGACGCGGCTACCGATGCCCGTGGATCGAAGGGTATTGCTCCAAGCAGTCGGTCGTGGCAGGCCTACAATCGCTGGCCCGATCAGTTCTCCCTGTATGACGACGGCAATGACCCGTGGTACTGGGGTCCGGACGTTGATGTGGGCTTCGACCGGCCGTACGGCAAATACCGACAGATCTACGAGAATCCGCAATCGCTCGGATCCGGCGAATTCCTCTGCTGGGAGTTCCCGCTTTCCTATTGGCTGGAAAAGCACGAGTATGACGTGACCTATTGCTCAAACAGTGACATGGTCAATCCGACGCGTGGGCTACGGTGTAAGACGTTTCTCAGCGTCGGTCACGACGAGTACTGGGATGTCCGGCAATATCACAGTGTGAAACAGATGATCAGCGAGGGCGTCAGCGCACTGTTTCTCTCGGGCAACGCGGTCAATGGCGTCACTCCCTTCCGGGCAAGCAACGACGGCCGTCCCAAGCGGATTACTACGCGAGCGGGCCGGTTTGCCGGGTTGGCCGTCCAGGGTGTCGAGTCCAGGCACGATTTCCCAATGACAGGACCGGACGAAGGCCTGCTGATGGGGGCTCGGAACGTCAGTCCCGTCAACGGTGGCGGTGACTGGACGGTGACTCGAGCCGATCATTGGATATTCGATGGCGCCGGTATGAAAAATGGTGACAGTATTCCCGGCCTGGTTGGCTGGGAATATCACGGCGCGCCGGCTAAAATTCCGGGACTTGAGATCGTAGCGGAAGGGACGGCTCTGCGCGGCGGTGTCCGGCCGCAGCACTGGACGGCCACGATCTATCCCGGTCCGAAGGGAAACTTCGTCTTCAACGCAGCCACGATCTTTTGGGCTCAGGGCCTAATCGCCCCCCGGTCACATGTTACCGTGGTCTCACTGGAGTCGCCCTCACGGTCCCGACGACCGCGTGCAACGGATCACGCACAACTTGCTGAGACGTGCCATAGCCGTATGACAATAGGATACTGACTCGGTGAAACCTGCTCTACTACCTATGAGAGAGATTAATTGAACCGACAATAGTTGTGTGCGAGTTTCAAAAGCTACTGTATCTCTTGTTTTATTCTTGGCCTTCGTAATTCCAGAATTCCGTGTTCAGACATCTCAAGCTTTAGAGGGTACAAAACCAATCCGACTTCATCCTGAGAATCCGCATTATTTTGAATGGCGTGATGAGTCGACGATCCTGATAACCTCGGTTGAACATTATGGAGCAGTTCTCAACCGGGCTTTCAACTGTAAGAAGTATTTGAAGACCCTACAGTCTCATCGGCTGAATCTAACGCGTATCTTCACCGGCGTATACTGTGAGCCGGTTGGGGCATTCAATATTCATGACAATACATTGGCGCCTGCAAAGGATCAGTTCATCTGCCCGTGGGCTCGCAGCAAGACACCTGGATATGCGAATGGAGGCAATAAATTCGATCTAACAAAGTGGGATACGGCATATTTTAAACGTCTGCGCAACTTTGTAGCCGAAGCCGGAAGATCCGGCGTTGTTGTTGAGGTTGTCCTATTTTGTACGTTCTACAACGATTCGATGTGGGAGCTAAGTCCCTTGCATACATCGAATAATATTAATGGCATTGGCAAGGTCGCGAGGCAAGATGTCTTTACTCTTAAAGATAAGAGACTGACTGTCGTACTGGATGCTATGGTGCGTAAAATCGTGGAAGAACTGAACAGTTTTGACAATGTTTATTTCGAAATCTGCAATGAACCCTATGAGCGAGGCGGGCAGACACAATCTTGGCAGAACCATGTTGCCCAGGTGATCGTCGATACCGAAAAGCAACTTCCCCATAAGCATCTAATCGCACAGAGCTTACCCTGGAGGGCGAGCAATCTGCCCGAGCATTTCAGTGGCCGTATGGCGCCGAATCGGCACGTATCCGTTCTGAATTTCCATGGGGCCAGCCCACCGAAAGTGGTCCAGTTATACTATGATCTTAACAAGGTCATCGCCTATGATGAGACCGGTCGCGGCAGCAACGAGAAATATCGAACTGAAGGGTGGGAATTCATCATTGCTGGCGGGGCCGTATATAACAATCTGGATTTATCTTTTACAGTTGGCCATGAAGACGGCACGTCAAAGAGCAATGCTCCCGCAGGCGGCGGGCCGGTGCTGTTGAGGCAGTTAGGTATTCTCGTGGATTTCATCAATGGCTTCGATTTCATCAGAATGAAACCGGATACATCAGTGATCGAAGCGAAGACAATTGGAGCGGTAACAGTACACGCATTAGTGGAAGAAGGCCGTGCGTATGCTATCCACATCAATGGTGGAAATCAAATCAACCTGACAATCAGTCTACCGCGAGGATTATACATCGCACAGTGGATAAACACAAAGACCGGGAAGGTTGACAGAGAGCTAAGCTTTTACCACTTAAGTGGTAATCGGTTTCTGAAGTCTCCGGAATATGTCAAGGACATAGCCTCGCGGATTGTGAAGTTACAGATGGACATGCAGTGACCAGTCAGAGTTTGTAATTAAACGGTAGATAGAAACCTCGTTCTTGCTATATAAAGAACAGTATTGATCGCTGGACGCATCTTTCCGAATTAAGATCAAGGGGATTCGAACAATGTTTTCACGATTGACTATGACTGGCTTCCTGTTGTTTATCCAGGAGATTGCATTAGCCCAGAGCAGCTTCTATGTTTCAACATCCGGCAGTGACAATTCCCATGGATGTTCTGTTGTTATATCTTTGACAACAAATGCTATGATAAGGGATGTAGTGTGGATGCCTCAAAGAAAAGTTTTTGTGGCATCAAGGAATTTAGTATTTGACTTTGAGCTTTTCATAGGTGAACGGTGCCATTGCGCTCGCACTCTCCGCCTTTTCTTCTGTCCCTAAATGGTTTATTTGTTATCCTAGATTTATTACGGAGCAATAATGACGGGCAGTTGAGATGCAAGTAGGTCCCAGAGCGGCAGTTTTTCCAGGATCATAGTTATGATAAGCATGAACGAGGTCACTCATATCGTAAATGCTATTGCGGAGGGAGAAGGAATGAGTACGATGATTGCGACGCCGAAGCAAAAGGTAGCAGTCTGCATTGTAGCGTTTGCGATTGTTATCGCCACGGGATGGGCAAAGGAGGATACTCTCCCTACAGCGGAAGTTGGTGTGTCAGTGACAAAAGACTGGTTGTTTCAAGGAGGGCAACCGCAAAACAAAGACAGTCTCATAATGCATAGGCAACACGCTGCTAATTGGATCTTAAACGCTCAGAAAGCGACGCCTAACGGAGGCGTCTCAGCGTGGTATAAGCTCTCAACCAGCTATTGCCCTACCTCATATCCAGAGGTGACGGGTTACATTGTCCCTACGATGTTTGATCTTTTTCACCTGACAGGTGAGAAAAAATACAGGGATGTCGCAATAGAGATGGCGGATTGGATAGCATCTGTCCAACTTCCGACGGGGGCTGTGCCAGCGATGGATTTTTCAACTCCATACGTGTTTGACACGGGACAGTGTATTTCTGGCTGGTTGAGAGCTTATAAGGAGACGGAAGATGGCCGTTATTTGATGGCCGCAGAAAAGGCGGCGAGTTGGCTTGCTGGAATGCAAAGCCAAGATGGCTCATTTCCATTGACTCCTTTCACCCGCTCAACCCATACCTATCACAGCAGAGTTTCCTGGATGTTGTTGCAGCTATATGAATTAACACGGAATAGTGTTTACAAAGATGTGGCGGTTAAAAACCTGAACTGGGCATTGGGTTTTCAAAAACCTAATGGGTGGTGCGTTCCCACAAGCCAGGAGACAACACACTTTATAGCTTACGCCGGGCGAGGGATGTTAGAAGCAAGCCAAATAACAGGAAATAAGGCTTATCTTGTTTTCACTCAGAAGTTGGCAGATGCTTTAATTCAGCTTCAACTACCAAACGGGATGCTTTATGGCGAATATGATCAGAACTGGAAGCCCGTTGTCGAATCAAGCTGTTTGACAGGGAATCTTCAGACAGCGATAATCTGGATGAGACTATACGCTATAACAGAAGATGAAAAATACCGTGCGGCCGCAACGAAAGCCCTACGTTACGTCTTCGCCACACAAGACGTAACTTCGCCAAAGCCGGGGATTAACGGCTCGATAGCAGGTTCGCAACCCTTAAGCGGAAGCTATTGTCCAAATATGTACCTGTCCTGGGCTACTAAATTTTGCATCGATGCAGTCAACTTATTGCTTGATCCCAAGCGGGTATTGTCTGGGTGAACAAAGTCGTATGAATTTTTCCTATGAAACCTATCAGCGATACTTAGAGCCGGGATTTATTCCTTTCGATTCCCTGCAACTTGCCGAGGAAACAGAGAAGATTGTCTGTCGCGGCGATCGTCGCAAATACAGAAAGTTTACTTGTACACGTATGTATGGTGGAATCGTGACTGGCTATACATGTGGTTGCTGCTTACGCTGTATATTTTGCTGGGTACATCAGTGTCGTGACTTCCCAGAAAAATATGGCCGCTTTTATTCTCC
>SMTZ1_10002557_pt1 | contig 19290 bp, 18 predicted proteins | sample DeeMarSWOR136_30_FD_25667 | JGI IMG/M metagenome (IMG submission 25667)
AGGGGGATCCACCTATACGCTCCGGACAGTCCGAAAGTTACAGAGCCTTCAGGAGATTGAACACGTGGTGATCTCGAACATAAACGGTATCCCGGTCTACCTAAAGGACATCGCTTCGGTCTATGATGGATACGTGGAAGTTGACATTGATGCGAGAATTGAGAGAAACGACGCCATCATCATGGTCATTCAGAAGCAGTCCGGCACCAACACCGTGCAAATTGCAAACCGGGTGGAGAAGAAGCTGAAGGTGCTTGAAGCCTCGCTCCCTCCTGATATCAGGATGGAAAAGTTCTACTCCCCGGCGGATTTCATCAAAGACTCTATTACCAACGTGTGGCAGGTTGCCCTCGTTGGAGGGGTGTTCGCCATATTGGTGTTGTTCATATTCTTAAGAAACTTGCCGACTACGCTCATCATTTCCGTATCCATACCCCTATCGATCGTTACCACCTTTATTTTCATGTACCTCTTCGACCTCACCATCAATATGATGTCCTTAGGCGGGCTTGCGCTCGGTATCGGGATGCTGGTGGACAACTCGATCGTAGTGCTTGAGAACATATTTCGCTACAGGGAGTTCGGAGCAAAACCGAAGGAAGCTGCAAAGCTTGGCTCGTCGGAAATGTCAAAGGCGATCATTGCGTCCACTCTCACCACGGTTACGGTTTTTCTGCCCCTCGTGCTGTTTATCAAGGGGCTTGCGAGCGAGCTGTTCAAGGACCTCGCCTTTACAGTTACTTTTTCACTTCTGTCATCCCTCCTCGTTGCGCTCACCGTTATTCCCATGCTCTCGAGCAGGGTGAGGGAGGTGAAGCTCAAGAGCAGGGCGGATTCACTCCTTGACCTGGACAAGGAAATCAGATCGAGGGGGAAGATGTTCCGGTTCCTCGACGAAATGTACCGCGATGTACTCGGATGGGCGCTCTCACACCGCTGGGTCTACGTATGTCTGGTGATTCTCGTGCTCGGTGTGAGTATATTCCTCCTGAAGGTCATCGGTGTGGAGTTCATGCCTGAATCGGACGAGAGCTTCATTCAGATGAAGGTCAAAACGCCGGTTGGCACAAACATCGATGTCACACGCCGGACTGTGGACAGTATATATGACATTATTGAGGAAAACGTCTCCGAGCGTAAAGTGACCTTTCTTCAGATCGGAAGGAGCGGGGAAATGGAAGGAGTCGAATCTCCTAACCTGGCCGAAATATGGATGACTCTAGTAGACGTCGGTGAGCGCCAGAGGAGCGACAAGGAGATCATCGAGATGCTCAGGCGCAGCGTATCGAAAATCCCTGGGGTGGAGGTCAGGTTTTCAACAGGTGGAGGTCCCACTGGAGATACAGGGAATCTCAATGTTATCATTTCCGGGTATGACCTTCGCCAGGGGAAGAAGCTGGCTGAACACATACAGGAGATCATGGAGAGTCTCGCAAATGTACGGGACGTCAGGATCTCCCGTGAGGAAGGCCTCCCGGAGTACAGGGTGATTATTGACAGAGAGCGCGCAGCCCTCTTCGGAATAAACGCGGCCCAGGTTGGAACAGCGGTCAAGCGCGCTTTCGCAGGAGAAGAAGTGGCCGACATCATGTTGAAAGGGGAAGAAGTGGGAGTGTTGGTGCGGCTCCGGGAGCAGGACAGGGTGGATTCCAGGGATCTGGATCTCATTTCAGTAATGAGCCCCTTCGGCCAACAGGTTTCCCTTTCCAACATTGCAGAATTGCAAAAGGGTTATGGACCGGTTGAAATAGAGCGGGAGCGGCAGCAGAGGGTAATTTATGTGAACGCCCGCGTACAGGGAGATGTGAAGGGAGTAGTGGACGCGATAAAAAACCAAGCCAGGGCGATCGCCCTTCCTCCCGGTTTCTCTATCAGTTACGGCGGTTCCTGGGAGAACCTCGTGGAAACGATCCAGGACCTTGTACTCGTGATGATACTCTCCATCATCCTGATCTACTTTATCATGGCTGCGCTTTTCGAGAGTTTCATCGATCCCTTCATTATTATGTTCACCCTCCCTCTTACCTTCATCGGGGTCGTCTGGATGCATATTCTCACCGGAATGACCTTCAGCGCGGTCTCCGGGATCGGCGTGGTGGTGCTCGCAGGAATCGTGGTGAACAACGGGATAATTCTTGTGGATTACACGAACCTATTGCGCAAACGGGGCTTCGAGCTGAAGGAGGCGGTCATGCTTGCAGGCAGGACGAGGCTCCGTCCCATCATGATGACCATGTTCACTACGGTGCTCGGCCTCGTACCGATGGCCTTCGCACTTGGAGCGGGAAGCGAGATGAGAGCGCCCATGGCAAGAACCGTGATCGGCGGGCTTCTGGGAGCGACGATCTTTACTCTGATATTCATACCGGTGCTGTATGCCATGTTTGAGACCGGTAAGATGAAAAGGCGGATGAAGAAGCATCGAAATGGAGGTAAAAGTGAGTAGTGAACTGCTCATTGTACTGATGATGTATGACAGGGCGATCGACGAAGAGGTGATGGAAATGCTGAGCAGTCTGGAGATCCGCTACTACACAAAATGGAGGGACGTGGTCGGAGTTGGGAGAAGGGACCCCCATCTCGGGGACGATGTATGGCCTGGTCTGAATAACGTTCTTCTGATGGTCATCGATGAAGAGAAAAAGCGGAGGCTTGTGGAAATGGTGAAGGTGCTTCAGAAGAACTTTCCCTCTGTGGGGCTGCGTGCCTTTGTCGCACCGGTTCTCGAAATGGTGTGATGAGCTCCTCATTTCTGGAATAGATCAATTGCAGGATTGATAGTCGTGGAATAATCCTCGTTTCTCTCATACAACCCGGTTGAAATTAAAAGGGAATCCGGGATCAGTTTCAGATAGGTTTTATTCCTGATACAGTATGGAAAATTGTATTGACATTATTCCTCCGAGGTATATCATGAATCTTTGGCAGAAGCCGTGTTTTCATAATTCTGTAAAAAGGGGGTGTCTATTATGGGTAAAAAGGTTTTTATGGTCTGTTTCTGCATGATGTTTCTCATCATCTCTGCCTCCACACTCTTTGCGAAAGGCAAGAAAGAAGAAGCGCCTCCTCCGGTCGAGACTGAGAAGAAGGAGGAGATGAAGAAAGAGGAGGTACCGCCGAAGAAGATGGTGAAAAACCCGGATACCATGATCTATGCCCGATACGGTACCGTACAAAGCCTCGATCCGCACAGGGCATACGACACATCATCAGGCGAAGCCGTCATGAACATGTATGATACGCTCATCGCCTTTGACGGACCTGCAACGGACAGGTTCGTTCCGATGATCGCAGAGAAGGTGCCAAGCATTGACAACGGCCTCATCCGTGACGGAGGAAGGACCTACGTCTTTCCGATTAAAAGGGGTATCAAGTTCCACAATGGTGCTGAGCTCACCCCTGCTGATGTGGAGTACTCCTTTGAGAGGGCCCTGATTACGGATCAGGATGGGGGACCGATCTGGATGTTCTATGAGCCGCTCCTGGGCGTGGCAGGCTCAAGAGACGGTGACGGCAACCTCGTTGTCAGCATCGACGATATCACGCAGGCAGTGGAAGTGGAGGGCCAGAGTGTCGTCTTTCACCTGAATGATCCCTATCCACCCTTCCTCGGTATTCTCGCCCAGTACTGGTCCGGTATTCTTAACAAGGAGTACATGATCACAAACGGCGCATGGGATGGAAAAAAACAGGGCTGGGAGAGGTTCAACAATCCAGACCAGGGAGCTGAAGCGCTCTACGACAAGGTTATGGGGACCGGTCCCTATAAACTGGTGAAATGGGAACCGGGTGTCGAGATCTCCTTGATCCGCTTTGACGGCTACTTTATGGGACCAGCTCCCATAAAGAATGTGGTCATCAAAATCGTTGAAGAGTGGACAACCCGAAAGCTCATGTTTACCGCCGGGGACGCGGATATGGTGCAGGTGGATACGATGTACTGGCCTGAAATGGATATGCTCGAGGGCGTGACCATCTACCGAGATCTTCCGCGCATTGAGAATACAGCAGTGTTCTTCAACTTCGACATCAATCCGGAGGCAAACCAGGCTATATGGAGCGTAAAGCTCGACGGTCAGGGAGTCCCCTCCGATTTCTTCTCAGACATAAATGTGCGCAAGGCATTCGCCTACTGCTTTGATCACGATACCTTTGTGAAGGACGCATGGCTCGGGTTTGCCACGACGCCGAACAGTCCTGTGCCTAAGGGCCTGCCCTATCGGGACGATACAGTTCCGATATACGAATATAACCTCGATAAAGCGAGGGAACATTTCAAAAAGGCCTGGGGAGGCAAGGTCTGGGAGAACGGTTTCAAGCTGTCCATTCTCTACAACACCGGCAACGAGCATCGGGAGATCGCCTGCCAGATGATCGAGGAGAACGTCGAATCCCTCAACCCCAAGTTCCAGATAGAGATTATGAACGTTGACTGGGGCAACTATCTCAATATGATGGTTCAGAAGAAGTGCCCGCTCTTCATCATCGGGTGGGTCATGGACTTTCCTGACCCGCACAATTTTGTGCACCCCTACATGCACTCCCAGGGTACTTTCGCCGAGTGGCAGAGCTACAACAATCCCGAGGTCGACGGGCTCGTCAGGGACGGTATCAAATCTGTGGATAAGGGTAAGCGCCAGGATATCTACTATAAACTCGAGCGGACATACTACCAGGATGTCCCCGGCTTCATGATTAGCCAGTCCGTCTACAGAGTGTTTGTGCGTGAATGGATCACGGGATACTACTGGAATCCGGCACGCGACCAGATGATGCACTTCTATATGTTCAAGAAGGGGTACTGAGCCAGGCAATATAGACGCGGCCGTCCAAAAACGGCCGCGTATTTTCAAGCGGATATTGACCTGTATCTCTGAAGTGTTGGAACATCATGAACTTCCTGAACTACATTGTGCGCAGGATACTATTACTCGTTGTCGTGCTGGTCGGGGTGACCCTCATCATATTCGTCTTGCTTACCCTATTCTCGCCAGAGCAGCGTGCATCCACCTTTATCCGTGACATAAAACAGCTGAGTGACCTCGACAGTATTATAAAAACCTACGGACTTGACCGGCCTGTGTACGTGCAGTACTTTATGTGGCTGCGCCAGATCTTGAATGGAAATTTTGGGTGGTCAACCACCGTTTCTCGTCCGGTGCTCGATGCATTCAAGTTTTTCCTTCCCCACACCATCGAGCTTGCACTCTTTGCCGCTCCCCTGATCATACTGGCCGGAATCTGGCTCGGATCGCTTTCCGCAGTGCACCGAGACAAACCGGTTGATCACTTCACGCGATTTCTTGCAATCATTGGCTGGTCTCTTCCGACATTTTGGTTCGGTCTCATACTGCTCATGGTATTCTACGGGTACTTTAAAGGACTCTTTCCTCCGGAAATCCTGAGTTATCAAGCCCAGTCCTTTGTTGACTCCGCTGAGTTTATACGCTATACCCGTATGAACACCATCGATGCGCTCCTCAATGGGGAGCTGTGGATCTTTGTAGATGCGGTGCGGCATCTCGTCCTCCCGGTTATCACGCTGGCAGTGATCCAGATCGCGCTCATCATGCGGATCATGCGCTCGAGCATGCTCGAGGCAATGGGAAAGGGATACATTCTCACTGCCCTGGCAAAAGGGGCGGCGCCTAAAACCGTGATCAGGAGGCATGCACGGCGCAACGCTCTCATTCCCGTGATAACCGTCTCTGGCTGGCTCTTTGCCCAGCTCATGGCGGGTGTGGTGATCACCGAGACGATCTTCAATAGAAAGGGGCTCGGGTGGTGGTGGGCCCGTGCAGCAACTCAGCTGGATATCCCTGCAGTGCTCATGGCCGTGCTCTTCAACGGCCTTCTGTTTGTCATTACCAACCTGATCGTTGATATTCTGTATGCCTATATCGATCCTCGTGTGAGACTGGGGTAGGAACGCTATGTTTTTTCTCAAGAAGCGAAGGATAGTCCTCGATTTTGAACAGCATCCGAGGCTCAAGGAGTTTCGGTTCTCCTTCAGTAAAATATTGAAGAACCCTCTTTCCATTACAGGGCTCTCACTCATATTCATATTTTTCATGCTTGCTGTTTTCGCCCCTGCAATCGCTCCACCACAAAACAGAGCCGAACCTTTCAGGATTCCCCATGAAGGGTACTCGGTCATACCGAAGCCGCCAACGACCGGCCACCCGTTCGGAACGACCACGAAGCAGTACGATATATTCTACGGCGTCATCTGGGGGACGAGGACCGCCTTCAGAATCGGTTTCATGGTGGTTGGCAGCATTCTGGTCATCGGCATCGTCGTCGGCAGTATTTCCGGCTATTTCGGCGGTATCGTCGACGAGGTCATCATGCGCATCGTGGACATCTTCATGTCGCTGCCGCTTTTGATCCTGGCCATGGCCATTGTGACGGCGCTCGGAAGGAGCCTCGACAACATCATGAAAGCGCTCATTGTTGTGGGGTGGCCGATCTATGCCCGAACCATCAGGAGCAGCATACTGACAATCAGGGAGGAAGATTTCATCAAAGCCGCGAGGGCGCTCGGGGCAGGCACCTTTACGGTCATATTCAGGCACATACTGCCAAACGCAATCTATCCGGTTCTCATCCTAGCATCACTGGATGTGGGAGCCATGGTACTCACTGCAGCCGCTCTCTCCTTTCTTGGGTTGGGTGCGCAGGAAGGGTATGCTGACTGGGGCCAGATGGTGAGCCTCGCACGGAACTATATTGTGGGCCCCCCCGGCCAGCCGCTCCTTTATTGGTACGTGGTGACCATACCAGGGCTGTTCATTCTCTTCTTCGTATTGGGGTGGAACCTCCTGGGCGATGCGCTCAGGGACACTTTTGATCCAAAGCTGAGAAGAAAATAGATATCATAGAAGGAGTTCGTTTTTGGATAGATCGATTCTCGATGTCGACAAGCTGAAAGTGAACTTTTACACCTACGAAGGCGTGGTTAGGGCAATCGATGAAATCTCATTCTCCCTCGAGGATGGGGACACGCTCGGTATTGTTGGGGAGACCGGTTGCGGGAAGAGCGTAACTGTGCTGTCAATCCTGGGGCTTGTGCTGCCGCCTGGCAGGATTGAAAAAGGTAGGATAGTCTACAGGTTAGGGAGCAAACCAGTCACGCTCACAGGCCAGAGTGACCGGTTCATGCGCTCCATACGGGGGTGTGCAATTTCGATGATATTCCAGGAGGCAGGGGCAGCGCTCAACCCGGTGCTCACCATAAATCGGCAGGTCAGTGAGAGCTTTCTGCTCCACAGTCAAAAAGAGCTCTGTGAATCTGTGCTGGACTCTGTTTCACAACGTATGGAGGAAAAGAGGACAATTTTACGTGCTTACCTGAGATACGTAAGATGGAAGTACAGCAATAAGATGAAAAAAGCGCAGACCGACAGTCTCAGAGACAGACGGTACGGTCGATTGCTCAAAAAGGAGGCAACACGGCTTTCGATCGCCCTTTTGGGCAGCCTCGGTATACCAAATCCTGCGGAAGTTGTGAACCGTTATCCCCATGAGCTTTCGGGAGGGATGCAGCAGCGGGTGGTCATTGCAATGGCTCTTGCATGTAATCCAAATATATTGATTGCAGATGAGCCCACTTCAAATCTGGACGTGACCATCCAGGCGCAGATTCTCGATCTCATCGATCAGCAGAAGGAAAAGTACCGATCTTCAGTACTTTTCATCACTCACGATCTCGGCGTTGTATCGGAGATTGCACGAAGAGTCATCGTGCTGTATGCGGGAACACTGGTTGAGCTTGCAGGAACACGGGAGCTGTTTAAAAATCCGCTTCACCCGTACACAAAAGCGCTCCTCAACTCTGTTCCCAAGCTGGGAAGAAAGGAGAGGCTTGAGAGCATAAAGGGAAACGTGCCGAATCTGATCAATCCCCCCTCAGGGTGCAGATTCCACCCGCGCTGTCCATCGATTATGGAGATTTGCAGAAGGGAAAAGCCCGGGCTGTACAGAAAGAGCGATGGGGAGGGTAAGGAGCACCTGGTTTCCTGTTTTATGTACAAGTAAAAAATAGTTACCTGGAAGACGCAGATGGAGAGGACGTATCTTGAGCCTAAAGTAACTCTTCAGAAATGAGGTTTGTATCTTGGCGGATCTACTGGAATTAAAAGCTCTTAAGACCTATTACCCGTTACGGGCTGGTATTATCAGGAGAATAAAAAATTACGTTCGTGCTGTGGATGATATTTCCTTGTCCCTGCAGCGTGGGGAGTGTCTCGGACTTGTGGGTGAGTCGGGGTGTGGAAAAACAACACTGGGGAAAACAATCCTTCAGCTCACAAGGGCGACCGACGGAAGGATCTTCCTCCATAGCACGGGGAAGGTGAGCGAAGCAGGGGAGGGTGTAATAGATCTGGTTTCGATCCGTAAAAAGACGTTGAAACGGCTTCGTCAGAAGATCCAGATCGTGTTTCAAGACCCTTCGACCTCATTGAATCCCAGAATGCTTGTGAAAAACATCATCGGTGAAGCGCTGAGCATCCATCGCCTTGCCAGTGGCAGGGAAAAGATTAATCGGGTAATAGAGCTTCTCAAATCGGTGGGTCTGAGCGAGGATCACACGATGCGCTACCCCCATGAGTTTTCTGGGGGTCAGCGGCAGCGGATCGCCATCGCACGGGCTCTTTCCACAAACCCCGAGTTCATCATCCTCGATGAACCCACCTCAGCTCTGGACGTTTCTGTACAGGCTCAGATTCTCAACCTTCTCATCGATCTGAAGAACAGGTATAACCTTACCTATCTGTTTATCACACACCACCTCCTGGTTGTTGAACACATCAGTGATAGAATCGCAGTCATGTATCTTGGCAAAATCGTCGAGCTCGCTCAAACCTCAGCCATGTTCAACAGTGCTCTCCATCCCTATACCAGGGCACTCCTTTCGGCCATACCTATACCCGATCCCGATCTGAAGAGGGAACGGATCATCTTGAGTGGAGACGTCCCAAGCCCCATAGATCCACCCCCTGGATGCAGGTTTCATCCCCGTTGCTCCTATGCCGCCACGGTGTGCGGGAACGTCGAGCCTGTGCTCGAAGATGTGGGGGGAGGGCACCTTGTGGCTTGCCACTGTAAAAAAGCGGTCGCCCGGGATCACGGGATCAATTTGTGAAGCTCTGGGCAGTCGGAGCAGAATAGTAATTGATAAAGCTGTACTATAAGATATAATCACAAGTATCTTTTTTCCGTGATACTCAAAATCCAAGAATCTATCATTTTTTTCATCCGACAAGAGGGGGATTGAAAAATGGCACTTGGAAGGAAACTCAAATACGGTATGGTCGGAGGCGGGCCAGGGGCCTTCATCGGTGCCGTACACCGCATTGCTGCGGAACTTGACGGCGGTATGGAGATTGTTGCAGGAGCATTTTCATCGACTCCTGAAAAGTCCAGACAGCAGGGAAAGGAGCTCAGGCTTGATCCTGATCGTGTGTACGGTTCCTATGAGGAGATGGCTGAGAAGGAAAGTAAGCTACATCTTGGAGAGCGGATCGATTTTGTATCGATAGTGACTCCCAACAACGTCCATTACCCTGTTGCGAAGGTATTCATCGAGGCCGGTATACACGTGGTGTGTGATAAACCAATGACCACAACGGTTGAGGAAGCAGAACACCTCTGCAGGTTGGTGAAAAAGCACAATGTCGTGTTCGCCCTCACGCACAACTACACGGGATACCCCATGGTGAAACCGGCAAAGGCGCTCGTAGCCAAGGGTTACATCGGAAAGATCCGTAAGATCGTGGTTGAGTATCCACAGGGTTGGCTTGCAACTCCCGTGGAGAGAGAAGGGAACAAGCAAGCGGAGTGGAGAACCGACCCCGCCAGGACAGGGGTTTCCTCCTCCATGGGAGACCTCGGTTCCCATGCAGAGAATATCGCTCGATACATCACGGGGCTCGAGATCGAGGAGCTCTGTGCCGACATGACCACCTTTTTACCAGGGAGAAGGCTCGAGGACGATGGGAACGTGCTCATCCATTACAAAGGGGGCGCGCGCGGTGTTCTGTACACCTCGCAGATCTCTATCGGTGAGGAGAACAACCTCAGGATCCGGATATACGGAGAAAAAGGAGCCCTTGAGTGGCATCAGGAGAATCCAAACTATCTCTATGTGCGCTATCTGGATAAACCAACGGAAACCTATACACGTGGGAGTGACTACCTGGACACGGCAGCGGTGGAAAACACGAGGATTCCTACGGGTCATCCTGAAGGCTTCATAGAGGCCTTTGCCAACATCTATAGGAGAGCAGGAAACACGGTTGCAACCCTGCTTGAGGGAAAGAAACCCTCTGCGCTCGATCTGGACTTCCCAACAGTGCAGGACGGTGCAATAGGGGTCTTTTTCATTCATAAAACCGTGGAGAGCGGGAAGAAGCACGGCTGGGTAAATGCGGCATATAAGCCGCCGTTGTAGCACAGAAGTGAAGATTCACCGATATCTTCTCATAGCCGTGAGGGTCATGGCGTGCGGACTTGATGACATTTTACGGTATCATATGGTGAACTCTGAGCTGTATTCTGCGAGCTCTCCGTTTGGAGAGCGTGTCTCTGAAAACAGGAACGAAGAAGAAGTAAAAAAGAGAATATCCGCAGCCATTCCTTTTCTGAATAAAAAAACCAACATAAGCCTGTATTAGGTTTTAAAAACCATACTTTGTGACTGGATAAGACAAAAAAACCATACAGCAGGTTGCGGGGTCTCCCCGCGGGAACTTTTGGTTTTTTTCATCGATTGAGCCAATGGATGAAATAAGATTGAATATTACGGGGTGCATACTATATTTGTATGCACATATATACATAAAAGTTCTCTGAAGTATCACATGATAAAAGCAAACAGATCCAAAGACGCAGCCAAATCAGTAGTATCAATTCGGAAGGTTAAAAACACATCAAACAAGTCCATTGAAAAAGAGCTTGATGAACTCTTAACAAATATTGGTGGACTTGCACAGATAATTCCCTCCAATGCAAATTATGTTCTGATTAAACCAATTATAATGATGGGGTGTAGTTGGGAGACCGATATTACCGTCCATCCCTTATTAATCGAACTACTCATAAAAAAGCTGAAAAAGACTGGTCTTGAAGTTACTGTCGGTGAGGGAGCTGGATGGGGATGTAAAAGCGATGATTCCTTTAAAGCCACCGGTATACAGGAAATCTGCAATACACTCAAAGTACCACTTGTTGATTTCAAATGGAAAATCCGAGAGATACATTAATTCCTATTAATAAAAACGATTTTTATCCGGAGATATCTTAGATTGGCGGTTGTTTAGTAACATACACTATTTTCAATCTTATGAACGGAGGTAGTGAAGAATGAAGATCGGTTTTCTTATCTCTCCTTATGCGGAAAGACCGTTACCGGAAGTTCTGAAGATGTTACATAAAGAGTTTTCTATGCTCGAGTGTGTAGAGATCGGCGTAAGTCTTTACGGTGTAGCTCACTGCGATCCGCCACTCTATATAAAAGATAAAGCAAAACGAGAAGAATTTGAGGCAATAATCCTCAATGGTGGATTTCATCTTTCTTCACTTTCCGCGCACGGGAACCCGCTCCACCCGGACCCTGAAATCGCGAATACAAGCACACAGAGACTGCGTGATGCGATATCCCTTATGTCGAAGTTGAACAAATGCCTCCTAAGTGATGCGAAAGGAAATCCGGTGCGCGTGGTGAACTGCTTTTCAGGTCTCCCGGCAGCACAGCTCACCATAAAAAAAGATGGGACTGTCACACAGTTTGGAAAAGTTCCGGGCTGGCATGTATGTCCGTGGCCAGATGAACACTTTGACGCCTACAATGAACAGATGAAGTTCGCAGGGAATGTCTGGCGGGATTTTGTCAAGGAGGCAAAAGACGCGGGAGTGGCGCTTGCTTTCGAGCTTCATCCGAACTTCCTTGCGCACAATTCCGAAACCTACCTTGATATTCTCGAAAGAACCGGTGATGATGGAACCACGCTCGGGCTCAATATGGATCCCAGCCATCTGTTCTGGCGAAATATCGATCCGATCGCAATGGTGAGATACCTGAATAAAACCCTTGGAACAAATCCAATAAAGCATTGTCATGGGAAAGATACCTATGCCGATTCGTACAACACAGCGATTCAGGGTAACCACAGCACTGTACCTTATTCAAAGGAGGCAGAACGGGTGTGGCGTTTTGTGACGATTGGTGAAGGGTGGGATCCGATAAATGGTCCTCATGACCTCAACTGGTGGGCCCGGTTCATTACCGAGCTTCAGCTCTGGGAGTACGATCATGTAATCAGCATCGAGCACGAAGACAGCAGAAAATCCTTTGCCGAGGGCCTTGGAAAAGCCCTCCAGGTACTCGTTCAGGCAGTGAACAGGGAAGCCCCAGGTCCGATGACGTGGACGAGTCGTTAGAACCAGTGAGTTTGCAACAGCATGCACAATTCGAAAAAATCATCTGGATAAAAATGAATGAATGAAACCAATTAAAGGGTTATGGCAACAAAAAAAAATAAGAGGATATGGCTATGAACATAGCAATACAATTCGGTGCGGGTAACATCGGACGGGGGCTCATGGGTCAGCTGTTTTTTGAAGCCGATTACGAAACGGTATTTATCGAATATAAAAAGGATCTCGTCACAGAGCTCAATAAGAAAAAGAGGTATCCCCTCCGACTGCTCGATGCCTACTCCAGAAGAGAAATTGACATAGAGATTCGGAATATTCGCGCTCTCCACACAGATGAAAGAGAGGAGATAGCAGAGCTACTCTCCACCGCGGAGGTGGTCGGAACTGCTGTAGGTGTGAAAAACCTCTCTGAGATCGCACCGCTCATTGCCGGTGGGGTCGTGCGCCGTCACAGAAAAGAGGGAGGACCGATTGACATATATCTCTGTGAAAACGCGTATAGTGCAGCAAGTGACCTCAAAGCTGAAGTGTTTAAACGTCTAAACAAGGACCTTATCGCATGGACTGAAAAGAACATCGGCTTCGTGGGCACGAGCGTCGCCAGGATGGTTCCTGCGCTCAGTGACAGGTTCAAGGATCGGGGTCCTCTCTTCACCTTCGCAGATTCTTATCGAAAGCTTCCCTATGACGGGAAAGCAGTGAGGGCAAAACAACCCCCGATTGAGGGAATGAAGGCGGTATCAAATTTTAAGGCCGAAGTGGAGAGAAAGCTCTTTACGTATAATCTCGGACATGCGGCCCTCGCGTATATCGGTTATATGAAAGGTTACTCGTATGTCCATGAACCCTTTTCTGACCCCTATTTGAACTCGATTTTTGAGGAAGCTCTCGATGAAACCAGCGAGGCGCTTCTCAGGATGTATCCGGATGATCTCGACGCAGAGGAACAGAAGGATATACGAGAGGATGTTCGCATCCGCTTTTCGAACCCGATGGTCATGGATACAGTGCAGCGTGTGGGACGAGATCCCATACGGAAACTCGGGTTCGATGACAGGCTTATCGGGAGTGCACGGCTGTGTATACAGCAGAATATCTTCCCGGAGAAAATCGCCTTTATCTGCGGTGCCGCCTACTGTTACGATTATCCAGGGGATGCAGACGCGCTCAAGCTGCAGGAAATGATCGATGAAAAGGGTATCGAGGGGACTCTCAGGGAAGTTTCCGGAGTTGATCCAGAGAGTAACTTCGGCAGGAAGGTGGTAACTGCCTATTACGAATTGAGGAAGCTGAAGGAAGAGTGGAGGAAAGGATGAAAATGGTTCCTTCCTGTGAAAGCCATAAAGCTGCTCTTCGGGCCGTTCTTGTAATTCTTCTCATAGATGTGCTTCAGCTCGCCTTTATAGAACTGCATCTCTCGTTTAATTTTTTTCTTTCCACCGTCCACAGCAGAGGTATAGCTCCGGCAGAGCTGCTCTATCTTGAAGTTTATGGTGGTGAAAGTTGTCTTCCCTTTCATCACGAGTCTTCCAAGATTGAAGCGATGAAATGCGCGATATTCTTCGCTCCGTTTCTGATCACGGTGTTTCAGGGATACGTGGTCAAGATTTCCCTGTAGCGGAAGCAGGAGATGAGGTGATCGTTTACCACACCGACCGCCTGCAGATGGGAGTACATAATAGTGGAGCCGATGAATTGAAATCCTTTCTTTTTAAGATCGGTCGAAATCCTGTCTGAGAGCTCGGTCCGCGCAGGTATCTGTGGAAGTGACTCCCATCGGTTTATGAGCGGTTTTCCATTCACAAAACTCCACAGGTATGAATCGAAGCTTCCAAACTCCTTCTGCAGTTTTAAAAAGAGCCGGGCATTGTGCACCGATGATTCGACCTTTTTTCTGTTCCTGATAATTCCTTTATCATTAAGGAGTTCTGATATTTTTTCCGAACCGAATTCCGCGACCAGATGCGGATTGAATCCGTCGTAGGCTTTTCTGTAGTTCTCCCTCCGTCGAAGAATGGTGAGCCAGCTCAGCCCCGCCTGTGCTGATTCGAGTACAAGGAATTCGAAGTGGGTGCGTTCATCGTGCACCGGTACGCCCCACTCCTCATCGTGATACTTGATATAGAGCGGATCAGTGCCCGCCCAAGGACATCGTTCCACCTAAAACTCCGATTGATTCAGAGCACGGGTCTTGTTTGAAAAGGTAGGTATGGATGAACAACCCCTTCATCGTGTTTGATGATTTTTTCGAGATCCATGGATGTCTGTGCCTCCGCCCTGAGGCATGCATCCATACCTCATGGAATTCAGTCTTGGGGAACTTTTTCTTGTGCACTTTCGAGCTCTTCGAGGGCTGTTTGGTACTTCTGTTTTTCCCTCGTTCTCCCCATGGAACCGAGAATATCGATTATGTTTCTCAGGTCGCTTATCTCTCTCTCGATGAGTTTCAGCCCCCTGTTCACCTCCAATGCCCGTTTATAGTGAAAAAGGGCATTTTCAAAATCGCCTTTTTTCTTGTATAATCCGGCAATGATGTTGAGATCGTTGGAAATTCCCACGCTGTTTTCCACGTATTTATCCTCTTCAAGGGCGAGGAGGTAGTATTCGAGCGCTCGCTCAGATTCCTCCTCCAGCTCCAGGAGGTATCCGTAGTTGCTGTAGGATGCGGCAAGCCCGAGATGATTCTTTATTTTTTTATGCATGCTGATGGATGAGGCGATTCGCTCCCTCGCCTTCTCGTAATCTCCCCTTTTGATGTCGAGCGTTGCCATATTGTTGAGTGCCGTTGCGACTCCTCCGCTGTTCTTGACTTTACTGTAATAGTCGACGCTCCTATCCAACAGCTCTACTGCATCCTCATACCTTTTTTGTTTGATCCTGATCGACGCGAGAAGGGAGTGGTTGTCACCCAACCCACTCATGTTCCCGCTGTGCTCGTTTATGGATACAGCCTCATTCAACACCTTTTCTGCATTCTCAAACAGACTGTAGTTTACGTAGCAGCGGGCAATGTTGTACAGGGCCCTGGCCATTCCAGACTCGTGGTTCACCTTCTGATTTTCCCTGAGGGCCTTTTCAAAGTAGAGCAGGGCGTTCTGGTAGTCTGCACTGTTATAGTGCTCCATTGCGAGCTCTTCGAAATCAAGGGCGGTTTCCTTCACCAGAGTAATTGGCTTATCTGTGGCGCAGGAAACCATAAATGCAGAAAATGATACGAGAATGATGAAGAGTTTCATTTTCATTCGTATCCCCCGGCTCGCTCTGCATTCTGTATTGGAAGTGCCTCGGGTTCTTTATAAGAGGAGAATCCCTTCACAAAGAAGTTTTCATTCAGGACTTTCATGAGACCGATGGCCTCATCCATGGTTCTGTTGCTCCTCTCTATGGCCGCTCGAATCTCGGGTGCGGATTGAGCCATTGTACCTGAAAGCTCCTCAAAGTCCGCCATGATTACATTCAACTTTTCGGTAATGGCGAGTATATTGTTATACAGCTCATAGTCGTCCTTGAGCAGCTTTCCAACGCTCCCCTCCTTTTCTTCGATCGCCCTGGTGACCGACTCCAGAGAGGCGAGTGTTTGTTTTAGACTTCCCTCTTCTGATGTAAGCATGGCAAAGAAACCTTCGATTTTATGTAAAGCAGGCTCGAGACTCCCCTCGGGAGCTGAGAGGTTGTAGGTGAGCTGTTCAAGATTATTGATGAGTCGGGTAATTTGATCCGGTTTTTCCATTCGTTCCTTTTCTTCCATGATCCGTGAACCCTCGTCTGTGTCGGAAGACCATATGTAAGAGCCGTTTGCAAGCACCGGCATGTCCTTCCCTCCGGGGATGATCTCGAGCACCTTACTTCCGAGCAGCGGAGGTGATTTTAGTTTTACCACACTGTCTTTTCTAATACGCTCCGAATACTCTTCATACACCGAGAAAGATACCTCGATCCAGTTGTCCTCGTTCAGGAACACAGATTTGACTTCGCCAATCTGGATCCCTTTAATGGCGACCTGCATACCGGGAGATAAACCCTCACCCCGCAGGAATTTCGTGGTAAACTCGTAGTGCTTTTCGAACCACCGCTGCTCACGTCCGATGAGTATGATGACCGCTACGATTATGAGTATGACAAGTGTGAGGAACACACCCACAATTTTTTCAAGATGCTTGAATTTAAAAGGCATGGTTCTTTCCTTATAAGCTTATTCCCATCAATGAAGTGCACGAACGGAATAAATTCTCAGTGCCCTGTGAGAATTCCAAGTATCTCCTCTGCAACCGCGGCCTCTTCATCTATAATGATCGAGAGAATTCTCTGGAGTATCGGGTCGTTCGACTTGAGTATTTCATCCCTTTTTCCGTAGGTAAACAGCCTGTGATTATACATCAGGGCAATATAGTCTGCTGAACTTTTTATAAAATCTAGGTTATGACTCACCATAATGGCGGTTACATCGGGATCGTCACGGAGGGGCAGGATCTTATTTACCATTTTCTCCCGAGCGATCGCGTCGATGCCGGCAACCGGTTCATCGAGAAATATGATTTTCGGCTCCATAATGAGCCCACGGGCGAAGCTCACCAATTTTCTCTGTCCGAAGGAGAGCTGTGCCGGGAAAAGGTTTTTCTCGTTTTTGAGATCGAACATCGTCAACATCTCGTTGACCTTCCTATCCAATTCCTCTTCAGGCGGGTTGAAATGGTAGCGGAGAGGGAGGGCGATGTTGTTGTATACAGTAAGATTGCTCAGAAGGGCTGCATCCTGAAAAACGAAGGCAATCTCCTTCCTCATCTGAAAAAGTTCCGTTCTTGAGATGCTGAAGATATCCTTTTCGTTGATCTGTACCCTTCCATGATCGGGATACACAAGCCCCGCTGCGATTTTAAGAAGCGTGCTTTTACCGCACCCCGCAGGCCCTGTAATTGCGATGAGCTTCCCCCTGGGAAAACGCATGGTGATGTTGTCGAGCACGGTTTCCTTTCCGTAGGAAATACCAATTTGCTCCAACTTGACAATGTCACTTTCCATAGAGATCCGAACCTCAGATATAGTATATAAACGTTATGATTCCGTCTGCAAGAAATACAGCGGCGATGGCATACACCACCGCTTTTGTCGTCATCTGCGGCACTTCCGTTGATGAAAGCTTTACCGAAAATCCCTGGAAGGTGCACAGCAGGGAGATGAGCACTCCGAATATGAACCCCTTGGATAAGCTGATGACAACATCGGAGAGAACCATTGATTCGAGTACCTGTTGGAAGTATACCGTGAAGCTCGTTACCAGCACCAGCTTTGATACGAGGAACCCTCCGATGAGCGCAAAGATGGTAAAGTAGATATTAAGACTTACCAGTGAGAATGTAACACCAAAGATGCGGGGAATGACGATGTAACGTATCGGATCCACACCCATGGCTTCAAGTGCTTCGATCTCGTGAGATACTACCATGTTTCCAATTTCTGTCGTGATCGCAGTTCCGGAGCGACCGATGACGATGAATCCGGTGAGGATAGGGCCAAGCTCACGGATTATGACCGTTACCAGGAGTTTTCCGATAAACGATTCAGCTCCAAACCGGGGAAGGAAGGTGAGTGACTGGATGATGGCAATCCCTCCTATGGCAAGAGAAACCATGGCGGTAAGGGGGAGCGCATCGACTCCGGTGAAGAGTACCTGTTTGAAGAGTATGCTCAGACCCGCCCTTGAAGTACCCGTTTTTCTTTCGAAAAGGATCTTCAACACCCGTATGTTATAGGCGCACAGACTCGTGAACTCGTCCACGAATCCCAGAAACCAGCTACCGGATTTGAAGAAGAAGTTTCCCATACCTTGTGCAGGATGCCCTTCGGTCAATAATATATGGTTGATTTTTAAGAGATTACAGGAGGAAACGGTTCCCCGCATTCGGCTCCGGGCATACAGTATTCTAAAACTCCGCTCTGATGCCTGTCCTGATGAAAAGAGGCGGCATGACGTACTCGGCTGCCGTTTCGTACCTCGTGTTCAGGAGATTGTCGGCTGCCAGGGAGAGTGAGAAGCCCTCCCATAATGCCCGTTTGTAGCTTGCGTTCAGCACGACGTAGCCGTCCACAACTGTTGTGTCACCGCTGTAGTAATTGTATACATATTGCCTACTGCTGTAGACCGCCGAGAGATGGACGAAGTTCTTGCCGCCCTCATATTCGATTCCCCCGTCGATTGAGAGAACCGGAACATACGGTGCCCGCCTGTCGTCGCCGAGCGAGTATTTCCCCAGGGGATCCTCGAATACATAGCTGTAAATGAATGTGGCATTCGAATCAAGCCACAGGTTACGGGCGAGCTTGAACCTGCCAGAGAGCTCAATGCCAGGGTACAAGGACTCACCGATGTTGTTGGGCTTGTATATAGGTATAGGTCCTTCAGGTCCCCAGATGATTTCGTCTATCATGTACCGCACGAAGGCGTAGGCATCTATCGATCGGGATGGGTGGATGCTGGTAATACCCGTTTCGAAGCTATATCCCTTTTCCGGTCTGAGGTCGGGGTTGCCACTAACCCAACCAGTGTTCGGCCAAAAAAGATCGTTGAGGGTCGGAGCTCTATAAGATTTTGCGATACTCGACTTGAGGGAGGTCGACCCTGAGAGCGCCTGCACGCCGCTGAGCTTGAAGTTGAGGCTTCCTGGAAAATCGGAGTAGTAGTCGTAGCGCAGGGCCGGGGTGAGAGTAAATCGCGAGGAAAGGTATATGGGGCTTTCAACGAACACTCCGCCGCTCACACTGTCCTTATCGCCGATCTGTGTGCTATCGACGAGGTCGTAGCTGAGATTGACGCCGTAGATCAGGGAGAAGACGTCGAAGGAGAGCATCTCCTGC
>SMTZ1_10005295_pt1 | contig 19286 bp, 15 predicted proteins | sample DeeMarSWOR136_30_FD_25667 | JGI IMG/M metagenome (IMG submission 25667)
AAACCTTATAATTTACCATCTTTCAATAATAAAAAAAATCCAGAATATCCCCCTGCTAATTAGTGTCTGTCTGAAAAGGACTGCTTTCCGTAAAACAAGCATCATGCTTGTCTTGAAAATTATGAACTTAACTCACAAGCTGGAAGCTTATATTACGATTTGCGGACAGACACTAATTAGTTTCTGTTTCAAAATTCCCAAAACAGACTGAATTGTCATGTCCCGCTTTGCGGGACATCTTCTTCTTTATTTGACCTAAGTATAACTTTATAAGGGGATTCCTGCATTCGCAGGAATGACACCGTTTCATTAAATTCCGATTTTTGCAACAAGAACTAATTAATCTCATCCCTAAAAAACAATATCCGTCCCGATAATTAGTTTTATATCAAACAATCGAGAATTTACGATTGATAACGATTGACCCAGATCTGATTTTAATTCTTCTGCCAGTTCATTTCGTGACGAATCACATTTAATAAATGAGACTCGATAATTCCTTTTATCAGCATTCCGATAATCAACAACAATCAAACGACCTTGATTCATCTGTTGATGATATAATTGTTCGCTCATTCTTCTTGCCAATCCTGTTACTGTGAAACCGTTTAATATCTCCAGATAATAATCCACATTATTTTTATTTCCTTCCTGATTACCGATTTTGGGTCGAGGTAAATTAAAATCAGCGCCAATAACCAGAGTCAAATCCAGAGGTGAGACTTCGGCTTTTATTTTAAAATATTGAGAAAACAATCGCTGATATTGATCGAGTCTTTCGTTTATTATATTTTCAATTGAATAATCAGAACGACGTCGCCATAATATTTTTGATTTTTTAAGCCTGTACGATGAGCTGACTTTAACAATTCGATCAACATCTGAAAATGCTTTCATATCATCCATAAAATCTTCCCACGACAGATTACGTTTGAATGAACCATCAATGATGACAATATTTAATGGGACTGAAGCGGTTATCGCGGGTTCTTGTCCAATTGATTTTTGACTGGAAGTTTCCAATTGATCATCCGAGGGTGAAACTACTTGTGCTGGTTCAATTTCCTGTTTGATTTGATCTTGTTCAATTTCTGACTTACTCACCTGATTTAATGTATCAGTGGTAACTTCATGCTCAGATGATCCTGTGCCTGAACGCCAATATTTAGGACCATATCTTACAATTAACAAGATAATAATTGCAACGAGCACGACCAATGTAAATATATTTAAAATTTTGCGAAGAGAAAGATGCTGGTTCCAGTTAGTAGCAGATGTACGTTTAACAATGGGGCGGCGAACATCACGATCCTGGGTGAATTCAGCAACACTGTCATCCTCTGCCGGTGGCAACGTGTCTCCTTTCCACGACGAGCGATATCGAACTCCTTTGATGACAATCTGATGCTCTTCATCTTGAGAAGCTGCCGCAACACCAGTAGCAGGTATTTCATCCGCTTGAATTCGTTTGATGCTTTTTACCTTTACCATCAAAGATGTCGCATCGTCCTGTGTTTGGCTATCCAGGGCAAAGTTAACCATGGAATCACAGGCTTGCTGTGTTGAACTTGAAGCTACAATTTTATGAATATCTTCCTCTGGTACGACAAGGTAAACTCCGTCACTACAAAGCAAAATCATATCGTTGATTTGCAACTTTCGTTGGATAACATCAATTTTCACTTCTTTCTCAACACCTAAACAACGTACCAAGACCTTTCCATTTTCTTCCCCCTGAATATCTATTTCACGATTATTTTTATTTACATCAAACGAATGACTTTGGGTTAATATTTCAACATTACTGTCACTGAATAAATAAGCGCGGCAATTACCAATATGAGCAATATAAAGGTTTTCCTGATGAACCACAGCACAGGTAAGTGAAGCCGAAAATGGTGTGGCAGAATTATTTTCGATATTCGCCTCATAGATCACCTGGTTTGCACGGGCTAAAGCCTTTGATAGCATTTCTTTAACAGTTCCAACCCAGGGTTCCTCAAAATATTCCTGAATTACTGTTTGCACCGCTATTTTACTGGCGAATACTCCTAAACCTTCTTCGCCATTACCATCGGTAATCATAAACATCTGTCCCCGAAGCAGCAACACCTCTGCCTGTTGAGGAAAATAATAACCGACATTATCCTCATTTTGTTGTCGATTTTTACCTGTCGCACTATGCTTACCTAACTCCAGGTTAAAAACCATATTACTCGTTGCCAATTTTCCCTCACTCTAATATTATAAATAATTTATATATTAACAATATAAATGGTAAGAATTTAAAAATCAAGTAAAAAATAAATTTAAAATTGCGGCTTCGTTTTTAATGACTTTTTAAATTAAACCATTGCTACTATTTGAAATTTCGTAAAAAGTAATTTTTGCCAAAGTAAAATAATATTAGAGCTTTTTTCTAGATTTAGAAATTTGTTTTTACTATTATAAACATTTTTTAATCGAATATAAGCAGTACAGATTATCGGTTATCCGTTAAACTTAAAAAATTTCTTTCTTCTCTGACCTCCACTCCTCTTCTTTCCAAATTCATTTCAAACAGTAACTAAAAAAATCATATCATGTTTTCTTTCATGAAAACAACTTGCTTTTCTAATTTAAATTAACTATTTTCTCTCAATAATAATTAGATCAATCAGTGAATACTCATTATGATATAAAAACGGAGAATATGAAAACCATCAACTTCTTTATCTTTTTCAGCATTGTTCTGACCATCTATGGTCTAGTTAACTACTATATACTCATTCGTGGCTGGCAAGCGATACCGCAGCACTCACGGTTGCGGATTCCGTACCTGGTGCTGTATCTTTTCCTGGCGCTTTCTTATATCATCGGTAGAGTTCTGGAAAGAATCTGGCTTTCTGTTGTTAGTGATATCTTTGTCTGGATCGGCTCATTCTGGCTGGCAATGTTTTTTTATTTTTTCTTGATCGTCTTAGTAGTCGATTTAGCAAGGCTTGTTAATCACTGGTTTCCTTTTTTTCAACTTATCACTGATAATTATGCAAAATTAAAGCAGGTAACCTTTCTTGTTTCCGTCGGGATGGTTCTGGTAATACTATTATATGGCTATATTAATGCCTGTTCTTTTCGAGTTCAAAAAATGGATTTAACTATCCCAAAACAGGCAAATATCAAAATGATGAACATTGCTGTTGCTTCGGATATCCATCTCGGAACGATAGTTGGCAGGAAACGGTTCTGTAACGTCGTTAACAAAATAAACGAATTAAATCCTGACCTGATTTTATTGCCAGGCGATATTGTCGATGAAGACCTGGCGCCAGTAATTCGAGAAAATCTTGGAGATGCCCTATTGCACCTTAAATCAAAATTCGGTGTGTTTGCTGTTACGGGAAATCATGAATATATTGGCGGTGTTGAATCCGCTGTGAAATATCTTGAGGAACATGGGGTAACTGTATTAAGGGATAGTGTCGTCAAAATAAACAATAGCATTTACATTATAGGCAGAGAAGATCGTAGTATTCGACAATTCATTGGGAAAAACCGAAAAAATCTCTCCGAACTGATACAGCAGGTTGACAAAAAATTTCCAGTGATTTTGATGGATCATCAGCCGTTTGGTCTGCATGAGGCTGAAGAAAATGGTTTCGACCTGCAACTGTCTGGTCATACCCATCATGGACAACTTTTTCCCATCAATTTCATCACCGAAGCTGTATATGAAAAAAGCTGGGGATATTTAAAAAAAGGAAATACAAACATTTATGTCTCTTGCGGCGTGGGCACGTGGGGACCGCCAGTGAGGGTGGGGAATAGACCGGAGATTTTGAATATTTTCCTTACTTTTAAAGATTAGAGAACAGATCAATGAAAAAAAACCACGTTCCAAAAATCAAATTTCAAAGGTGCAAAATGAACCGTCGAAAATTTATTGAGACAAGCATTCTGGGGGGGACAGGATTAACTTTATTTAATTTATTTAATTGTGGACGAAAAGAAAGAAGAGAAGAGTTTTCTTTCCCAAGAAGAGAACTGGGAAGAACTGGTGAAATGCTTTCGATTATTGGTTTTGGTGGGATTGTGGTGAATGATGTGGAACAGGAAGTTGCTAACAATATCGTTGCGAAAGCTTTCGATCGAGGGATCAATTATTTTGATGTAGCGCCTACTTATGGCAATGCTGAGGAAATATTGGGACCTGCTTTGAAACCTTATCGACAAAGCTGTTTTTTAGCTTGTAAGACCACGCAACGGGGAAAAAAGGATGCTGAACGGGAGCTTAATGAATCATTGTTAAAACTACAAACCGATCATTTCGACCTGTATCAGTTACATGCGCTGATAACTGTTGAAGATGTCGAAAAGGCATTTGGTCCTGATGGTGCGATGGAGGTATTTCTCCAGGCAAAACAGGATGGAAAGGTTCAATTCCTTGGCTTTTCTGCACATTCTGAACAAGCTGCCCTGCTGGTGATGGAAAAATTTGATTTTGATACGGTTCTGTTTCCGATTAATTTTGTCTGCTGGTACCAGGGAAATTTCGGCGCAAAAGTTGTAGCAAAAGCCAAAGAGAAACAAATGGGAATTCTGGCATTGAAGGCATTAGCCTTTACCCGTATTCCACAAGGTGAGAAGAAACCTTATGAGAAGCTCTGGTACGTCCCAATTGAGAATGATGAAGTCGCTAACCTGGCAGTGAGATTTACATTATCACAGGGGACAACGGCAGCCATTCCACCTGGTGAGGAGAAATTTTTCTGGAAGGCGGTGGAGATTGCTCAGAAGTTTACTCCATTAACAATAGAGGAATCGGAAAAACTGAAAACAATTTCGGAAGGCGTGGAGCCATTGTTTCGATCTACTTAAAATTTTAAATTGACTTTTCGATAAAATTGTTTTATCTTTTAAAAAAGCCATATTTTATTACATGGTAATATACGGAACTTGTATACTATTCTGTCAAAAAATATACCATACTTAAAACTAAACATTGGAGGACCAACTATCATGCTCAGATTAAATTTCTTATTATTTATCTTTATGATTTTCGCATTCTGTCAACCTGAACAGCAGCCTCAGCAGGCACAATCTCAGGGACTTCGAAAGATTTACTACAAAAATCAACAAGAAGTTCAGCAATTGCGCCAGGCTGGTGCAGAAATCATCGTCCAGGAACCGGACTACGTCATTATTAGAACCGACAGCATGTTACAGGCACTCTCTGTTAAATCAGATCCTATTGAAGAAACCGATTTAGTACAGCGGTTGGTCAAAATTCATGTAAAGGATTCCCAAGATATTCAAACCGTCGCCAATTCAGGGATTGACCTTTGGGAGGTCAAGGGAGATACTGCTCTGGGGCGTGCATTTGATATTTATATTGAACGGCTTAAAAAAGCTGGATTATCTGTAAAAATAGTTGCAGAAGATGCAAGTAAATGGGAGGAGAAGTAAGAATGAAATACTTAGGACATTTTTTTCGATTATTGCTGCTTCTTTTTAGCTACTTACTAATAACAAACAGCACCTGCGATAATAATGGTCCCTCTGAACCAGATGCTGGTTTGTATCACACTTATGCTGAAATTGAGACTGAGCTTAAGGAACTCTCCCAAAACTTTAGTCAAATTGCAAATACCTCTACAATAGGTCAATCAATCGAGGGACGAGAATTGTGGGCGATAAAGATTAGTGATAATGTAAATCAAGATGAGGAAGAACCAGTCGTTGTCTTTCTCGGGGCACATCATGCACGTGAATGGATTTCAGTCGATGTACCTTTTCTCATTGCCAAACATTTTCTCGAAAAATACGCTACCGATACACTTATCGCTCGATTGGTTAACAATACTGAGATTTGGGTTGTACCGATGGTCAATCCAGATGGGCATCAATATTCAGTCACCACCGATCGACTCTGGCGAAAGAATCGACGTAACAATGGTGATGGTTCTTTTGGAGTTGATTTAAACCGTAACTACAGTTATCAATGGGGCGGACCTGGTTCATCCGGTGATCCGTTCTCTGAAATATATCGTGGTTCTTCTCCTTTTTCTGAGCCGGAGACCCAGGCGCTGCGTGATTTCTTGCAGTCACAATCTCCAGCCGCGCTGATCAGTTACCATAATTATAGTCAACTGGTCCTCTATCCCTGGGGTTATACATATAGCCCTGCCCCGGACAGAGCACTACTTGATAGCCTTGCTGTGGCAATGGCAGACAAAATTCGCGCTGTACATGGGGTAAACTACACACCCGGTCAGGCTTCTACACTTTATTTAGCAAGTGGGGATACCACAGATTGGCTTTATGCATTATTTTCGGTACCGGCTTATACAATTGAGTTAAGACCAGAAAACAGCAATCCAGGGTTTAAATTACCGGAGGACCAAATTCAACCGACATTTGAAGAGAATTTGCCGGCTGCACTATTACTTATTGACTGGGTAATTCAACAAAGCCAGATTGCTATGTAAAAACAGTATTCTTGGGTTACGGTTTTGAATCCGTATGAACAAACTGAATAAATTTAATTGATAATCCGTTATGATCACAATAGAAATTAAAAATACACAGCAAATCATCGAAAGTAACAAAAATTGGCTTGTTGCGAAGTTCGCATCTCATTTCATTGATGTGCAGGCTAAGGTAGAAGAAGAGATCGCCAAGGAGATTAAAAAATCTTTAGAGGAACGAAATATTCAGGCAGTTGTTTCGGTTGTAAAAGAGGATTAAAAATAGGTAATTGTTCAAAGAGCATGATTTAATAAGTTACGCAGTATAGTTATTAAATCTGTAATATTATACTCGAAGCCTTTGTTGTTTTTCAAAAAAATTAAGAATTTTTTTTAACAGCTAATTATGCGAATTATGCTTATTAAACTGCTTTTAAAAGTTCATATTTTTGAGTTATAAAGTTAATTTTTAAAAATGAATCGAAAGCCGGAGCATAAAATTGACCCTCTCCGAATTAATTGACATTGAATGCCAGTTATTGATAGATAACGAAGCAGACCCGAGTGAACTCCGAAGGCGTGATCGTAAAATTGGCCAGGAATTTGAAATTCAAAGACCGAACAGACATGAACTGTTTATAAACTGGTTAAAGCGTGTACATACAAACGGTCACAATTCGCCTGGCAAATTGTTTGAAAGTGGCTACCGCTGGCTTGGTCGATTTCTTCTCATCTTTGGCTTGATAACAGGAAGTGGTGCTGCTGCCTCGGTATTATCTTACGATGGTTCAAAGCCAGTAAATGTTGTAAATTTTTTGGCGATTATGATTGGAATGCAACTTGTTACTATTATCTTTTTCGTATTAAATTCATTACCTTCATCTGTCAAAAGGTTTATTCCGGGAAGCGGGGAATTCTATAATTATGTTCGAGAATTAAGTTATCTCTTCAGTAGACTGATCGGAAAAATAATTGACCATTTACCGGCAAGACAACTCAATGAAATTTGGACAGAGTTGCAGCGATTAAAGGTCCGCCAGAAACTTTATGGATCGATCGAAAAATGGTTAGTTGTAAGTTTAACCCAACGATTTGGACTGGCATTTAATATTGGCGCATTGGCAACCTGTTTGTATTTGATCAGCTTTTCTGATCTGGCTTTTGCCTGGAATACGACTTTAAATATTAGTAATCAAACGTTTCATAAGACAGTTTGCTTCATCGCATTACCATGGTCCTCAATGATTCCTGATGGATCACCCTCTTTAGATTTGGTCGAATCCAGTCGTTACTTTCGACTGGATGATGAATACATAAATACGCCAGCCGAAACAGCCATGCCGAAAGCTATTGTTGTTGGTGCCTGGTGGTTATTTTTAATTCTATGCTTGATTTGCTATGGTCTTTTGCCACGTATCTTTATCTTTATTTTTGCTAAATTGAAATTAAGAATTGCACTCAATAAAATCCCGCTGAATTCTGCTGACTTTGAATCTCTTTACGATCGATTAACGCGTCCGCTTTTAGAAACCCGAGCTTTGGACCAGGAACAGACATTCCCAATTAATAATTACACTCCTGATTTTAAATCAGACTTCAAGCCAGAAGGGAAAAGATGTACGGTAATCAAATGGGGTGATTTAGACATTGAATATGGTGATCTTTTACAACATATCAAAGATCGATTTGGATGGGATATCAAAAATACTCTTGTAGCAGGAAGTCTTAACTATGAAGAGTCCAATGTATCAACCTGTGAATTTCTTAAAGGACAAAAGGAAAAAGATCCCCTCCTGGTACTTGTCGAATCATGGGAAGCACCTGATGCAGCAATTATATACTTTTTCAAACAGCTACGCAATGCGATTTCTATTGACAGGCATATTATTGTCGGACTGGTCAACATCAATTCAGTGCGGGATTGGAAACCTCCATCGAAGTTAGACTGGCGGACCTGGAAAGAAAAGATGACTACACTGGCTGATCCATTTCTACGAGTAGAATCAATGGTGGAGGCAGCATGAATAGTGAAGTTCCGAAATTCGCAGTTATCGGCAGAGTAAATAAAGGGAAATCAAGCATTGTTTCTACACTTTCTGAAGATGACTCGGTAACGATAGATTCTATTCCCGGGACGACAAGACATTGTTACGAATTTCCATTCCGTATTGATGGCAGAACATTAATTATTTTGATTGATACGCCGGGCTTTCAACAGGCTCCACGAGCGCTAGCCTGGCTGAGAGCTCATGAGGTTTCTGTGACGAATCGGCGTGAAATTGTCTCAAAATTCGTTCAAGAATTTCAAAACACAGATGAATTTATTGATGAGTGTCGACTGCTTAAGCCGATTTTGAATGGAGCTGGAATTTTATATGTTGTAGATGGCGCTAAACCGTTCCGGAAAAATTATGAAGCTGAAATGGAAATCCTGCGGTGGACCGGACAGCCAAGAATGGCGCTTATCAATAAAATCGGTGAGAGTGATTATTCCGATGATTGGCGTCCGGCACTTGACCAGTATTTTAGTGTGGTGCGAAGTTTTAATGCACATTATGTAAGTTTTAACGATCGTATCAGACTGTTGGAGGCTTTTAGAGAGCTGTACGACCCCTGGCGCGAAACAATTGATCAATCAATTCGTTATCTTAAATATGAATGGGAACGGCGTCAACGAGTTGCGGCAAGTCTCATTACAGGTCTTTTAATAGATGAATTAACATACGAAAAAGAAATTGCAATCGGAAAAAATGAAAATCCTGACAGCTATAAAAATAAAATTGAAGCAGAATTTCATGAATATCTTCGCGGTCGTGAACGCAAAGCACGCGTAGCAATAGAGCACCTTTACCAGCATTTGAAAGTTGAGACCGAAGAGGATGATCTGGATCGTCCGATATTTGAGCAGGATTTATTTGCTAAAACAACCTGGAATTTGCTGGGACTGACTCCCAAACAATTAATTGCTCTTGGTGCAATTGCTGGGGCGACTGTCGGTGGAATTTTAGATGCATCAGTGGGGGCTACATCGTTTATGATGGGGACATTAATTGGCGGGACAGTTGGTGGTGTCTCAGTGCTTTATTTTTCAACCAGACGATTTGCCACTATTGAAAACATTATTGGAGTTTTCCAGGGAAAGCAGATGGTGCGAATTGGTCCTCATAAAAATCCAAATTTTCCATGGATATTGCTGGATCGGGCGTTGTTGCACTATAAAAGTATTCGGGATCTGGCGCATAGTCGAAGAGAAAAAATTAAGCTTGCGACGGGAAACAAAGAACAAAGGGTTGTCGCAAATTTAGATAACTATACCCGAAAAAAACTCAACCGAATCTTTTCTTCGATTCGGAAAAAAAGAACCAGAGATGCAATGGAATTACAAGCAGAGTTTGATACGATATTGATGAAAATTATTGATGATATTTAGCGATATCTTGGTTAATCGGGTAATTTACTGGATCGGAATTTCAAAGTTCTAAAAAAATTCATAATTTTCGGCAAATTTTTTACACATTGGGCAAGGTAACCTCGATGATGTATTACCGAACATTAAGAAACAGAGGAAAAAAATCAGGCTATTTTTCAGGACCTCGAATTTACAAATTAGCTTTTGGTATTTCCGTATTGCTTCATGGGCTGTTTTTTTTATTAATGGCTTTGTTAATCAATCCTTTCGAAAATTCACGTTCTTATGAAACACCCCTTGTTATCGATTTTTTATCAGTAGCAGGTATTAAAAATCAACAGGTGTTTAATCATAATGGAAAAGAGAATATCAACCAGATTGCTCAATCGAAGACTTTAGTCAACTCAGAATTACAGTTTAAAGAATCGACTAACTTTATTGAAGAAACAAATGTTCAATCACGCGATAATGATAACTTCTCAATTGAACCAGATCATACCAGCGGAATTCCCGAATCAAAGGAACAATCAAAACTTGCTCAGCCTTTCTTTGCCAGCGTATTGATACCCCATTCTTTAAAACTTCCTCGCTTTGACATTGCTGAACCTAAACTATTACCGGCTAGGATGTCAATATCTGAAAGACATGAGAAAACACTACCTAAAAAACTAAAAACACTGGCTGAAAAACTTCACAAAATGAATTTGCCAGATTCGACAATCATTGTCGAAGATAAACGAAAAAAATTTGAAGTTAAAATACAGCATCTCCCCGCTCAAAGTTCTACTGGATTGGACGAGGTAAAATTTGAAATAACAACTGAAGAGAACGGAAAAATATTATCCACTGAAATGCGAATGAGAAGGCTGGCATTTTCGAGTTTCGCCCAACTCGTAGATTTCTGGGATCCTCAGGTTGCCATACACGATGACAAACTCGAAGGCAGGTTTCATACAAACTATGCTTTCGCCATCAGTCGCAGCAATGGAATTGGTCCCAAATTTCATGGCAAGGTAACAACGGCAGCTTATGAAGTGAAAAAGACAGGTGATTTTCCCATAATTGACGAAGCCTCAATTTTTGTTGGAGGCATCGAAACTGGCGTCAAAGAGATTCAATTACCAAAAACATTTTCCCTATTTTCAAATCATGTTGAAATCAATAATGATCAGCAGCATTATTTATCCGAAGAAACCTGGATCACTTTTCATAACAGTGGTTCATATTCCTGGAAAACGAATACTTCTTCAGAATATCAAAATAGAATACCTGAAAAATCCTTTTTTATCATTGGAGATAAAGAGGCGAAAATACATGTAAAAGGAACGGTGAACGGGAAAGTACTTGTTTACTCGACTGGTCATATCATCATAGAAAATGATTTGCTCTACGCCTGTCCCCCTGATAAATTCTCGAATTCAGATGACTATCTTGGGCTGGTTAGTGAGAAGAATGTTGAAATTGCCCACCCCTCTATTACCGGATCAGGTGATCTGTATATTTACGCTGCAATTTACGCAAAACGCTGGTTCCGTATTCCCAACCTCCATGGAAATGGGAAAGCCACTCTTTATATTTATGGAAGTGTCACGGCTGGGTCCTTAACCGCCACCGAACCCAGATACGCCACTCATATCCGCTTCGATAAAAGATTGAAAACCCAACGACCGCCGAACTTTCCTGTTACAGAGAGCTATGAAATGATGGAGTGGAACAGGGAATGGAAGGTTAATGAAAGTGAATTAAGGAAAAATTGACGCCAAATCGTTAGTTGTAATTAGGGAATGCAATTAAATAAATTTCCCATTTTTATTTTGTCGTCCTTGAAAGAATAAAGACTTATAAAACCATACAGCATAACTTATATTATTTCGATCCCTAAAATAAAGAGCCTCTGCTATCATTAAGCAGAGGCTTACTGCTTTTATGGAACTGGAACAGTGAGTTTCTCGACTCGAGCCGAAACACAGTAACCTAATGAACAGATCATAAATTTGAATTACATCTTGAAAAGCTGGAATTCAAATTTTTAATTTAATTCCAGAATTGGTAGTTAGTAACGGTTTTGCCAACCACTACTCCTTCGTCTTCCACCTCCACCTCCGCTACGGCGACGATCTGATCGCTGTCGCGCTTCATTAACGATGATGGTTTTTCCCTTCAGTTCTTTGCCATCAAGGTTTTCCATAGCAGCCATCGCTTCTTGCCTTGCTGGCATCTCAATAAATCCAAATCCTCGCGACTCACCGCTGAATTTGTCTTTAATTATCTTGAGGGACGTAATTTGACCAAAGGACTCAAAAGCTTCGCGCAAATCGTCTTCGGTAACTTCTTGAGATAGGTTCCCTACATAAATATTCATTCAACACTCCTTTTAGCTTAATAAAAATAGAATTCTGCCTTACTCCCCGAAACCAATTTGCATTGAAGCTTGGCATTCTGAAAGTTAGGGGTTAGCCAGGCAATGGTTTAATTAAGTCCTTATTTATAAAAACTACATCGGGGGCATTTCCAATCGCTCCCCGCTGGTCTCTCAGGATGATTTCCCTTTTTGTTTTTTACAAAGTTATGATAATTTTCACACTCAATACCAAATGCATCTCTTGCAGAGATTGCATATCTAAATTTAAATAATTGATTGTCTCCTTTGCCAACCTGGGATTTTAATTCGGAATTTAAATCGGAATCCGCGCGACCGATATAGCTGAAAATAAATTTTCCGTTTTCATTCTCTCTACCTAAAGCATAATTTCCAGGGGAAACTCTCGCAACTTTTTCGTCGATAGTTTTATTGTCAAGGCTATACGGTCCTTCCATTCCCAAAGATGGCATGCTTTTCCTTTCACAAGTTTTTTTATTTTAATGTCAGTATCATAAATTATTAACATTCGAATAAATTTTTCACATCTACTAAAAAAGTGCTTTAGTACACATTAGCGATAAATCGTCTTTACTTGTATTACGTCAACACGATAACATCTTGTGCTTGCGGTCCTTTTTCTCCGCTTGTCACTGTAAATTGCACTTTTTGTTCTTCTTCAAGGGTTCGGAATCCAGAACCTCTAATAGCACTGTAATGAACGAAAATATCTCTCCCTTGATACCAAATTAGTTGGGCTTCAACTCCAAGTAAATATTTTCTAAGTTATTGATATTCTAAGCAAATATTCTTTTGAATTAATTTGCAAAAGAGTTTGTTAGATCATCAAATTTAAATTAACGATTATTAGAAAAGTTAATTAATCTAAAATATTTCTTCTCAGCTCAATTAATTCAGCGAATTTAATATAATAATAAATTTTATTATAGTCAAGAGTTATTATTCTTTTATTCATATTTGAGATTTACTATAAAATTAAAACGAAGGTTCAATTGATGGTAGATACTTAAATCGAACCAGTGATCTTCCGGATGAAATCGGGATAATCTAACTAGCTGAACTGATCAATAAAACATAACCCAGTACAAAACTACAATCAAACTTTCTTCAAAAAATTTTGTTAAAATAACAGAGTTTTTGAGTATAATCGCAAACACAACGATCGGTTTTTATGTTTTATTTTTTGAAAGAGCTGCTTAGTAAAGACTTGAACAAATTTTTATTGTAACTGATTAACTTACTCAAGTTTCGAAGTAGAGCCAATTATGAAACCAATTTTATGCAATTATTACATCACCTATCGCTGCAATACGAAATGTGTCTACTGTGATATCTGGAAGGATAAGCGAACTCGATATATTGAGGATTGTTCATTGGAACACGTTACTCAAAACCTTCCCCAGCTTAAAAAAGTCGGGGTAAGATTTATTGATTTCACCGGAGGGGAACCTTTATTACATCATCAACTGCCAGAGATGCTTAGCAAAGCCAGACAATTACGACTCTTCACTTCAGTAACAACCAACTGTATTCTTTATCCAAACAGAGCAACAGAATTACAGGGGCTTGTTGACTTGCTTCATTTTTCAATCGATTCGATGGATACGGATGAAAATAACCAGTTTCGAGGAAAAGGAACATACTCCAAAGTAATTGAGAGTATTGAAATTGCGAAAGATTTGGGGGAACGCCCCGATCTGCTTTTTACGGTAACAAAATCTAATTTCAAATCAATAGATGGATTGAGTCGATTTGCTCAACAGCAAAAATTAATATTAATTGTTAACCCAGTATTTAAATATAAAAAGCAGTCAACAATTATTACTAGAGAAGCACTGGACTATGTGGACCAATTTCGTAAGGAACCGTATGTTTATATCAATCGGGCTTTGCATCGGCTTATCAAACAGGGGGGAAATGATCGAAATTATCCCAGATGTCGGGCAATTTCATCGTCGATTGTCATTTCACCTCAGAACGAAATACTTCTGCCATGTTTTCATCATTATCAATTAGCAATTCCCATTAAATCAAACATCAAGCAAATATTGCAATCGCAAACCTATAATATATTAAAAAAACAGCAGGGTACATTTCCTTTTTGTTCCGGTTGTAATATAAACTGTTACTTTGATCCTTCATTTTTGTACAGACTTGATAAATATTTTTGGTTGAGCATAATTTCAAAAGCAAAATATGGTTTTGATAAATATATCCGAACCGGCTAACATGAAAATTATTGGGAACATTGTAGGAGATAAGTATTATATAATATAGACAGAAATGGCAAGTATTGTTAAATTTTACAATCACAAATGAGGTTAATCATGACTACAAAGATGGTCAATAATTCGGTTATCCAATTGATAAAAGGTGACATTACCGAGATGGAAACCGATGCCATTGTAAACGCTGCTAATGCCCAATTAATACTTGGAGGTGGAGTCGCCGGGGCAATTCGTCGAAAAGGTGGACCTACGATTCAGGATGAGTGCGATAAAATCGGTGGGACTTTTGTTGGAGGTGCAGTTATTACCATTGGTGGTAACTTGAAGGCGCGATATGTCATCCATGCAGTTGGTCCTCGAATGGGAGAGGGAGACGAAGATGCAAAGCTTAAAAATGCAACAATTAACAGTTTAAAAGTTGCGGATGAAAATAAGTTAAGATCCATCGCTTTTCCTGCTATCAGCACCGGTATTTTTGGTTATCCCCTGGATCGTTGCGCTGAAATAATGCTCTCTGTAACTATCGATTATTTAAAAAGTGAAACAGGATTGAAAAAGGTCGTTTTTTGCTTATTCGATCAGATTGCATTCGACATATTCCAGGAAACTTTAGACAAAAAAAGTAATTGAACTCTTGATAAGGTGGGATAAGAGATTGTCTTGTCCTGCCTCCGACACCCATTCCGAAGTAAAATTTCCTCACACCATGAAGTGATTATACTCCATTTTAAAGTCAAATTTTCAAATTCTTTTCTAAATTGCATTTCAAATTTTTATCTAACTAATTGAAAATACGAAATAATTTCCATTGAACAATTATTGGCACTCTATTTGTATATTCGCAAGTTGTAATTAAGTTTCTCTCAATTAAATGGAAGGAGGGTATATGCTATGAGCGAAATAGTGGAACTTTATGAAAATATCATAAAAGGAGTGAGGAGAATGATTCGTAATTTATTTCTGCTGTTTTTAGTTTTCGTATTATTCATTATCATTGTTGTGATGGCATTTCATGAGGGATGGGTCAAAATTGTCATTGATCCAGATGGATCAAAGGGAAATGAAGGTTCGAACACATTCTATTATGAACGAAATGAAGACGATATTGAATATTATTTTAAAACGAATCCTGAATTTGATCTTGTTAGGCATATTGTTGAACCTGGAGAAACGCTGTTCGACCTCGAAAATAAATACGGCACAAATTGGAAAGTCATCCAGAAAGTAAACAAAATTGCAGATCCAATACAGCTAAAAATTGGCACGGTTGTTCGGGTTCCAGTCAGACTTGCGGATATTTGAGCAAGTTAAATTCACCCTCCCGAAGATTTTGACTCTTCGGGAGGATGAATTAAATTTACAGCCATACTTTGATCGTTACAATCCTGTATCCTGCTAATTTCAGCTTAACTTGATTCTGATCAGTTTCCAAAGCTATTCCATCTTCCTCTAAAATATTTGACAGTACAGCCCGTTTTACATCATTTGGAACCGTAATAATAACATCCGTTTCCTTTCCATAAGATTCAAACAATCGCAGTACCCAGGGATTGCTATTTCCCGCAGTCGTTGCTGAAAAACTGTTTTCTGGTTCAGCGACTTTAACCGTATGTAAAACAACATTTGCTGGTTCGATTGAAATGAATGAATGACTTTGGGGCAGCAGACCAGGATGGGCTTCAACCAATTTTGCCATAAGTGGGTAGTTGTAGGCATACCCTTCGCGCACTGTCATTCCACCCTTCCAACATTTCTGGTGGGGATAAAGCGCATATTCGATTCGGTGTTTGCCCATATCTGCCATGGGATCGGGCCATTTCGGCGAGCGCAACAGGCTGAGCCGTATTACGTTCCCGTGAATATCGCCGCCATACTTGGCTCGATTTAACAGGCTCACGCCGAACGTTTTGCTGCGATCGGTCAAATCCGACCAATGCTGCTGACTGACTTCGAATCGCGCCTTTTCCCAATCAGTGCGCATGGTTGTTGGCCTTCGAATCGTACCAAATGGGATTTCATAGGTCGCAAATGTATCCTTTGCTGTTACATTAAACGCGACTTTCAGCATAACGTGCTCTTCCCACCAATCCGCTTCCGTGACGAAATCGATCCGATCGATCCCTCGGTAGACATAGATATCCTGCGAAAAATAGCTGTTGGGATTATTTGGCGTGGGATAGGCCTTTTGAACGCCTGGTTTCAGGAAATCATGCTTCACCCGAATGACCGCGCGCACAGGTCCACTTTCCACCAATTCCATCGAACGAAACGTGGATGGATACCTTTCGCCGAGGCCGATATTCCACGCATCCCAGTTGCTCGGCGTATCCTTGAAAAGCTGCAATTCATTCCCGGGCCCTGCTAAAATTTCGCGTTCTGCCTTTTTATCAAACACGCTTTTTAGCCAGCCGGTGTCGGGATCGAGTTGGATAACGAAAAATTCATTTTCAATTGACGTCTGGGTCGCTTTTAGATTTTCCCACGATTTCGGCTGCTTCTGTCCATGTAATTCATAAACGGAGTAGCCCATGGGGGGAATATCACTCGCCACAAAGATGATTTTATTGCGATAACGTCCAGCGCTAACTGTTTGCGACGGGATATCTTCTCCCTTTTCATTGAAAACCGAATAAACCTGTCGATCGTTCTCTGGTAGCTCCAATTCAACCACATCGGTGCGCAGCCATGCTAGCGGATTATATATGAGAATCGCATTGCCATTTTCACCAACGTTTGTATCGACAAGTTTGCTGATGAAATTTAAAGACATTTTTAATTCATGCTTAGCAATTTCCTGGCTTTTATGGTAAAGCTCATCAGAATCCTTGTAAACCGGGTAAATGCTGGAACCTGGTAAAATATCATGAAATTGATTGAACAGCACGCCGCGCCAGCCTTCCATAAAATCCTTGTTTTTGAAGGGCGGTCCGTAAAGACTGGCAAACGTGGATAGCTGCTCTGCAACAGCAAAAAGCTGTTCGCTCTCGCGATGCTGCTTCTTGGTATTGGACTGCGATGTATAGGTTCCGCGGTGATATTCCAGGTAAAGTTCATCATTCCATATTGGCAAATCAGATAAATCGTGGCTGCGAATCCATTCCAGATATTTCCCGGTTGTCCCATAAACTACTGTCGGGAATACCTCTAATTTTTGCAGTTCTTCGATTCGGTCGATCATTTCCAGACTGGGACCGCCGCCATGATCGCCAACACCATAAAGCACCAGCATCTTTTTGAAACCGGTATTCGCTTCAAACTGGCGCAGCCAATCAACGAGACTGTATGGATCTTTAACCTCATTAACATAGCTGTTGGGAAAATATGTCAACAATTTCGAGCCGTCCGGTCCCTTCCACCAGAATAGGCGATAGGGAAACATGTTGGTATCGTTCCAGCCGATTTTTTGAGTGATGAACGCATCGATGCCGGCGTCGCGGTAGAATTGGGGCATATTCCAGTTATAACCGAAGGAGTCCGGGTTATACCCGCTTTTAATTTCCACACCAAATTTTTCCTTGAAATAGCGCTTGCCATAAAGCAACTGCCGCGCCCAGGATTCACCTGAGATGAGATTACAGTCCGGCTCCACCCACATACCGCCGATCAACTCCCACCTGCCATCCTCAACCCTTTTTTTAATCCCCTGGAAGACATCGGGAAACATGGTTTCCATCCACCAGTAGAGATGTGCCTGGCTCTGCGTATAGGTAAAATCAGGTCGAACCTCCATCATGTCGAGAACCGAACTGAACGTATTTTTGGCGACATTGATGGTTTCCAAATAACGCCACAGCCATGCGCAGTCGATATGGGCGTTGGAATCGAAAATTAGGGTAAATTCCTTAGCGAATTTCCCGACTGGTTTCAGCGCGCCAAGCGATCTTTCAAGGGATTGCTCAAATTTTTTTGTATCTCCCTTTCTCAGCGCATCCAAATCCGCCATTTTAGCTGCTTCATCCAATTTTTTCCTGAGCGTAATCCGACGCTCCTGCGGTACACTGCTGTGATCCACGCCGGTATCCAGTTGCACGCGACCTGTTTTGAGATAGGTATCGTCACTCAATAACTTCTGCCCGACTCTCAGGCTCAGCACATAATCCTGGACTTTGTCCGAAATCGGCTTCACCACATCCCAATCCAGTTTGGCTTCCAACAGTCTCATGGGACCGCCAGTGTTGATCGCCTTAATGGCGACCTGAAATTTCTGTCCCGGCTTTGGATCATCGGTCAGCACATACTCCCCGTTCCATTTGAACAGTCCTTTGTTCTCCCCATCGATCCAGCAGAAACCGGCATCGTCCACCGAAACCAACAATTTCATGGTTCCACCGCTAATTTTGGTACCTAAAATCCTCTCTGGAATTACGATTGTTTTTCTGAACCAGGCAGAATCCGGATAGATTCTCTCGTGAATTTTCAGTGTCTTCCAGTTAGAATCGTTATAGTTGGGCTTCCACCCCTCTGAAACCATACTGGTGGTAAACTTCCAGTCATCAAAACGGATGGCGAGCTGAGTTTCCAGTTCAGTACAGATTTGATCGATTGAAAATTTCGATGCATCTTGTGCGAGAAGAGACGTCACAATCATTAGAAACAGAACGAGTAAAACGATAATTTTTCTCATATTCTTTCTCTCCAGAATATTCTATTGAACCGTTGAGTTTATGAATTTGGTAAAGAATTTTATTTGACAGGATAAATAGCTCTGCTTAGTCACATTACGGTTAATCTGTCATTCCTGCAATCTTTTATGCAGGAATCTCGCCAGTTCACGCAAGAGATTCCCGCAAAAAGCATGCGGGAATGACAGCCTCTCGTTGGGA
>SMTZ1_10002308_pt1 | contig 19285 bp, 21 predicted proteins | sample DeeMarSWOR136_30_FD_25667 | JGI IMG/M metagenome (IMG submission 25667)
GACAATGACGACTACCAGACCTTTCTTTCTGGACACTATCCCCCTTTGTTCCTCTTCCGTCTCAAGAGCACCCGATCCAGAAACGCCCTCATCGGCTGACGGATCTGCTCACCATCCTCCTCACTCCATTCAGCCTCCTGCAAGAAAGGGAGTAGCATGCGGTACACCCCGTAGATCATTACTATCGTGCCGATGCCCAGACCAATGAGCGGCAACAGCACCTCATGATGTACTTTGCTGCCTATCCACCAGCCTAATATGGTCTGTATCAGGAGGCTGAGAGCTACATAGAAACCTACAGTGAGCAATGGCATGAGCACGGGCCATTTTCTCACCAATATCCTCGCACCGACTCGCTAAGACTTGCGCTTCTTGAAATCCTCTAAGTCCAGTGTGTCTATGAAATCCTTGTAGGCAGACAACCCTTCCAGCTCCCGGTCATCGACTTTGCCCTCGGAGACAGGCCTACCCGTTTCCTCGTCAAGCGTGATACCCGCCTTGTCCAGTACCGATTCCTCAGCGTATATCGGCACCCCAACTCTCACGGCCAGAGCCAGAGCATCGCTAGGACGGGAGTCCACCTGTATTTCCTCACCGTCGACGCTGAGGGAAAGCTTGGCGAAAAACGTGTCGTTTTGCAGTTCGTTCACCACGACAAACCTGACCTCGGCTCCTAAGGCCTCTACGACCGACCTCAACAGGTCGTGCGTCAGTGGCCGGGCTAGTTCCACGTTCTGCAGTTTCACCGCAATAGCATCTGCCTCAGCCGGCCCTATCCAGATAGGCAAGTACCGCCCTGATTCTTTCTCTTTGAGAATCACTACCCGCTGGTAGTTCATCAAGCTCACCCGAATACTATCGATTGTCATCTCTATCATGGCGCCACCTCTATGTGCCAGACCCACGTTCTACGTGCTAATATGATATCACATGGTCGTAGTCAATCAACAACCCAAGCCCTGATTGCCCAGCCTCGTTTCAACGTGATATATTGAGTCTCCGATTGTTGCGACCTACTCGAGACAGCAGACGATGAACGGTATGAGACTCGCTGTCCGGCCCCACAGGCCCGACAAGAGAGATTACCCGTCGACTTGCGGTTGGTCGGCAGCTCCAACCCGCATATCCCCCGCCGAGTCTTCCATCAACAGGCGCTACCATCACTCTGGGAACTAGCCACATGAGCATCGTTGGTGAAGTGAAGCAGAGAACCGACATCGTGGAAGTCGTATCCAGCTATGTCACTCTGCAGAAAGCAGGGCGCAACTACAAAGCCCTGTGCCCATTCCACAGCGAGAAGCATGCCTCCTTCTTCGTGTTTCCGGAGCAACAGACCTGGCACTGCTTCGGTGCCTGCGGGGTAGGAGGCGACGTCTTCTCCTTTCTCATGAAGAAAGAGGGTATCGATTTCGGCCAGGCACTCCGGCTCCTGGCTGATAGAGCGGGTGTGGCTATGGGGTCGCCTCAGGCGCTCGCCAGCGCCGAGAGCAGAGAAACAGACCGTCTGTTTCAGCTCAACGAGCTGGCAGCCGAGTACTACCATCACCTGCTCCTGAACAGCCGGGGAGGCGAGGCGGCCAGGAGCTACGTCAGCCAAAGGAAGATCACGGCCGAAACCGTGAGAGCATTCCGCCTGGGATTCAGCCCTGATAGCTGGGAAGCTCTGAAGGACTACCTTGCAGGCAAAGGATACGAGGAGAAGGAACTGATTGAAGCTGGTCTGACTCTGGAAAGGGAAGACGGCGGTAGCTATGACAGATTCCGCAACCGGCTGATGTTTCCGATATGCGACGTTCGCGAACGGGTCACTGGATTTGGAGCGAGAGCCCTGGGCGACTCCCTGCCGAAATACATCAACTCACCGCAGACCGCAGTTTTCGACAAGAGCGGCAGCCTCTACGGAATCGAGAGGGCCAAGTCTGCCATCAGGCAGGAGAGCCTGGCGATAATCGTGGAAGGCTATACGGACGTGCTTAGAGCTCACCAGCACGGTTGGCAAAACGTGGTTGCCGCCATGGGGACTTCCCTCACCGAGAGGCAGCTGAGTATCACCAAGAGTCTAAGCAGGAACATAGCCCTCGCTCTTGACGCTGATGTTGCCGGCGAGGAAGCTACTTTGCGTAGCGCAGAGAGATACGAAAACAGCCTTGACGCCGAAATACGAGTCATTGCCTTGCCACGGGGAGAAGACCCGGACGAGGTAATAGACGAGAATCCCGGGCTGTGGCAGAGCCTAGTGGAACAAGCTCCACCCCTGCTCGACTTCGCCTTTCAGACTGTGATAAACAGGGTTGACCTGGACAAAGCCAAGGACAAGTCCGTGGCAATACAGAAGCTCCTACCGTTGCTCGCAGAGATACGGGATCCCATCAGGCAAGCGCACTATGAGCAGAAGCTCGCTCGCCTGCTGAGTGTCAACGAGTCCGCCCTGAAAGTGGCGCTGAGGAGGTCCCAAGGTAACCGAAGGGTACCGGAAGCGACTGAGGCGACGGAGCGTTCTCGTCTTGCCCACGAGTCCGCGTCCAGCCCTGTTGAGGAATACTGCCTGGCCCTGCTGATCCAGTATCCACAACTCCGCGAGGCGGCCCGAGAGTTGTCGGCAGAGCACTTCGAGGGCACCGAGAACCGCGAGATCTTTGCCCAATGGGATTCCTGCCAAGACATCCCTGAGCTCACACAGAAACTTGACGATAACTTGCTCGAACATCTAGACTATCTACTGGATAGAACCTTCCCGCCGGATATTCAGCAGAAGGAAAGAACTCGGCAAGTTGCCATATCTGACTGCATCCTGCGCCTCCAAGAGATGTTGTCCAAGCGCCTGGAGACCGGAATCGAGGCAGTCCTGAACCTCGAAAGGCAAGAGGAAGGTGTTGGTGCAGAGCTAGCCAAACTGGAGCAAACAGGCATAGAGCCCGGACAGAGACTACAGGAGATCTTCGTCAAGCAGAAGCAGAAAACGAGACCGAAGAGAGGTTGAATATTGGACCTAGCAGATGATCGAACTTCAACTGGCAACGAGGAGCCATCCCTGCGGGACACTCCTGCTGAGGAAGACGAGGGCGAGAGCATCGCCACCACAACTGAAGAAGACACGCTGGATGAGGGTACCACCCAAGCCGTCCAAGAGGAGATCAAGCCACAGATTGGGTTAGAGGACCACGAAATAACTGATGATTCGGTCCGTATGTATCTGCGGGAGATCGGCCAAGTACCTCTGCTTGACGCCGCCAAAGAGAGAAAGCTCTCCAGTAGAATAGAGCAAGCGAGACACCTCGATAAGATTGAAGAAGCATACCTCAAGAAACACAAGCGGCTTCCTTCAGCGGTTGACATAGTGGTTGAGCTTATCTCTCGAGTGACCAGAGCCTATCCCATTCTCGAAGTCGTCAGAGAGCATTCAGATGTGGACCCTTCAAGCAGCCTAGCGGAGACTATCGCCAGTCCGAAGTTCCACCCGACTATCGACAACGAGATTAAGCTAGCTCTCACAAGCGCCGTCGCGCAGGCGATTAACAAACAGACCGCCACGGCGGAGGAAGGCATAGTGAATCTGTCTCTGAACAGCAACCTCTTGCCACCGATAGCTCTGGTTTTGATTCAAGACAAGTCGTTGCAGGAGATGAAGCTTCTGCTTGCCAACGATGAACTGCGCTCCCTTCTGGAATCTTATGAGAGCCAGTTCCAGGTCCACTTCGAGAAGGTGAGAGCGGAAGCGCGAATGGCGGCAAGACACCTATCTGAGGCAAACTTGCGACTGGTTGTCAGCATAGCCAAGAAATACATCGGACATGGCATGGCGCTCCTCGACCTCATCCAGGAGGGAAACATCGGCCTCATGAGGGCCGTGGAGAAATTCCGCCACCGGAAGGGATACAAGTTCAGCACCTACGCCACTTGGTGGATCAGACAGGGAATCACCCGGGCCATAGCCGACCAAGCACGCACCATCCGCATCCCAGTACACATGGTGGAGACAATGAACAGGTTGTTGCGAACCACGCGTCAGTTGAGTCAGGAACTCAAGCGGGAACCCAGCTATGAGGAGATCGGAGGCCGCCTGAGCATGCCGTCCGTGAGAGTTGAGGAAGTGATGGACCTCTTTCATCACGAGCCGATATCGCTGGAGACACCGATCGGCGAGAATGGAGACACCCGGCTGGGCGACTTCGTTGAAGACCAGACCAGCCCGGCTCCAGCCGAAGTTGCCTCCCAAGAGCTACTCAAAGAGCAACTGGACCGAGTCCTTGATGAACTCACTCCGCGGGAGAAGCGGGTGCTGCAACTCAGGTTTGGCCTGCGAGATGGACATGCAAGAACGCTGGAAGAGGTGGGGCAAGAGTTCAGTGTGACTAGAGAGAGAATACGGCAGATCGAAGCCAAGGCTCTGCGAAAACTGCGCCACCCGAGCCGGAGCAGAAGACTCAAGGACTATCTGGAGTAGACCCCGAGACAGCCCGTCGGGACACCCGAAGATGTGAAACAAGACAAATGGAGCAGCTTTGGGCACCATGGAGAATAGAATACGTACGAAGGGCAAAGGAGAGCCACTGCATCCTCTGCCAGAAACCGAGGGAGAACGACGATGAGGCAAACCTCATCCTCCACCGAGGGCACAGCAACTTCATGATCCTCAACGCGTTTCCGTACAGCCCAGGCCACCTCATGGTGGCTCCCTATCGGCATGTATCAGAGTTGCAGGAAATAACCGCTGGAGAAGCCAAGGAGCACTTCGAGCTCGTGAAGAAAGCGGTGGCCCTATTGAATCAAGTACTGAAGCCTGATGGCTTCAATCTGGGGCTGAACGTGGGAAAGAACGCCGGGGCAGGGATACAGAAACACCTTCACACGCACATAGTACCCCGATGGCAGGGTGACACGAATTTCATGCCGGTGATGTCTGACACCAGAGTCATATCAGAGGGCTTGGCTGCCACGTACCGCAAGCTTAAAGATGCCATCGCCTAGCCTCTGGTCGAGTCGGAGAAAGAGGAACGCCAGTCCGACACTCACTCCGGTCGCTGGTTGGCCGAGACGCCGCCAATAGCCTGAACCACTTCCTCTTCGCTTCCGCTGGAGATCAGACAGACCAATTGGTCACCGGCCTCCAGTGTAGTGCCCGGCTCTGGCACCCGGCATTCCTGCCCCTGGCGTATCGTCAGGCAGGCAACAGAGCCGGAAGGCAAGGATAAGTCTCTTAATGATTTGCCTATCGCCGACGAGTCTTCAGCTACTCTGACCAGCACTACATCCAGTCCCCTCTCTTTAAGGTTCAACAGGCGAATCAAAGGAAACATCGGAATCAGCAGCTTGATATGCTCCAGGACAAGCGACACACGGTCTACCGTGTCATCGATGCCTAGCTTGGCAAAGATGTGCTCATTCTTGGGATTGTTGACCTTGGCAATAACCTGAGGAACGCCGAACTTCTGCTTCGCGATCTGAGATGCTGCGAGATTGTCATCGTCTTGATCGGTGACGGCGATGAAGATATCCGCCCTCGCTATTCCCGCCTTAGCCAGTAGCGCCACCTCACAACCATCGCCGCACAGAGATACGCTACCCAATTCATCTCCCAGCTCTTCGCATATCCTGTGATCCCTTTCAATCAGCAATACCTCATTCCCCATGCCAAGTAGCTCTCTGCCCAAGTAGCGGCCCACCTCACCCGCACCGACGATTATCGCGTACATCTATTTCTCCAGTTTCTCCTTTATCAAGCGGGCAAAGAGGCCCGTGGGGCTGATAGCCTCTAGCCCCAAGCTATCATAGAATTCCTCCCGCAACGGATCGTAGACACGGCAGATCACCCTGGGAACATTGAATATCTCCTTGGCAATCTGAGCTGCCATGGCGTTCTTGTCGTCCTCCCGAGTTACTGCCACAAAGGCATCACATTCCCTGATGTTTGTCCTTTCCAACCCTTCTTCATCAGTAGCACGGCCCAGAAGAGCCGTGCCTCCGAAATCAGGCGGAAGCTTATCGAAGCTGCTGGAATCCGTGTCGACAATGGTCACTCTGTGCCCTTCGGCGTCAAGCAGGTGAGCGAGCTCGGCCCCCACACGCCCACAACCCATTATGGTGACATTCATTGACCGTTCTGACCGGACGCTGCTCCCCGATATAGCAGAATCTGGCAGGGAGCCTCCTTCAAGACATGGGCGATAGTCCCACCCAGGTCAAACTCGCCAAGACGCTTCTTGTAGCCAACACCCATGACGATCAAGTCCGCTTCCCTCTGCATCGCCTCTTGAACTATACCCGGACCGGCATCCCGCGCCTGGAGCAAATCCGTATCTATATCACAGCCGGCATCAGCGGCAATATCTTCAGCGCGGGTCAGCACTTCTTCTGCCTTCTCCAGCTCTGAATCCACCTGAGCATCGAGAGGAAGACTCCTTTCAACCTCGATCACGTGGACAACGTAGACCTGGGCCTTCATCTTCTGGGCCAGCGTGCAAGCCAGCCTTATGGCTTCCTCATCAGCGCTGGTTCCCCTCATGGGCACCAGGATTCTCTTTGTCTCCACAAGTCAGGGATGGTATCCCATCCCTCCCCATTAGTCAATAGAGACTTTCACGACGGGAGCCACCTTGGTCAACGGTAGCTGCTTGCGCCTCCGAAATAGGACATAGACAACAGTGCCGAAGGCCATCCATCCGAACCCCACCCACCTGGCATAGGGCTGGACTATCACCACTATTATCCAAATAACGCTGGTGGCCACCAACCCCAGGATAGCCGTTATAGGCAACTCATGCCCTCTAACCATGATATTGCCCTTCAACTTGAAAGGCCGAGGCATCTCAGGGTGCTTCGTTCGCAACCTGATTATGGAGGCATGCGCCAAAGCGAAAGCTAGCAGGGAGCCAAAAGCATAGAGCCCACCCAATCTAACGAAGATGTCACTGACAAAGAACCCGGGCACGAGAAGCAGGATCGCTATCAGGGCGTACAGGATTATGGCCTTGTAGGGTGTCTTGAACCTGGGGTGGACCTTGGATAGAGCCAGCGGCAAAAACTGGAACCTTCCCAAGGAGAATGTCAAGCGGGAGATTCCCATAAGCCCGGCATTGGTGGCGATGGTCAAAATCGTCGCTGCCAGTACCGCCACCAGGACCGGCACAGACTTGAGAATGCCGCTCAGCAACGCAGCAACAACAATGACAGTTCCCGGGTCTGAAGACAGCCCGGCGGCAACCTCTAGGGGAACTATCCTCATAGAGAAGCCATGGGCGATGCCAGCTATAGGGTCCCTCGCCCACTCCGAAGCCATCTCAGGAGGCGTCATGGCGGAGAATCCGGCTACGGCTATGCCACTGAACAGTATCAGCACCACAACCATCATCAGAACGAGGGCCCTGGGGGCGTTCACCGTGGGACGTCTGGTCTCCTCTGATAGCTGCGATATGGTCTCAACACCCGTGTAGGCTATGGAGGCCACCGCAACGCCAAAGACCAGTTCAGACCACGACGGCCAGTAAGTCTCAATCCGCTGAAACAGGACTTGTGCATCGAAAATGAACAAGACCGCCAGCACGATGATGAGTATTTGCGTAGCTATATCCAGTACGGCAAAAGCGGAATTCAGGATTGATGATTCCTTAACACCAACCACGTTGAGCAACATAAGAAAGAACACGATTCCCATGGCGGCCAGTGTCCCCACGGCGGCCGACTCCTTCAGTGGTGCCCAGAAATACCCCAAGTAGGAGGGAACAGCGTAGGCAGAAATGGCCATCGTCACAATGTAGCTGAATGCCAGCGCCCAACCGGCGGTGGAAGCAAGCAGGTCATTGAATCCCCGGCGCGCGAAGCTGGCCGAACCACCAGCTTCGGGTATCATGGCCGTGCCTTCAGCATAGGATAGCGCAGTGAAGATGAAGAAGATGCCGGCAACAAGTAGAACGACGGGAGTCGCCCCCGCGGCGATAAGAGCCACCAGGCCCAGAGCATAGTAGATGGATGAGCCGACATCGCCGTAACCATAGCTGAACAGGGCAAACACCCCTAGAACTCTCTTCAGGGGATGAGCCTTGGCTCGGCGACGGTGAACAACCCTGTCGCCTAACTTGGGATGCCAGTTAGCATCCAAGGTTAGTCCATGCCATCATTGAACTGACTTCGATTGCTGCGGGATTCTAATTTCTGGCGCGAGACCTTGTCAACCAGTGGCTAGCTCTACCCGCTACGAAATCAGAGGCGCTCATCTCCATTTCCAGAATGCCGGGCTGACGAGCACCAGTACCGCCAGGAATTCGAGACGACCAACCAGCATACACAGGACGAGAGTCACCTTCCCCAAGGCTGGAATCGAGGAGTAGTCTACGCTCGGTCCCACCGAGCCCAGACCAGGGCCTACATTCCCCAGGGTAGCGGCAACGGAAGAGAAGGCAGTTACGTGGTCCAGTCCAACGCCACTCATTACCAGGAAGCCTACGATGAGAACGCCGAAGTAGAGCGTACATGTTCCCAGAATCGCCGATACGGTGCTTTCCGGCACAGTACTTCCTCCGAGCCTCAAAGGAATAACAGACCTCGGGCTGAATGCAAGGACTATTTGGCGAAAGGCGTGCTTCACCACCACCAATACCCTGACCATCTTCAGCGCACCTCCCGTTGAGCCCGCTGAGGCGCCGATTATCATCAACACAAGCAGCAGTGAGCGTGAAAGCACCGGCCACGCGTCAAAGTCGGCTGTGGTGAACCCGGTTGTCGTCTGAATAGACGCCACCTGAAACGTGGCATGACGGAAGGCGTCTCCAATCGATTGCCCCGCGCTATTCACCAGGTCCAAGGCAACGAGAAGGCTCGCTCCAACAAAGACGGCAATATAGGAACGAAATTCAGGATTGCCGAAAACATGACGCGGCTGGCGCCGGCCAAAAAGGTAATAGTACAGAGCGAAGTTCACGCCCGCTATCACCATGAAGCACGTGACGGTGCTGGTGACAAACAAACTGCTCTCATAGGCGCCGATGCTCATTCCCCTGTGGAGGAAGCCTCCAGTGGGCATCGTGCCAAAGGTAATGATGAGACAGTCGAAGACCGGCAGTCTCCCACCAAGCCACAGCAACAGGAATTCCAGAATGGAGAAGCCGCAGTAGAGCAGCCACAGAACCCTCGCCGTATAGCGGATGCTGGCCTTGAGCCGCTCATGTTGCGGCCCGGGCATCTCGGCCTCAAACAAGCGAGCAGCACCCAGACCCAGAACGGGAACCAGAGCCACAAAGAGCGTCACAATGCCCATGCCACCGATCCACTGGGTGAAGTTGCGCCAGAGAAGGATGCCGTGGGGCTGCGTCTCGATAGAGGTGAGCACCGTGGCGCCAGTGGTGGTGAAGCCCGACATGGCCTCGAAATAGGCGTCGATATAGCTGTCGAAAGTCCCGGCCAGCACGTAGGGGAGCGCTCCCAGGGCTGACCCGACTACCCAAGCCCCTGCAACCAAGGCAAGTCCTTCGCGCCGGGTCAGACTCCCTTCGCCCTGCCGAGCCAGCTTCCAGAGCAAGACACCCATTCCCAACGTAACCAGTTCGGACACAAAGAAGGAATGGGAATCGGGACCTCGACAGGAGAGGCTCCAGGCCAGGGGCAGGGCCATCAAGCCCCCTAACCCCACGAGCACTAGGCCAAGGTAATGGAGGACGGTCTGGATTCTCACTACTTACTTGAAGAGCTTCTCAACGGCAGGAACAGATGAGAGGAGAGACACTATGACCACGCGATCTCCAGCCTCCACAACGCTCTCGCCCGGTGGGATCTTGACGGCGTCGCCATGAATGATCGCTCCAATCTTAGCCCCTTCTGGTAGCTCAAGGTCGTCGCTCTTTTTTCCTGTGATGCGCGCACTCGGACCGGCAATGAACTCTATGGCCTGCGCTTCCTCATTTGCCAGCAGTGCTACAGAGACTGCCCCTCCGCGGAGGACAAAACGAGCGATCTTGTTGGCACAAAGCAGAAGCGGCGATACTGCCACATCCACGCCCACTGCTTCGGCCAGCGGAATATACTCTGGATTATCAACCAGCACGACGTTCCTCGAGACACCAAGCTTGCCTGCCACCAGCCCTGCCAGGATATTGAGAGACTCATCACCAGTAGCGGCGATGAAGGCGTCTGAAGACCCAACTCCCTCCTCACTAAGCAACTCACGGTCGGGTCCCCCTCCTTGCACCACTACTGCCCGCTTGAGCCTTGCGCTGATCTCTTGAGAGCGGCTGGCACTTTTCTCGATGAGCTTGACCTGCACCCCCCGCCTCTCCATCTCCGCCGCAACGTGGAACCCGATGTCACCGCCGCCAAAGATCACCACGGTTCTCGCCGGTAGCTTTGGCTCGCCGAAGGTGGTCCCCACTTCATCCATATCATCACTTGCTGCAATCAAGTAAACCCGGTCACCCTCCCTTATCATTTCGTCATCGCCGGGCACCCTGACCTCCTCCTCTCGACCTATCATCACCACCTGGCATGGCTTAGAGAACGCGATGCCGGAGAACGTCTTACCAACGACAGCTCCACTCTCTGCCTTGAACTCCCTTATCTGCACATGCCCCTCAGCGAATTCCTCCACCGGACCCACGTAGAGACTCGAGAGCATGCTCACTATCGTCTTGGCAGCCTCAAACTCTGGGTTGACAAAGAGATCGATCCCCAGGCTCTTTGGCCTGACCACCCTCCTTGGCGCGTGCGGCAATTCGCCATCCAAAACGAGGTAGCCGGAATACTCGGGATTGCGAACCCTAGCCACAGTCTTCTTGGCCCCCATTTCTCGGGCCATGAAGCACACAACCATATTGGTCTCGTCACTGTCGGTGGTGGCGACGATCAAGTCGGCACTCTTCACGTCCGCCTGCCGCAATATGCTGGGACTGGTGGCACTGCCCACAACCACTCCCACATCCAGTTGCCGCCGAACCTCCTCCGCCAACTCCTCAGACTGCTCGACGATGACGATCTCCTGCCGCTCCTTTGACAACAGGGAGGCCACATGTAGGCCTGCGCCGCCCGCACCAACTATGACGATGTACACTGTGAGACTTCTTCAGGCGCAATAATTGCTGTTTGCATACTCAAGAAACATCCGAAGGACAAGAGGAATTCCATTTCGAGATGAACAACAAGACCACCTCGATTGGGGAACGACTGTCGTTTTCCAGACCCGACCTACAATAGGCTAACGCCATGGCGCTATTGGTCAAGCAGGGATTCTAGTCCCTCGCACTAGCATTGTCAACCGCCACCTGGCTCTTCCTCAACTCCTTAAGCCACACCATTGATTTGACTTCACGTTCCAGAAGGCAGTTGACATACGCTAGCATCACTTGCTCCAGTTCCGAAGCCAATCCGCGCCCCAAGACTACCCGTCTTGCAGTGGCGTAGTCACAGCTTTGCCACAGACGAAGGACCTTCAAGCCATCCACGGAAAGAGGACTGCACATGGCATCTTGCTGGCCACAACGCGGGCACAATACTCCACCTCGGTCAGGACTGAAGAAGTTCGCCACAGGCTTGACCGGGGAACCGCACACAGCACAACAGTATAGCTCAGGACGATAGCCAACAGAGTTGAGAACCTGAAGCTCGAAATACCGCAACACGATCTCGCTGTCGTTAGATTGGGACAACCATTTGAGGGCTTTGACCAGCAGATCAAACAACGGGCGGTTCTCGTCGTTCTCGACGGTGAAGCAATCAACAAGTTCCAGAACATACAGCCCACAGGCCATCCGCCACAGATCACCTTTCAAGTCCATGAAGGCATCGATGGTCTGACTCTGAGTCACAATATCCAGATTGCGCCCCCTGGCTAGCATCATCAAGCTGTGAGTCAAGGGTTCAACGTTGCCACCCAGCTTGCTCCCGGGGCGGCAGGCTCCCTTGGCTACTGCTCTCAGCTTGCCAAATCCGGGGGTATAGAGAGTGATGATCTTGTCAACTTCGCCGAGTTTGAATTGTCCTATTACGACGGCTTGAGTCTGATAGTCCCGAGGGGCTCCCATCCACCAACCTTCTAGAACTCCTGTCTGCCTTCAATCGCCTGACTCAACGTCACATCGTCAGCATATTCCAGTTCGGCCCCGAATGGCAGACCGCGAGCCAGGCGACTGACCCGTATGCCCAAGGAAGAGACCACCCGCCGCAGGTACATGGCCGTGGCTTCGCCTTCCAGATTGGGGTTGGTGGCCAGAATCACTTCTCTCACCGTGCCACTGTCAAGGCGAGTCAAGAGTTCCCTAAGCTTGAGTTCCTCGGGACCTATGCCCTGTGCCGGACTGATGCTGCCGTGGAGCACATGATAGAGTCCCCTGTACTTGCCAGTCCGTTCCAGAGGGACAATGTCTGAAGGTCTCTCCACAACACAGATGCTAGACCTGTCGCGCTCGCTGTCCCGACAGATCACGCACGGGTCGCAATCAGTGACATTGAAACAGGTCGTGCACAGTGTGATCTTTTCTTTCAGGCCGGCGATAGCCTCAGCTAGGGTCCTCGCTTCTTCAGCCGGACTACGCAGCAGGTGATACGTAAGCCTGTAGGCGCTTTTTGGCCCTATCCCGGGCAATTTGCTCAACGCCTCAACCAGCTTGGTCACAGGCTCAGCAACGAATACCATAATGCCGAATCAACTCCAGAGCGTCAGGCTACTCTCCCAGCCCACCGCGATATAGCAGCAGCCTCACTCTCTTATTTCCGCTCCCATCTCCAGGGCAGCCTTAACCAGGGGGTTCCCTCCTTCTGGCAGTGCAGCGCCCTTCCTCTTGTGGTCAACCAGAGCGCAACGTATCTTGTAAGGCCGGCCGAAGACCTCCTCCAGCTTCCTCTCAACCAGGTATCGGTATTTCGGGTCCTCGATCTTCTCCTTGTGAAAACTGTAGTAGAACCCCAGCACCAGAGTCTCATCTTCAAGGGCTATAGGCTCACAAGCGCTGCGCAAGAAGGCATCCAATGTGCCCGTAGAGCCCTCGCCCTTCAAGGATTGAACGAACTCCCTCCACCGCCCCTTCAGATACTCAAAACCATGCCCAGTCTCTCCACCCACATCCTCAGTATTGCTTGCCGCCTCAGGAGTCTCCACTCCATCGAAGGATTCCGACGCCTCCTGAGGTACATCGGCGACGTCCGATCCTTTAGGGACTTCGGCTATCCCCTCACCATACCGCACGGTTGCAGGAGATAGAGCACTATCAACCAGCGCTAGCTCCAAAGGCAAGGCAGAACAGCTATCGCTACGGAAATCTACGTCGGAGAAACGTTTCACTATCGTAAGCAGGAACCCAAGGCTGACTTCGGCCACAAGGCTTCTCGTCTCCGCCAGATCCTCCTGGGTGAGGTCCAGCGCTTCCTTGCACTCAGACTTGACCAGCAACAGATCTCGAAGGTGCGCCACCAATTCGCGGTTGAACTGCCGGAGGTCAACGCCGTCGCCACTCACATCATGTATGAGCCGAAGACCGCCCGAGATATCTCTGCCAACAATGTGTTTCGCCAGTTCCCGGCTTCGCGAATCCCCGGTTAGTCCCAGCGCCGACTGAACTTGAGCAACATCAATCTGATTTCCGTGATACGCCACTGATTGCTCCAATATGTTCTCAGCATCGCGCAGGCTTCCTGTGGCCGCCTGTGCGATGAGCCTCAAGGCTTCAGGAGGGACTCGAAACCCCTCCTTCTGGCATATGAGTCTCAGTTTGTCGGTTATCGCCGCTCGGGAGAGACGGCGAAAGTTGAACCGCTGGCACCTGGACACAATCGTGGACAGCACTTTGTGTGGTTCCGTAGTAGCCATGACGAATATGACACTAGGGGGAGGTTCCTCCAGAGTCTTCAGCAGGGCATTGCAGGCCGCGTCGGTAAGCATATGAACCTCGTCCACGATATAGACCTTGTACCGAGCAAGGCCAGGAGCGTAGTTGACCTTTTCCCTGAGGCTGCGGATGTCATCAATCCCGCGATTGCTGGCCGCATCCATCTCCACTACATCCAGAGACATCCCTCCCGTGATGGAGCGACACATGTCGCAGCTATTGCATGGCTCGCCGCCGACCTCATGGGGGCAATTGACCGCCTTGGCTAGAACTCGTCCGGTGCTGGTCTTTCCCGTCCCGCGAGGACCGCAGAACAGGTAAGCATGGGCTATCTTCCCATTCTCAACAGCATGGCGTAGGGTCTGAGTCACAGGTTCCTGACCTACGATCTCAGCAAGGGTCTGCGGACGCCACTTGCGGTAGATAACCTCCGAGCCCATCTACAACCGCTATTATACTCTGAGCCTCCAAATCTCCCAAGGGCTCGCTGTATCTGAGCTACTGACTCGAGCCACTTTCTACGATGGAAATAGTCCTGTCGTAGTCCTTGGCGACACTATCAATAGTCCGCCTCAGGATCGGCTTGAGCGCCTCAGGGGCTCTAGCCAGAGCATCCTCCAGGGCTTGAAGGTTTTCCTCACGACTCTGACTCAGCAATGCTCCCAAGTCCTCAACGTCGGCTCCATCATCACGGTCTTCTGTTTCAGCCGACAGGGATGCGGCCGGAGCGAGGGCCGCTGCCGCCTCCTCCATCACCCCCTTCGTCTCGTCTGTCACACACACTTCTCCCAGGTGCTCGGCGACTTGCCCGGCCAATGCCAGAAGACTGTCTGCCTTTCCCTGCTGCGCCACCTCCACCATCTCGTATGCTCTGCGCTCAGCAAACTCGAGGTGAAGCTTCGCTTCGTCTAGATCGGTAAAGGCCAACGTCATTCTTACCTGCTCTGCAGCCAATTTGGCCGGATAGAGATGCTCGTCGGGCAAAGCACTCGTCGAAGCGGCGAGCACTGCCACGCAGGACAGCAGGACAACTAAGACGCCAGCCATAGCCATGGTCCATGCTCTGCGCCAAATGGGAACCGCACCCGTGCTCTTGATTCTTTGAAACCGATCATGGAATATCGCCCCAAGGTAATGCCACGCCCTTACCTTGAATGCCGGGTCGGGTATAATAGAAGCACAGCTCTGCATAACAACAGAGCTAGTACCGAGCAACTGCTTCAACTCGGACGCCTCACTGGGATGCGCAGCAAGGCAGTCTTCGACGGTGTCACCGGCAAACGCGCGATCCAGACACTCATCCAGGATATCTTCTATCTTTCGGTTCATCTCTCTCTGTCACCAAGCATCAGCTTCCTCAGCGCCACTATGCCGTTGTACTGCAATGCCTTCACCGTCCCGGTGTTCTTTCCCAGAGCCTCTGAGACTTCAGCAGTGGAAAGCTCAGCACCAAAACGCAGCGTGATTACCTCACGTTGGGCCGGAGACAGCTTGCCTATATTATCCCTCAGTTCTCTCAATTCGAACCGCTGCTCGGCAATAAGCGCCGGACTTGGCTCGTCGGCAGCGATCACACTGTCCTCCAGTTCTACCCTCTCCACCTTACCGTGCTTCCTAAAATGATCAACTACCTGATTGTGAGCTATGCGAAACAGCCAAGAGGCAAAAGGAATGTCTCTCCATCTGTATGAGCCGATTGCCTCCAAAGCTTTGACAAACACCTCCTGCGCTAGATCCTCAGCTTCAGCATGATTCCCAGTCCTGAGGTAGACGTAGCGATATATCTTCCCGAAGTACTTCTCATAAAGCTCGGCGAAAGCCTCTGCATCGCCCTTTATCGCTCGCGAGACTATATCTTTCTCGATAGGCATCAGATTGATGCCTATTATATAGGAAAACGTAGGTAGCCACGGAAAGGTTTACGGGGTACAAACGCATACGGCAAGCGCGGTGTCTGCGCATGAACGCCCAGGCTCTGCACAGCCTCCGGAGGAGTCTCGACGCCGCGTATCAGCTCAAGGAGTCTTGCCGGCCTGCTTCTCGGCCCAGTCACCTACCAAGGGCAACTTCCACATCTTGCTGCTTCCTGCCTGAATCATCAGGAGAATCCACAGAACCACGCTCAGAATCCAGACCAGCGGCGATAGGACCCAGCCAATGAAGGGAATCACAGCTATGACCAGCTGTGCTACGGTCAATACGCCAAAGGTTATGATCGACTGCCAGGCATGAAATTTCACGAAGGTGCTCTTCTTCTCCAGCACCACGAAGACAATCCCCGAAATCCACCATCCGACATAGCAGAGAAGCCCGGCCACGTTAGGAGCCAACCCCGTACTGGTCTCAGCAGACGGGGCAGCCCCCGAAGAGACAGGCACGGCGCCAAGAGCTGCCCCACACTTGGAACAGAACTTCGCACTATCGGGATTTTCAGCACCGCACTTGGGACAGAACATAAGTACACCTCCTCTCTCAATATGATGTCGCAAACCGGGGAATCCTGTCAACGGGTCCGCGAGGCAATGCAGGAGTCACAAGCCTTTGCCAGCAACATGGGCCGCCAGGTTCGCGAGGCGGCAGCCATAGGCCCACTCATTATCGTACCAGACCAACGCTCTGACCATGTTGCCGTCGATCACCATTGTGCTCGGGGCGTCGAAAATACAACTGGCAGGATTGCCCTTGAAGTCGGTGCTGACGAAAGGTGAGCGTTTGTCCTGGCATCGGTGAGATCGTTCACTGCCACCACACTCGGCACATCGCCATGAAGCTCAGTCATCGCCTTAAGAGCCAACCTTCTGATACATCCAAATCCATTGATGCCGACTTCGGCTGCCACGACTTCGCCTCCTTGTCTATTCCCTGGCAAGGTACTGAGCCACTCCATCTCTCTCAATCCTGGCTACCTTGCCCTGAAAGCTCAACGACTTCAGGTGAGCGATAGTCTCGAACACAGCCAATCGTCTTTCCCAGGGGCCCAAATCATTGTAGGGAACCCCGCCCGTCTCGGGTTTCCAAGGGGTCTCACTAGCCACTTCATACGCTGTCTTCAAGCCCTGGCTCAGGACTTTCACTATAGTCCTTCTCCTCTGTTCATGGTGATCAAGTATTTCCGCTGTCCTCAGCTTCAGGCTATTGAACACCGGTCCATGCCCCGGGAAAACGAAATTGGCTGGGAGTTCCTCCAGCATTCTCGTGGAGTCGATGTAGTCCTTCAATGGATTCTCGCCGGATTGCGGATGAAAGCCTACGTGGGGAGTGGTATGAAACAGAACATGGTCACCAGAGAATAACCAGCGCCTCTTCCGCTCATAGAGACATACGTGGCCCGGCGAATGTCCTGGTGTCCTCAGCACCTCGAACTCTAACGGGCCAGTGGAGATCCTGTCACCATCGCTCAACATGACATCAGGCATCTCCGGCGAGGCAAACTGCCTCATCCACAGCGAGACATCCCTGAGCGTGGCCAGCTCAGGTTGAGGCACGCCGTTCCTGCCAAGCACCTCCTCCACATCCCTGAGCAGTCCGTGAGGGTCACCGTACCTTGACTCCACAAGTTCCCCTTCGACCACATGGACAGCGACCCTGGCCTGGCATAGGTCCTTCAGCTTGCTTGCCAAGCCAAAATGGTCAGGGTGAACGTGCGTAACCACGATCCAGTTGATGTCCTCGAACTTCAGGCGCTCTTCCATCAGCCCTTCCCTGAAAGCCCAAAGAGTCTCGGAGCTGTCCCAGCCGCTGTCTATCAGCAGGTTGCCCTTGCTTCCCTCAACGACGTACACGTTGGTGTACTCTGGAATGTCCTGCGGGAACGGGAGTCTTATCTGGTGAACTCCAGCTACTACTTCCATGGCTTCGCCTTCTCCAGGCTGTGAAAAGCTCTCATACCGGAGTAGCCAGCACTTTCCCCCAGCTCCTCCTCTATTACAAGAAGGCGGTTGTACTTGGCCAGCCTCTCACTCCGGCACGGAGCACCAGCCTTGATGAATTCAGCGCCGGCAGCAACAGCCAGATCCGCTATGGTGGTATCCTCTGTCTCGCCAGAACGATGACTTACCACCGTCGTCCATCCTGCCCTTCGTGCCCGCTCGATGACTGCCATAGTCTCACTGAGCGTGCCTATTTGATTCAGCTTGATGAGAATGGAGTTGGAGCAATTCTCGGCAATACCTCTCTCAAGACGCTGCATATTGGTGACATAGAGGTCATCACCCACAAGCTGAATCTTCGCACCCAGCCTGGCCACAAGTAGCGCCCACCCCTCCCAATCATCCTCAGCCAGACCATCCTCAATGCTGATGATAGGATACTCAGATGCCCACCCGGCGTAGAAGTCCACCATTTCCCCAGAACTAAGGGTGAGCCCCTCTCGAGACAGGACATATTTGCCCTCTTGATAGAATGTGCTGGCTGCCGGATCCAGCGCAAGAAACAAGTCTCTCCCTGCCCTGTACCCAGCTAGATCGACGGCGGCAAGAATCAACTCCACAGCTTCGCTATTGCGGGAAAGCGCAGGAGCAAAACCACCCTCGTCGCCCACTCCCGTATTCAAGCCTCTACCCCGAAGAACCTTGTAGAGGCAATGATAGACTTCGCAACTCATTTGCATGGCTCGTCGGTAATCGTCGGCGCCCGCGGGCACAATCATGAACTCCTGGAAATCCGTGGAATCTGGCGCATGCTTGCCGCCATTCATGACATTGAGCATGGGGACAGGCAGGACGGCGGAGCCCCCTCCACCCAGGTAGCGATACAAGGGAAGACCTAGAGATGCAGCAGCCGCCTTGGCCACCGCCAGAGACACTCCCAATATGGCATTGGCTCCAAGGTTCGACTTATTGGCAGTCCCGTCAAGCTCGATTAGCTTGCCATCAATAGCCGTCTGATCCAAGGCGGACATGCCCACCAGCTCCGGACCAATGCCCGTTTTCACATTCTCCACAGCTCGCAACACACCCAGCCCACCGTACCTGTTCCTGTCCCCATCCCTCAGTTCCACGGCCTCGTGCTTTCCCGTGCTGGCACCTGATGGAACAGACGCCACTCCCACGCTTCCATCAAGCAGAAGCACTTCGCCCTCCACGGTGGGATTGCCGCGCGAGTCGATGATCTCTCTGGCCTTGACGCGCTCAATGCGCCCAGTTTCAGTGCTCACCCTAGTCCTCGCCCACCTTTGCCTTAGCCAGAGAGATTGCCTTCTCCACCGCTTCGACCGCGCTACGCGCTCTGATTATGGGATCGCCCTGCTGGGCGTCCCGCCACAACGACCACGTATCGAGGCCAATTACAGGTATGCCGTTCTTCAAAGCGTAGGCAATCTCACTCAGGGTCCCGTAGTTACCCCCCACAGCAATCGCTGCCTGGGCCGACTTCACCACAGCCATATTCCTCGCATAGCCCACGCCGGTGACTATGGGGATATCCACGAATTGGCTCGCCGCGGTCGAATCCTCGCCAGGCAGGATGCCAATCGTCAAGCCTCC
>SMTZ1_10005701_pt1 | contig 19284 bp, 20 predicted proteins | sample DeeMarSWOR136_30_FD_25667 | JGI IMG/M metagenome (IMG submission 25667)
AGGGTCTTCTCCCACAGCCTCTCGAGGAGGCTCTTCATCTTAGCCATTCGGCACATGGATTGAGGTTGTCCGGTTATATATACGGTGCCCTGCTTATCCTGAATGCTGACAGACATCACGGTGTAAGGCAAATCACGTGCGCATATTCATGCTCTGATGACGCTTCGTCTATACCTGTTAAATCCTTTAAAGTGGATCAACTTTTAAACGAGGAGCGAGTTTGTTTTGAGACACGATCCGAGAAAGATATACACGATGCCGTTGCTGGGTGGCATGGTCGTTGACTCGAAAGGCGGGATTCCCTACAGAGAGAGGCAGATAATCGCGCTGCAGTATCTGACAACGTCCAAGAACATAGAGAGACTTCTCCCGGACTGTTATCTCCCAGGCGATGAACCTGTCGTGACGGCTTCCTTCGTGTATAACGACGGGGTGGACTTCATGAAAGGGAGAGGATACAGGATAGCCACCGTGTCTGTGTCGGCTAGGCATGAGGGGAAACGTGGGACGACCGAGGGACGCTTCATCGTGGTTATGTACGAGGACGACACGCTGCCGATCATCGCAGGCAGGGAGTTGCTGGGCGTACCCAAACTATACGGCGACATATCTGACCCGAGGATCATGCCGGACGGCAAGATCAGATGCGAGGTCTCACTGTGGGGGAGCCTTCTCTTCGGCGTAGAGGTGGAGCCGATGAGTAGGCAGCCTGAGAAGGTCGTCGAAGCCATGAACCAGAAACCGCGAGGGGCCCCCATGCTGGGATACAAATATATCCACGCCATGGATGGGGAGCCAGACTGCTCGTACCCAGCGTCCACGCCGAGCGACACAACGTATAAAGAAGTGTGGTCAGGGCGAAATGGGAAAATGTTCTATGGCGACCCCGAGGAAGAGGACGTGGGTTTCCATAGGTCGATACTGGACGCCGTCAAGTATCTTGAGGTAAGGCAGGTTCTAGGGGTATCAAGAAGCTACAGCTCCAGCATGCTGAGGGTCGACCTCGCGAGAAGGTTAGAGTAAAAGGGGTTACCCCCGCAATATTTTTCCGAGCTTCTGCCTGTCTTCCAGGTATTTATCCCAGCCCCACCCCAGGCTTAGCCCCCCGTCGATGACGAGAGGGTGCCCCGTGACAAAGCCGGATTCTTCGGACGCCAGCCACAGGACGCCTCTGGCGATGTCCTCTGGGAGGCCAGCCCGCTTTATTGGCTGCTGCTGGGAGAACAGTTCAGCGAGTTCGCTGTATGCTTTCTCGGTCATGTCCGCCCCGCGCGTCCAGATCCTGGTCAGGATGGCTCCGGGGCAAACGCAGTTGACCCTAACCCCGTGTCCCGCCAGCTCCACCGCAGCGACCCGGGTGAGATGTATCACGGCTGCCTTGCAGGAGCAGTAGATCTGCGGGCTTCCACCCGTCATGAGGCCTGAGACGCTTGCGTTGTTGATTATGGAGCCGTGTCCCTGCTTCTTCATCACCCTGGCGGCGTGTTTCACGCCGAAGAACACCCCCTTAAACAGGACGCCGACTGTCTGGTCGAGCCCTTCCTCGGGTATCTCGTCGATCGGCCCGCTCACTCCTCCCAGGCCGGCGTTGTTGAAGACGACGTCCAGCTTGCCCCAGTCGTCGACCACGGCGTTGACCGCCCCTTCGACATCTTTCTCCCTGCTGACGTCGACGTGGAGATAGCCGGCCTTGTCGCCCAGCTCTTCTGCGACGCTTTTGCCTCGCTCGTCGTTTATGTCGGTGAGGAGGACGCGGGAGCCTTCCTCCACGAATGATCTGGCGGTTGCTTCCCCGATTCCACTAGCTGCGCCGGTGATGAGCGCGGTCTTTCCTTCCAACCTTTTCATAATCTTCTTTCTCCTTTAGGACCCTATCATTTTAGTGAATGTCTTGTGATGAAAAATCTTATCGAAGAATTACAATTTTTAATTTATTAAATTCTATTACAGAAAAACCGCCTGAATAGGCTTTGGGGAATGGTTGGATTCCTAGCTTTGCATTTGGGTAGGATCAACTACGATGAGATACATGATAACGCCTGAGGCTAGACCTAGCAATCCAAGGGAGGGTCCAAGGGCTTTATAACCGTACATGAGAAGAGCCAGGCCTCCCAGACCCGCACCCAAGACACCGCTCATGCTCGTCGAGGCAGACCTCATCGACATTAATGTCCCTCTGAACTGGGGAACTTGCTCGATCGTTAAACTGGTTGCAGCAGTCGAGTTCAAGCCCATGAAAAGATATCCTGTCAGACACAGAGCCAATGAAATCCATAGATTAGGCACGATGGTGGTGAAGAGCACGAAGAGCCCGATCATGAGGGCAGATACGAGCGTCACGGGTTTTCTGCCAAACTTGTTCACGAACCTGTTGCTGATCAGAGCGCCGAGAGTAAAGCTCGTGGCTGCGCCCATCAAAAGGTAAGTAACCGCTCCTATGGAAACAATGAATTGTTGCCTGTAGAAAGAGGCGCCATAAAGGGTAAAGCCCGACCAAACTGCCCATGAGAGGGCATCGCACACTAGACAGGCATCGGCCGATCTGCTTGAGAGAACTCCTCTGTAACCCTCGATTAAACTGCCTGTGCTTGAAGGGGTTTGTGAACCCCCTGATTCAGGTGGGAGGCCTTTAAAAGCCAATAATAGGCCCAGTAGAGGAAGAGGAAGCGCATAGACGAGGAACGGGAACCGCCACCCCCCAATGTCGCTGATGAAGCGGATTATTATAAAGCCGATGACCCAAGAAAACGAAGCGGCGGCAACGAGCAGCCCGAAAACACGAGTCCGCTTCTGCAAGGGCAGATGCTTGGCGACGAGGGTATTCGTCATTGGCGTAATCATGGGTCCCCCCAACCCGCCTAGAATGCTGAACAATAGGAATAGGATGAAGTTCGGGGCTAGGCCACGGCCCAATAACGATAGGCTGTATATGAGGAGACCGATCATGAGCAGGGATCTGTGCTTGTATCTGACGCTCAGTACGCCCATGATCAGGGCCGAGACGAATGAGGCGATTGAACCTGCAGTTGATAGCTGTCCAGTTACTCCGACAGGAAGCCCGAAGGTGAGCCCGATCTCAATCAGGAGGAGCGTCATAATTATACTAGGTGTTGTCGTTGCTAAGCGGCTTAGGACTATGGATGGAAGGAATAACCACCCAACAGATCTCGTCTCTTCAGTTTGACTCGATTCCTCATCCACTTCGAGTCGCTTCCATCAGAATAGATGAGAAACGTCTCGTGAAATATTTAAAAATATTTATATTCATTTCATATTAAATTCTATAATCAAGCTGTTTTCTTTTATCATATCCTAAAAGCGCTAGGACACTAAATAATGGAAGATTATTTGGAGACCCTTCCAACCTTTTAAAAATCAACTTTATCGAACAATCAATATACGCTGACTGCCAGTAAACGATAAAATTATCGAATAGCCACAGAAAGGAGATGAAAACTAACGGTATGTGCTGGGTTACTATTTTAAAAAATCTTTTACGCCTCACCACCCTCTTGGTTTATACTAAGGCTTTATCGATAAACCAGTGTACCTGCGCTTGAGATATTGAACCTATTCGTATCCTACGCTCTGCGTTGGTTCTAAGCATAGGGATTTGAGGGAGGTCTCTGGGCTTTTTTCCCTTTTAAAATAAAAAAGAGTGCAAAGCATTCTGCCCCCTCCATATCAATTATTTTGTCGTGGTGCTCTCGTATACTTTCAGTTCGCTATTGTTTTACTGCCCATTTTGAAACGATTGCCGTTATGGAGCCTGATAGGGCGGCATAGTATCCGGGCCCAGCGAAGATAATCATCTGAGGAGAGAAGCCTGAGAAAAGCGAAAACGCGGCTACCTCAAAAATGACACCCACGAGGCCAACAGCCCCGCCCTTCGCGCCGTTGATGAAGGAGAGCAGACCCCCCAACACAATAACTATGGCACCAACAATGAGAAGCGAGTACGCAATTATCACTCCCGGTGTAACGACCTGATAATTCAGAATGAAATATTTGTACATAGCCACGATGTCAGGCGCCATGCCAGACGTTTTTCCATAGAGAGAGTACCCGCTGAGACTCATGAAGGGCAGCATGATGGACGCGACGATCAAGAGGCCGCCGAGAATGCGGAACAAAGTAGCCAATCCCTTTGAACCGCCACCGCCTGACTCGGCCTTGGGTTCATTCTCTTCCGATGTTGGGCCTTCATTCATCATAAGACATCATTCCCTCCTCCTTGACATAACAATGAGAATCACCTCCAGTGCGGGGATGAGCATCACCAGATAGGAATAACCCAGGAAGCTGAAACCTGAAGCTTCATCTCCCATCTCCACAAATAGCGTCGAAGACGACTTCACCCCCTGACCGTCCACGACGTTGAGAGCCACAGAGAAGCTCCTACCCAAACTGTGTTGTATGCTGCCCCTTATGCTGGTCTCCTCTCCCGCCCCGAGCTGGCTCACATATATCTCGCCCTGCTCGGATACTCCCTCAGCCGTTTCAAACTCGATCCAGGATGGGAGTGAGTCGTACAGACCGACGTTCTCCACTTTAACATCGAACTCGATGGTCTTCAGCTCTCCCCCCTGGGAGGGCTGGGCTTGGATGATGACGTCATCGAGATCCAGTATGCCGTTCCCTTTTACTTGGAGGTCGAATTCTGCACCGTTGACATGCTTAGAGCCTGAGGCGATGCCGAGGCTTATCGTCACGTATCTCGTGTCACCGGCTTCGATGCTCCAGAGTAGGAGTCTACTCTCACCTGGGCCCAGCGTTCCCAGACTCCGAGTGGCCCGCTCATCCATAGCTAACAATCCATTGGTGACATCGATGGCCGCATTAACATCTTCAACTTCATAGTTTGAGATATTTGTGATGTTCAGTTCCAGGCTTCCAGGGACCCCGGGCTCCAGCTGCGTCTCCTCAACATCGATGCGTATGGGATACTCTTGGAAAAGGGGGATTCTTCCCGCAGGCCCCCCTTCGACGCTGTAGATCAGTTCCCAAGGCAGCTGAATGGGTGTGTAGTCATGGTCCAGCGGAATCGTCAATGTCTGAGATGAGCCTGAAGTGATTGTGACCACTCTGGATTCGTTGAACAGGATGTCTCGGCTAGTGTTATAATACGTGGCCGGCCCAGAGATCTCCAGATAGACCTCCGCGGACTGCTCGATTGGCGCGTCATTCCAAAACGTGATCTCTGCATCTTCGCGGTCACTTGAGAAAATGTTTTGAGGTATGCTGGGCTCGACGCTGACAAGCTTGACGCCCCTCTCGTTCAGGTTGAGAAGTGCCAGCTCGAGGTAGTGTTCGGGCAAGTCTTCTCCTTCGAAGGCTTCGGAGTATATCCTAAATTCCACCTTCTCGCCTGGAACCACGTTTTCCGACCATTCTGCGGTTATCTCACACAGCCTCTCTCCACGAATATCTCCAAAGTTGATCGAGGAGACGAGTATTTTAGGCGAGAACGTGTAAACAGTAATGCTCCCATCTCGGGTGACCCCTATCTGACTGGTCTCTACGTTAATCCCAGAGGTGTCTGTTGAGAATGTCCCCCGGTCAGGCAGGTACACAGACTCGCCGATGTCCTCTACTGGCCAATTGAGTGAGAAGTCAGTTGATTGCGCTACACCTGTAAGCATGAAGTTCTCGCGGCTTGCCTCGGAGCCTTCACCCTGGCTCGTCCTTCTCAGAAGCAGATTTTCGAAGGCATAGAGCTCAGTGCTCGTGAAGTTTTCATCGCCTACTTCAGTCTCGGTCCTAGATGGTACCAAGAGAGTATGAACCTCGCCGTCGGTCTCCAGGGAGGGAGTGGATGGCCCTTTAAAGGGGATGACGATCTCTTGAGAGTCCATTATAGCAGGTTTCGTAAATGTTCGTGAACCTATGAAATAATTGAATATGTAATAAACTTCAATCCTGAGCATCGGCGACATGAGGGTCTCCTGGAGCAGAGGGGCACTCAGCGTATAATGCGCCGAGCCTCCGGCGTTGATATTAGGAAGGGGTCTCTCGTCAATGGTGGTATAGCTTTTTACGATGGTGGATCCGCGACCAACGTAAGATAGGCGCGACTGTATGAGCTGTACTCTTATATGCGGATTCGCTTTGACACTGCCTGTCTCCAGAGGCAGTACTCCGGGATTCATGACATCGCATTCGAAAGACACAATGTCCCCGGGTTCATAGTGCTCTGGGAGGGTGCCAGGACCCCTATCTAGTCTGCTGTTCTCTATACTCGCAATATACGAATATTCCTTATACCTGTTTACGACAGCCTTAGAGATCGGGTCTTCCGTAAGAACGAAGTATCCTTCGTATGTGCCTAGAGGTACGATTCCGGCGCCTCTGAGAGGTGCCCCGTCTGCAGGATAATACTGCCCGTAACTTGGGTTTGTTAGCACACCTGCCATGTAGTCGATCGCCGTCTGGCCCGCCCAGCGATTTGTAGGATCAAAGTTGTACCATTTCTGGGTTTTTTTGTCCCATACTTCCACCCAAGCGTGCCCAACTGGCGCGGTCCTTCCAGAAACCACGTGATGGCATCTGCCTGACACGTATCTGCACGGAATGCCTACAGCTCTGAGGAACTCCATCTCGATAGCAGCCGCATCTGTGCATATGCCCCGCCCCTCGCTTCTTGCAGTCTCTGTGTCATAAAAACCATGTTTCAGCGCAGGGTCGTACCTTATTACCTGACCTCTCAAGCCACTGATGATGTCGTTGGTTATCGCCAGGGCAGTGTCCAGCATTATCGTGTCCGGACTGGTAATGTCCTCTCTGAATAGATTCCTGTAACCGGTTGGGGTCCATGCACCATAGTATTGTATCTTCTTTAGAGAAAGCGCCAGGACATCGATATCGTACTGATGTAGTTTGTAGTTTCTTCTGGTCCACCACTCCCCGTACGTATGAGGTGGATATACAACCAGGTCCGTGTAGCTCTGCTCTGTCACCAGTTTATCTTTTGGATCGAAGTCGTAGATTACGAAGAATGAGTCGAAGCCTGGAACGTAGCTGCTCTTGGGTGTCGAAGCCTTAAGGGCTTTGTTGCCTTTTACGTCCCAGAGTACGGCCTGAACTCCGTATATTCCTATAGGTATCTCTTTTGCCACGTCACCTGTGACGCCTCCGCCGTAATCGCCTCGCCAATCCCATGTCGCCACCCAGGTGCTCTCAATGACCTTGTACTCTTCACCGGGTTCACGCATCTCCGTGGACTCTATCTCGCTGTCCTTCTGGAACTTAATTGTAGAAACAGGCATAGTATGGTAGTTAACCTCCTGTGTGGCAGTGCTTTTTACAGACTGTCCGTCGGCCGTGAATCTCCCTGGCCTATTGAAACTTAGTCTGATCTCTGCTACTCCTGCGGCCACAAGCTCATGAGAGCTTCCACTAACAGTCACTTCGAAGCGTGGGAGGTCAACCTTTCTCCTGAAGACGTTGTGCCCTATCTGCTCTGCAGGGTAGAGCGGGTTTCCACCCTCTATCCTCAGCTCGATCTCAGGCACAGCCAGGATGAACTTCCGGACATGCTCCGTGGGGACATCGCCGCCGTCAGGCGGTATCCCAGTGTAATCGACGTCATAGGTCTTCACGGCGCCGTATGCCGTTGCCATCGGCCTCTGGTAGTCGACCCGTTTCAGGTCATCCCCGTAGAGTTTTAGTCCATTGGTGAAGAAGTGGAGATACCAGACACCCTCCTTTATGGCGCTTATCGATATACCCGATAGAGGGAAACGTTCGAAAGCCCCCGTGGTTGAGTCGATCACGAAGCTTCCATCGGGCTTCGTTACTGTCATCCCCCGAAGCTGGATGCCCGAACGATAGCCAGATATCTGCTCCTGTGTCCTCAGCTCCGGGTACTTGTGGTAGAGGTCAAGGTTTACGACGACGCCTCCCACCGGGGGGTCTATGCTCCCTTCGATTCTTATGTTGTCACTTTGAAAGTGGTCGTTTTCCTCTGGTTTTTTCAGCGAGATTGAGACCTTGCTTCGGGTCAGCTTGAGGTTGACAGTGGTCTGAGCGGATTCCCCTCCCGCATGTGCATCGACGACCAACTGCCTGTCACCCACCTCGCTATAACGGTGGATCTTCACGACTGCGTGAGCGGTAAAGGGAATTCGAACATTGTTCGGTTCTATAGTATAATCTACATAGAGCCCTTCTCCCGTCGTGATGTAAACCGTGCCTCGGGCTAGAACATCCGGCTGGCTTGGATTCTCGGGGACGTTTCCGGACACCTGTATATCAAATTCTAGAGTAACGTAGGGGTAGTCCCCCCAAGTCACGGTTCCACCGGTGATAGAGAATGGTTGGTCTCCCATTCCTTGGCTGCTCAGGTTAATTGAAGCAGTTGTCAGGCTGCTGGAGACCGAGAGATCGTATTCAGCTCCATAAGCAAAATGAGGTATGGAGCCCAAGAACAATAAGATAAAAGAAATTAGAATGGGGAATGTTTTCCTCATGCGGAGCCACAAGCTAAATGTAACACCTATGTTTTTAAAAATAATTTGTAGATTCTCGCTTACGCGTAGGTCCATTAAATAATGGAGGTTTATTTGGAGACCCATACTCCACCAGATTCTGGGCTATCTCGCGCACTCATTCTGGATTTTTCTTCGACAGTTGTGTGTAAGGTAAGAGTATGAGTTAGAGGATTATCCTCTTACCCTCCATGGCCAGGAGGTTCGTGCGCCGCTCGTCCACCGTGGCCTGGACGTACTCTATCTGCTCCTCGCTGAGCCTCCTGAACCTTCCCTGCGCCTTGAGGTACTCTGTGACTGGCTTCTGCTCTGGCCTCCTGCTCATGCCGAGGACGCCTTCCTCTACCTCGTAGAGGGGCCACGCCCACGTGTCCACGCCGAGGCGGGAGACCTCCACCGCCTTGGCTGGGTCGAACCTCCAGCCCGTGGGGCATGGGATAACGGCGTGGATGTACTTGAAGCCCTCTATCTCCTTGGCTTTCCTCAGCTTCTCCTGGAGGTCCCTGGGGTAGGCTACGCTGACGGTGGCCATGTAGGGTATGCCGTGGGCGGCCATTATGAGGGGCACGTCCTTCTTGTTGCTCTCCTTGCCGCCGGGGGTGGTTGTGGTCCAGGCGCCGTAGGGTGTGAGGCCGCTCTTCTGGATGCCCGTGTTCATGTACGCCTCGTTGTCGACGCATATCTGGATCATGTTCTCGTTGCGCTCGGCCGCCGCCGACAGCTTTCCGAAGCTTATGTCGCCTGTGGCGCCGTCCCCGGCCGAGCTGACTATGGTGATGTCGTCCCAGCCCTTGGCCTTGAAGGCGTTGACTATGCCTGTTGCTCCGTCTGCGACGAAGCTGAAGTGGAGGTTGAACGTGGGTATCTTGATGTTCCTGATGGCGCACATGGCGCACGGCCCGTCGCCGTAGATCACTGTCCGGGGCCCCAGAGCCTGGAGCGCCATCTTCCAGAAGAGGGGGCCGCCGCAGCCGGGGCAGCACGTGGTGCCGCCCTGGAGCATGTTCTCCTCGTACCTTCTATCGAACGCCTCGTTCATCTACATTACCTCCCCTAGGTCGTGGAGCTCAACCCAGTCCACGGCCTCGTCAACCTTGCCTTTCGCCGCAGCCTCCAGGGTCTTGTCGGCCATGTACTCTATCTGGCGTAGCGTGACGTCGCTTCCGCCGAGGCCGACGTGGAAGTTCAGCAGCAGCGGCCTGTCGTCCATGGGGTAGAGGGCGCGGGCTAGCTCCATCGACACTATTCCTCCCCCGGCTGAGCCGTAGCTGGTGTTCCGGTCAACGACGGCTATCGCCTGGTACTTCTTGGCGATCTCTCTGAACTCCTCGCTTGGGAAAGGCCTGAAGCCCTTGAGCTTCACAAGCCCAATCCGCTTGCCGTCTTCCTGCATCATGTCTATTACGTCCCTGGCTGTGCCCGTCATGCTGCCCATGGTTATGAGCACGGCGTCGACATCCTCGCACCTGTACTCCTCTATGAACCCGTCGTAGCCTCTCCCGAAGACCTTCTTGAAGTCCCTGTCAACGTCCTCGATGACCTGCTTGGCTCGTTCGTGGGCTTTCTGAACCTCGTATCGGCCTTCGGCTATGTTCATGGGGCGTGGGGGCCGCCTAAAGTCGTCAGGGTGTAGGCTGTAAAGTTCGTGCTTATAAGGCGGCAGCCACTTGTCCACCTTCTCTTGGTCGGGGACCACTGTAGGGGTTGCCGTGGCTGACACGAAGTAGCCGTCGTAGCAGGGAGCCACGGGGAGATAGATGTCTCTGTTCTCGCCTATCTTGTAGGCCATCAGTATGGTGTCCAGGGCCTCTTGGCTGTTCTCGCAGTAGAGCTGTATCCAGCCGTTGTCTCGCTGGAGCAGGCTGTCGTTGTGGTCGGGGCGGAGCCCGCCTATTGGCGCTATCGCCCTGTTGACGAAGCACATGACTATGGGAAGCCTGAGGCCGGGGGGCATCCATAGGGCCTCCTCCATGTAGCAGACGCCCTGGCTGCTGCTGGCGGTGAACACCCTGGCTCCGGCGGCGGAGGCGCCTATGGCGGCTGCCATGGCTGTGTGCTCCCCCTCGACCTTGATGTATTCGGCCTTCATGGTACCGTTCTCGATGAGGGTGGCGATGTGGCTAATGAGTTCGGTCTGCGGCGTTATCGGGTAGGCGGGCACCACCTCGGCTCTGGCTAGCTTGGCCCCCCATGCCGCGGCCTCGTTTCCCTCCATCATCCGTGTGAAGCTCATTGTGCACCCTCCTTCACCATCGCTATGGCGTCTACAGGGCACTCGTTGGCGCAGACGCCGCAGCCCTTGCAGTACCTGTAGTCGAAGACGGGCTTCCTGTCGTCGTTGAGCATGACCGTGCCCTCGGGGCAGTAGGTCTCGCACTGGCCGCAGCCTATGCATTTGTCGTGGTCCGCCTTGGGGGCGAACGCCCTCACCACCTGGGCCATCACGCCACCTCCGCAGCCGCGTACCCCTTCTTGCAGGCGTCGACGTTGAGCTCGCCTATCCTACCGGGGAACGTGTGCTTTATGGGCTCGTACAGCGACTCCAGCTTGACCCAGTCCGTGGCCTTGGCTACCGCGCCCATCATTATGGTGTTGGTGATGGGTATGGCCCGGACCCCGAATATCTCTGTGCTGAGGCTCGTGGCGTCTACCGTCGCCACTTTTGACAGCCTGACGCCGAGGTCTACTTCGGCGGGGCTCCTCGTGTCGTTGAGTATGGCCGTGCCGCCTCGCTTCAGCCCCTTCGTCACCGTCTCGTGGGACGTAAGGGTTGGGTCCAGAACGACCAACGCATCGGGCTCATAGATGCCGCTCGTGCGCCTAATTGGCTTGTCGTCGAGCCTGAGGAAGACTGTGACGTCTCCTCCTCGCCGCATGCCACCATAAACGGGAATCTTCTGGGCGTGCTTACCCTCACTGAACGCCGCCTCAGCGAGCATGAGTGCGCCCATGACGGCTCCCTGTCCACCCATTCCGTGGAACCTTATCTCGATCAAATCGATCACTCAGAACGTGTATTTGGGTGTCGAATCGTTAGATAAGACTTGCCAGAGCCGGTCAACTATATATTGGACCCAGACATGGATCAACCGGTGTCCATGAGGCGCGGATTGTTAGCCATAGTCTCTCACCCAGACGACGAGACCTTCGGGTGCGGCGGGACGCTCGCCGCCCACGCTGCCGACGCTCCGGTTAACGTGCTGTGCCTGACGTGCAACCCCCCAGAGAGGCGGGAGGAGCTGTTCTCCGCCGCCAGAGCCCTGGGGATCGGGGAGCCCACCGTGTTCGATGATCTCTATGTCGAGAACAGCGTCCATCTCATCAGGCGCGTCTCGGACGTGATCGTGGAGAAGAGGCCGAGGGTTGTGGTCACCCACCTGCCCTTCGACTACCACAGAGAGCATCAGGCGGCCTATGAAGCTGTGAAGGAGGCCGTGGAGTGGGCGGCCCATACCACGGCCTATGACGAGCCGTGCCTCGTGGAGCGACTGCTGCTTATGGAGGTTAACACCCTTATCCCTCAGCCACACGTCCTCATGGACGTTACCGAGTCGATGGAGAGGAAGATGGAGGCCGTGGAGCGTTACACTAGCCAGCTGGCGAAGTTCCCGTGGGACTACTACCAGAACGTTAACCTGAAGAAGGCGGAGCTCAGGGGCGTCCAGGCCGGCTGCACGTACGCCGAGGCTTACCTCGAGGAGCCTGTGCCTTCCAACAGCCCCTTCTACGAGGCGAAGGCGACGCGAAGCCTCCTCTAGCGACTCAACTCTTTTACCGTTCCTCCCTGATATGCATAGGCGACTGCGTTGAATCTCTATGGGTTGAAGATCATAGACTTCCACAGCCACTTCCCGGTCCAGCGCACGGGCTCCAGCAGCTGGAGGCAGAGGCTCGTCGAACAGTACGGCGAGGAGAAGGCCGACGTCATCCTGGAGAACAGCCGGCGCTATAGGGACGAGTGGCGGAGGATGTGGGGGTTCGAGCCGCCGGAGACGGAGGCTCACAGCGACGAGGAGCAGGCCGAGAGGTGGGCGGCGGACTTGGCGCCGAGCTGGTCGCGATGCACCCCGACAGGTTCACAGGGTTTGCGCACCACGACCCCTTCAGCGAGGGCGCGGACAGGGAGCTTGAACGCGCCGTCGAGGAGCTTGGGCTCAGGGGCTACAAGATGATAGCGTCGAGCCAGACCCGGCCCGTGGACGACAGGGCGCTGTACCCCCTCTGGGAGGCGGCGGATAGGCTGAGGGTGCCGGTGGTGATGCACTTCGGCGTACTCGGCGGCGGCGGAGGCCCGCCCAGGGACCTGAGGAACATGAACCCCCTCACCCTCTGGGAGGTGGCGTCCAGCTTCCCCGCGGTGAGCTTCGTGGTCCCCCACTTCGGGGCCCCAACGTGCTGATCGACTCGTCGGGCAGCAACCAGTGGATGAGGTGGATGCCCTACAGGCTCACCATGGAGGACCTCATGGGGAAGGTCATGGAGACGGTGGGGCCGGGGAGGCTTGTGTTCGGCACCGACTCCAGCTACTTCCCGCGGGGCTTTAGCGTCGAGTACCTGCGGCAGCAGCTCATGGCGTGCCGCTCCATGGGGCTCGACGAGGGCAGCGTGGAGAAGATATTCCACGGCAACGCGGAGAGGCTGCTGGGGCTGGCCTGAAAGGGTTTTTATAACCTCATTTGACTTTCGATACGACTCAGGTGAAAACGTTGTCCGACATCCTCCCTCAGGCCCATCTTATCTACAGCGGCTACGTCAGGGACAGCTCCAGGGCCGAGCTGGCGGAGGCTCTCTGGGGAGCCATCCCGGCCACGATGGGCGAGGCGGCGTCGCTGTTGAAGGGGATAAGGGAGAGGTACGGCTCGCCCCCGGAGGAGTTCGAGGGCTTCAGGAAGGCGCTCAGGGGCTACCAGCGGGAGCTTGGCCTGCTCACGGGTGGGGTCGGTGAGAGCATCGACTCCATGGACGCCGGCGTCGCGGAGGCGGGCCAGCAGCCCATGTGCCTCGCGGGCCCCAGCCTCATACTGAACAAGATCGCGTACGCCCACACGCTCTGCGCCGTCGGCGGCGATCACGTGCCCGTGTTCTACAACGCCGACTATGACGGGGTCCAGGCCGAGCTGCTGAACATGAGGCTGCCGAGCCCCTCGTCGAGGGGGTTGCTGATCACCTACCCCGCCGGACCCGAGTACGAGGGCAGCCCCATCCACACGCTACCCAACCCGCCCGAGGAGTGGCTCACCCAGACCTTGGAGAAGATCACCAGCAACTACAAGGGCATAATGAAGGGCGTGAAGCCGGAGACACAGGGGCGCGTCATGAGAAACCTGGACCACATACTCACGGTAATAAGGGGCGCCTACTACTCGACGGACAACGTCTCGGACTGGGCGGCAAAAATCATCGGCACCGTGGTCAACCTCGAGGCCGGCCTCGGCGTACCCATAGTCTCGCCCTCGAAGCCAGGGATAAGGCCCTTCTTCCAGCGGGGCTACGAGGCGCTCCTAGCCGAGCCCAACAGGACCGGCTTCATCGAGGCCTCCAACGAGGCCGCCGAGCTCGTGGAGGCGTACGGGTTCAGGCCCCAGATAGGGCGGAGGGGAGGGGACTACGTGCCGTTCTTCCTGGAGTGCTCCAACCCTGGCTGCAACAGGGCCAGGATCGAGCCGAGGTACGTGGGTGGCGGCGGCACGGCCTATGTGATGGGCGTGTGCCCCCGCTGCGAGACCGAGTACGAGCACTCGTTCAGCGCCTCGAGCCCCGACCTCAGCGACCTGATCGACTGGATAAGCCCTAGGGTCGACTCCAGGCAGGTGATCGTGGACTCGGTGGTGCCCGTGCTCGCCCACGTAGGGGGCCCCGGAGAGACCAGCTACTACGCCGAGGTGGTCCCCGCGGCCAAGAGGCTCGGCCTACCGTTCCCGCTTTACCTCCGCTACACGAGAGCCTTCTACAACACGCCTTGGAACGAGGCGTACGGCGAGGAGGTGAAGGCAGCGGGGCACCCGACGATCCTCCGCGGCGGCCTGTTCGACGCCCTGGGGGAGTGGGTGAAGGCCCGCAACGACGGCGACGGGGAAGCCCTCAGGAGAAGCCACGACGCGGTAGAGGCCTCGATAGAGGAGACGTACTCAAGCCTTGTCGAGGAGGCCGAGGCTCTTCAACGTGAGGTGGACTCCATAAAAGGCAGGCTGGGCAGAGCCAAGGATCGTGGGCCCCTCATCAAGGAGATGAGGGAGAAACAGAACGCTTTGTCAATGGTCGAGCAGTACCTCTCATGGGCGTACGGCAGGTTCAGCCCCGAGCGCCGCGGCCAAGAGGTGAGCTGGGCCTGGATAGACCTTGCCGCCGTGACGGGGGTCACAGACTTGGTCGGCGTCTACCTCCGCCAGTACAGCGAGCACACGCCGAACTCTTCGATGTACTTCATGAACACCTAGTCGCCGTGGCGGTGCCTGAGGGGCGGCGAGAGCCTGAGCATGATCTGTGTGCGCTCGAACACGTCGACCCACTCGGACATCTCCTCGGCCAGGGCCTTGGTGCTCAGCACCCCGGCGTTGGGGCCTCTGCCGATCTCCCTGGTGGCCTTGGCCCTGTAGACGTTCAGCAGCCTGTCGCCGAAGCGCCCCACCTCCCAGAAGTCCTCGGACAGGAAGACGACCACGGGCACCCGGAGCGCACCGAGTATCCTGAGCTCGTCCTGCAGCTCCTCCGAGGCGGCGCGGTCGATGAACCTGAGGCCCACCTGTGGGCCTATCGCGTCCGCTATCTTCTTCAGCATGGGGCCCTGCCGGACGCAGTCGCCGCACCAGATGCCTCCGTAGAATAGGACGTTCAGCTCTCTCCCGTATCCCTTGAGACGCTCCACCTGCTCGGGCGTCAGGTCTGGTAGACGGCTCATCGTCTCCCTCCATCGATCGGCGTGTTGCTGGTCCTCCTTATCGAGGAATTCCATGTACTCAACGGCTTGCTCGAAGTGTCTTCTCCAGAACTCGCTTCTCTTGTCGTAGTAGGTTGGCTTCTGGGTCATCACAGACCCGGCGTAACGATGGAATATATTGTTTAGCCAGAGGCTACCTTCTCGTAGACCTCCAGGTACCTGCCCACGACCTTGTCTGTGGAGAACCTGTCCAGCACGGTTTCCCTGGCCTGCTCGCCCATGCGCCTCATCTTCCCCTTGTCGGCGTTGAGCTCCAGGAGCCTCTCGGCGATGTCCTCGGGGTGCTTCAGGGGTACGATATAGCCGTTCCGGCCGTGCTCCACGATCTCGGGGATGCCTCCCACGTTGGTGGCGACGACGGGGAGCCCGCTGCTCATGGCCTCGAGGATGGTGAGGGGCGCGCTCTCGGTCTCGCTGCAGAGCACCAGCGTGTCCATGCACTTGAGCCTCTCCGGCACGTCGCTCCTGTAGCCGTCGAGGAGCACGCTTTGGCGGATGCCCAGCCTGTCTATGAGCCTCTCGATCCTGTGCCTCTCGGGGCCGTCCCCCACGAGTATGAGCCTCGCGTCCGGCGCCGTCTTGGTGACTATGCACATGGCGTAGACGAGGTCCTCGATGCGCTTCACGGCCCTGAAGTTGGAGACGTGGCCCACGACTATGTCCCGGAACTCCATCCTCTCAGGGTCGACGCACTCGTCGGGCCTGTACAGCTCCGTGTCCACGAAGTTAGGTATCACCGTGATCTCGTGCTCTATCCCCAGGCCGTTTCTTGCCTCCTCGGCCATGAACCTCGAAACCGCCGTCACTGCGTCGGCGGCCTCCACCGAGTAGGTGTTCACCGGCTCGTACGCGGGGTCGCTGCCCAGTATGGTGACGTCTGAGCCGTGGAGGGTGACCACGTAGGGCTTGCCCGTGATCTGCCTGGACAAGTAGGCGGCGGTGGCGTGGGGGATGCTGTAGTGGACGTGAAGCAGGTCCAGGCCGTGCCTCTCCGTGACCCTGCTCATCTCGCTGCCCAGCGCGATGGTGTATGGCGGGTACTTGAAGAGCGGGTACTCGACGACGCTCACGTGGTGCATCTGCACGTTGGGGTAGTCTACCCCGTGGATGGCGACGGGCCTCTGGTAGGTGATGAAGTGGGTCTCGTGCCCCCGCCTAGCTAGCTCCACACCCAGCCTAGTGGCGAGGATACCGCTCCCGCCGAACGTCGGGTAACAGGTTACTCCTATCCTCAAGCCTTGTTCACCGACAGTAGCCAGTATCACGTAGAGACGACGAAATAAAAATATGGGAGGTTAGGTGCCCTTCATCCGCTTCTCTACGCCGAGGATGGCGGCGATCTGGCCCTCGTGGTGCAGGATCTCGCTGATGGCGAGCATCAGGTACGCCTCCATGGGCTGCTTGCCGTAGAACCAGTCGATCTCCTTCTTCAGGTCCTCGTCCTTGAGGCCGCTCAGCAGCTTCATGACGTTCTCCTTGCTTGGGGAAGAACGCGAAGAACTCGCTGTTCATGTGCGTCATTATCCAGCGGATGGTGTTGGCCTCGGGGCAGCTCTTCCAGTCGAGCTGCTCCTTGGTCAGGTTCTGTGTAGCACGCTCAAGCCTGCTGAAGCCCACGTTGGCGAAGGCTTTCATGGTCTCTATCTTATCTGACACTATTTTTCACCGAGAAATCGGTAATAAGAGGTTTGATCGGGGTTACTTATACTATACGGCAAAGCTTTTAAAGAGAAAAAGGTTGGAGGCTACTTCTCGTGGAGCCTCTTATATGTGCCCCTTACGTATGCGGCTTGTCCCCTGTGGTGGAAGACCTCGCCTATGTATGCGAATATCCCTATCTTCCTCTGACGGGTCCCGCCCCACATGGGTATCTCTGCCTCGAAGTCGTCGTCGGATAGGCCCCTCAGCTCCTTCGCGGCGGCCTTCGTGCCCTTCTTGATGTCGGCCATGAGCTTGTCCATGGCGTAGTCTTGGTCCCTGTAGTCCTCGGGCCAGCCCTTGGGGGTGTAATCGGTGACTCCCTTGATGAGCCTGGGGATGCTTATGTTCACTATCCTCGAGATGTGGTTCAGCTGCCACTGGACGCTGTTGGAGACCGGTGTGGGCTTGAACCTGTACTCTTCGTCGCCTAGGCCCTCCACGGTCCTCTCGAGGGCCCCTGCGGCGTACTCGAGCTCCTCGGCTAGGATCGATCCTTTCGCGTTCATGGTATCGCCACGATCGTGGGATGAACGGGCGCATATAACGTGTTCGGAGGCTACCGGAGGCGTCTGCCGCTGACCCTGGAGAAGAGCTTGATCACGTTGCCGCTTTTCAGGAGCCTGTGGAACAGCTCACCCCTCTCGGTCATCGTGTAGAAGTAGTTGCGGCCCTCCCTACGCTCCTTCAGAACGCCCTCTGGAAGGAAGAACCCGTCGATCCATTTCCTGAACTGGGCGTCGTTGCCCAGCACCTTGACGAGGTCCCACTTGGTCGCCTCCCCCTTCTCGGCCACGCAGTCCAGTAGCTCCAGGGCTATGGCGTCGGGGGTGCGGCGTTCACTCAAACGGATTCACTTCTTCAGCTGTTTCTGGAGATCGTAGAGCCTGCTGTACCGGCCTCTCAGCTGCACGTACTTGTTGATGTTGTATACCCCGACCACGAAGTTGGTGCCCGGCGCCAGGACCATCCCCAGTATGAACAACGGGTCGTCGAGGTGGCCGTAGCGGAGGCCGATGAAGAGGACGTAGAGCCCGAGCGCTACGACCAGAACGCCGGCGGCGGCCACGTACCTGATGCCCTCCAGCAGGTCCTTGACGAGCAGCTCGGAGTCTCCCTTGATCTCGTCGAGTATGCGGTTCCACGTGACGAGCTCCTCGTCGATGCTGTCCGACGTCATGGGTTTGTTTCAGCCGGTTTGTTTCAGCCTAGACACGTTAAAACGCTTGTTCTGGAAACAGTTCAGGCGATAATTCCAGTACGGACTTCCTCGACTCGTTACAAGGAAAAAATGTTGGGGTCATATGGGGGCCTGTATCTCGGTGAGGACCTCACCGGGCGCCACAGTGTTGGGGTCGTTGAGGTACAGGTCCATCATGGGACCCGAAAGCTCGAAGCCCTCCCGGACGACGTACTCGTAGAGCCTGGCGTAGGCTGGCCCGATGGTCTCGTAGCTGCCCTTGTGGACGAGGCACGCGACCCTCCGCCCGGGCAGGTTCTTCACCTCCAGGGCCGGGTCGCTCACGGTCACCTTGCCCGTCACGGGCACCGCCACCTCCAGATCGGCGTCAAGCTCCCTGTACTCGTTGTCGTGGTAGATTGTCATGAAGGGCCCCACGATCTTGACGTAGTTGGCCTGGTTCTCGGGCGCCATTACGGCCTCCATGAGCTCCCCTATGAGCCTGCCCACGGTCTCCCCTATTGGCCCCTTGTCCCGCTTGCTCAACACGCGGACGCCGGGCACATCGGACGCCGGGCACATCCTTCACCGAAGGTTCAGACATTGATTCCTTCATCAACTCCGTACTGTGGTTGCCGTCGAGCAACGACGCGACGCGCCTGAGCCTGTCCAGCTCCGCCTTTGTCTCCTCGAGCCTTGCGTCGACGAGGGCTGAGAGCCTCTTCCTGTCCCCAGCCTGCTCGGCTTCGAGGTACTCGGCCATACCCTCGACGGTGAACCCCAGGTCGGAGAGGTGCCTGATCTTGACTCCCCTCTGTATCTGGTCACCGGTGTAGTACCTGTAGCCGGTGAACGGGTCCTTGGCCTCGGGGACGAGGAGCCCCTTGGCCTCGTAGTATCGTAGAGCCTTCTGGGTGAGCCTGGTGACGACGCTGAACCTGCCTATGGGTATCTGGTCGACTGTCATCGCTCAACCACCTTGA
>SMTZ1_10004462_pt1 | contig 19281 bp, 17 predicted proteins | sample DeeMarSWOR136_30_FD_25667 | JGI IMG/M metagenome (IMG submission 25667)
AGCTTGCCACCCTATCCACACTGCTCATTCTCTTTGTCATTTCTGCCATCAGTTTCTCCATGCTGAAAAAACAAAAGGAGCAATTCACGAGTCAATTAATAGACTTAGGGAAGAGTATGGTTCGAATTGCCACCAAGAACGCCCCAGACAAGCTCTTAGGAGAAGAGGACATGGCCCTGTTTCAGTTGGTCAATGACATCGCTGAAAACGAGCAGGTCGTGTATGCACTGATTGTCGATAAGAAGAATATTATCAAGGCGCATAGTCGCATCGATGAAGTGAATAAGACCTATTCACCGCCAAGAAATAAACTCCTCATACAAAAGGAGAGCGACATAAGCATAAGCACCATCACGCATGATGGAGAGGATCTCCTCTTTATTGAGTCGCCGATCACGTACCAAAAACTCAAGATAGGCGAAGTTCACATCGGCATCTCCCAAAAAAAGGTCTTTCAGAGTATTCGCGATGCAAAGATTTTCATTCTAGTTCTTACAACCATTATTACGTTGCTCGGGATTCTTTTCAGTCTCGGACTTAGTATGTATTTTTCGAACCCCATCAGAAGATTGGGTGAGACAACCCGGGCAGGGTAAGGATTGATCGCAATGATGAATTTGGAGATCTCGCTTACTCTTTTAACAGAATGGCTGAGGACCTGGAGCTTAAGGAGAAGATTAAGGATATATTTGGGCGATATGTAACTCCAGAAGTGGTAGAGATGATCGTTAAGGACCCGGACAATCCACGTATCAAGGCCTCCAAGGTGGATGCCACAATCCTCTTCGTGGATATCCGAGGATTTACAAGCTTATCTGAGGATATAGAACCGGAAAGGGTAACCGAGCTTCTAAACGAATATTTTACCCGGGTTACATACACGATCCTTAAGCACGGTGGACACTCGAACAAATTCGTAGGGGATGAGGCGATGGTCGTCTTTGGAGCCCCAGTCCCCAACCCGCGGCATGCTGAGGCCGCCGTCAGAGCGGCTCTGGATATACAAGAGGAGATCACCAGGCTGAATTGGGAAAGGAAACAGGAGGGGATTGCTTTTCAAGTCGGCATAGGGATTAATTCTGGGGAGATGGTGGGAGGAAGTCTGGGCCCAGAAAAAAGGATGGAATACACGGTTATCGGGGACAACGTGAATGTGGCTTCGCGGCTGACATCCATTGCCAAAGGTGGAGAAATCTTGATTAGCAAACAGACCTTCGAGTCCATAGCTGGAAACAGGATAAGGGTGGAAGAGAAGGGGCAGGTCTCTGTCAAGGGTAGAAGAGGAGGGATAAAGACCTTTAAGGTGTTGAGCCTAGAAGGGGATCAGTATGGGCTTATCTAGGAACAGAAAAAACCAAGAAGGATGGCGATCCATCTTTCTTCTATGGATAGGTGGTGGGTTGTTTGTTTTGAGCGCATGCGTTACAACATGGCCCACCTTTGGCACCCCTTCACCTGTGGTTTCCGAAAAACCTCCGAAAGGAGAAGTGTTTCGGTCAGACGATTATGTCGTCTATGTCATGGCGGGCGGGGAGACCCCTAAGAGCCTGGCAAAAAGTTTTCTAGGGGATGCGAGGAAATTTTGGATCATAGAAGACGCCAATGAGGGTGTCTCCTTCAGAAGGGGCAATACGGTTGTCATTCCCCTGAAAGAAGAAAATAAAGGGGGACTAACAGCGAGGGGATATCAAACAGTACCTGTTCTCACATACCATCATTTTGGGAAAGGTTGTAAATCTCCCTATTGCATGCCTATAGCTGTCTTTGACAAGCAGATGAAATATCTGAAACAGAATGGTTATAGGGTGATAAGTCTGGGCAAGCTTCGTGATTTTGTGCAGTATCGTCATGCCATACCCAAGAAATCCGTGGTCATTGCTATTGATGACGGTAACAGGTCTGCCTATGAGATCGCCTATCCCATGCTAAAAAAGTATGGCTACAAGGCGACACTCTTCATTTATACCGATTTCGTGGGCGTTTCCAAAGGTGCCATCACTTGGGCACAACTCAGGGAGATGAAGGCGGCTGGCTTTGAAATAGGCTCGCACACCAAATCCCATTCTGACCTCACAAAGCAGAGATACGATCTATCTGGCCTTTCCATACGGCCGCTACAATGAGAGGGTATTGTCCATTTCCGAACAGGTGGGTTATAGGCTCGGCTTTTCTGTGAGAAGAGGAGGCAATCCCTTTTTTGCAGATCCCCTCAGATTGAAAAGGGATCAGATCTTGAAGAGAGAGATGGAGACCTTTGCCAGCTAAAAACCTTTTATGAGTTCTCGCTGAAGTAAAGACATGATCAGGAAGGGCCAGCATATAATCTATATGGTCGTCTTGATGACATCCCTGACGGGTTGTGCATCCCTTGGAGAAAAGTATTCCATGGGAGTTTTTGAACCTCCAAAGGAGCGATTTTTGAAAGATTCTCTCCGCAAGGGAAGGGCGTTTGAACAAAAGAGAGACATGGTTGCTGCCCGCAAACAGTATAAGCTTGCCCTGACGGTTGACCCTTCGAGTCAAGAGGCCATAGAAGGCCATAGCCGTGTGAAACGTCAAATAGACAGGGCAGCAAAAAGCCACTATAGGGCAGGTCTTAAGTACCACAAAGAAGGGAGATACGGTCGTGCCAGGCAGGAATTCCTGATGGCATTAAGGCTTCGGCCTGATTACCCGGAAGTGGTCAACATGCTCACTTCCAGAAAGCGAATTTGGGGAAAGTTTATCAAAGGTGGCCGGGATGTACTATGGGGATCATCAAAAGTTCCCCATTATCGCCAAATACAACAATCTCACGGACGCCACCCGCGTCCATGAGGGGCAAAAGATCAAGGTTCCTGAGATTGAAGGTATAGAATTTCTTGTTGGCAGGAAAAGTGTAGAGACAGAAGAAACGGGGGTTGATTATTCAGGACCCTGGGATTGGGAGGCTTTCAGCGAGGGTGAAAGTGGTGTCAAAGGGCCTCAGGAGGAGCAAGAGCCTGATGAGCAGATTGTCATTTATCGCGATCACGGGATAGACCTGTACCATAAGAAGCAATACCAGGAGGCGCTTATTGCATTGAATTTGGCCCTGAATATAGAGCCGGATGACAAGACAACCCTAGAATATGCCCACAAATCCCATTTCCAAAACGCCCGGATCCTTTTTGACAACAGAGATTACCTGCAGGCCAAGCGTGAATTCGAGGCCTCTCTCAAATACAAGAGCGATTGCCAGGAGTGTGTCGCTTATGCAATAAAGAGTGAGGACCTTTACAAAGAGCTGCATTACAAAAGAGGCATGCAGTACTTTGGGAAGCAGCAGTTGAAGGAGGCCATTCAAGAGTGGGAACTGGTAAGGAATCGAGATCCCAATTACAAGAGGGTGGAGTATCTCATCAACAAGGCCGAGACCATATTGGAGAACATAGAGAAGATAAAACAGGAACAAAGGAAGGAACAACAGAAATAGAGAATTTGTTCGCTTCGCTCACAATTGGAGGATTGGAACAATGGGTTTAGAGGAATTTTTGATGTATAAAAGCAAGATGTTCTCCGCTTCTGTCCCCACCATTCCACCAATCCATCATTCCAGGATTCCAGTTTGGGGTTGACAAAAGCATTTATACAAGAAAGCATCGAGGTTGGATAAGCTGTAGAATTTCTGCGACGTACGTTAACGTTTTCTCAGTAAAACATAGACTGCGCCTGCACCTCCATCATAAGGTCTCGCGGTGGCAAAGGCGAGCACGATCTTCTTTACAGGCCCTCGGTTCAGCCAGAGGGGTAATCTCTCCTTTAAAACAGGAAAACTATCCGGAGAATTTAATCCCCGACCATGAACAATGAGTACGCATCTCACCCCGAGTTTGTGGCTTTGAAGGAGAAAATCCCTGACGCTGGCCTCTGCCCCCTGTTGAGTGAGTCCGTGGAGATCAATGTAGTCCTGGACCGGAAACTCGCCGTTTCTTAATTTCTTCATCAGCTTTCGACTGAAACCCCTCACAGATCCTTCCATGTACTCATCGGTTAAGGTTATGTCCAGTTCGATAGATCCCTTAACCAAGCCAGAAAGGTGGCTCAGGGCTTCCTGTTCGTCGTCCGGCGCAGGGTGAGCAGGCCTGATATGGCTTCCTGGGGTTGGCACTATTTTTCTTTTGTTATCAGACAAGGGGATCACATCTGACATGGCTTCCTGGAAAGATTTTTCATCGTCTGGTTTTGCCTCATCTACAGGGGGTTGTTCAGACTCAGATTCCTTTTTTGCCTTCTGAGAACGCTTGAGCTTTCGGTCGAGATCCTTGAAAGCTGGGTTAAAAAGATCTTCTTCTTTTTTCATGGTCTTATCTGAAAAAGTGGGACGCCCTTAAAATTCTCAGAAACTTATTCAATTAATCGATAATGATTCTCGCGGGCGATGCTTTCGCCCCTCTCCACCGAATATCCAACCCCGGCAACAGTCATGCCTAAACGCCTAGCTAATTCGGTAAGAGAAATGTCTAATTCTCGAACCCCCCAATAACAAAAAAGGCTCCTGGCTTTAACCCTTTTCTGCTTTTTGCCCTTTAAAAAGATGTCACTTTCCTCTATCTTGTAAATCTCAGCCACTCTCGATGCTATTCGATCTAGATCATAACCCAACCGTTTTAACTCATAATTGCGCTCGAATTTTTCACTGGCCTGGGAAAGGATATAGTCTACAAAATCCGATTCACCTAATATCCTCTCATCACTTTTAATGTGACCTTGGGCTTTTAAGCCATACTTACTTACCTCTGCCCATCCTCCAAGGCTCCTTATCAACCCTCCCCCGGTGAACTCTTTTCGTCGCCCTTGCTCAAGACCATCCTCTACATAAGAGGAATATGCTTTTTTTGCTCGTCCAGGCGTCTTGCCGAAATAGCTGAGAACATAATTTACATCCTGCCAGGGACGATTTTTCTTACCCATTAACACACTATGCCCGCTATAAGTATACCTGTTCAATTCAGGAAGGGTGCGAACAATTCTTGCTCGGATAGGGTTTAAGTGAATATACCTCACGAGTTCTCTCAGATAAACCTCTTCTTGACATACAATTGACTTGTATCGGTTCTGGAAGAGCTGGCCTTGTCGTCTATGCCTCCTATTGAAACTGACGACGTACCCCGTAAGCAACCTCCTCATCAACGTGGCGAGAGGAATCGGACCGGTTCTAAAAAGAAAATGTGCATGATTTGGCAGAAACGCCCAAGCATAGCAAAGCGTCTCTGTCTCTGGAAGCAAGCTTGAGAGTCGATCTAGAAAATCTTCACGGTCGCTATTATTCCTGAATATTTTTCGACGCTCTATTCCCCTGATGATAATGTGATGGAGAACACCTGGTGCATCTAGTCGAGCTAATCTTGGCATGTTTTCGCATTTATCAGTTGCCGAAAATCTTGTCAATTTAGAATTTTAAGGGCGTCCCGCTTTCATTGAGGCATTTATCAATTTTATAGCTTGAATTTTACCTTGAAAATTCATTATAACAAAACCCTCAAACCTTAGAAAAAGCGAATAGGAGATTTCTTCGCTTCTCAAAGTCCCATTCGCTCATGGAAAACAAATGACTAATGACCAGTGACGAATAAACAATGACGAATGACCAATGACCAACTTCTGGAGAAATTATGCCAAGGATTGATGATTATAAGCAGGCGCTGGAACTGGGGAGAAAGGATCTGGCAGATAAGAACCCTGATCTTCTGGCAAGTTGTTCTGGTGCCGTAATCGAAAGGGATAAGCAGGGGGATATCTCCTTTTCTCTGAATTTCTTAAACAGAGAGATCATCCTTTCTTGGCCTGAACTGGCCTTTGCCCAAAAAGGCTCGGACAAGGAACTGCCCATTCAGCAGCAGATCCTGCTCCTCCATTATCTTCACGGAGCATGGTCCTCAGGTGGGGCAGAGATCACAGGGGAATGGATCTCTTTTCAGGAGGTGCCTGATGGGAAATTTTATCTAGATGCCTTCCACAGGAGGGCAAAGAATCCAATGGTTCAAGCGTTTGGACACCGCCCCGAACTTCTTGTAAAGCTAGCCGGGGAGGCGTTCGGGGCAGAAGCCTCTGATCAAGGCGACGTTTCAGTCCTGGTCAAAGCCCTTCCTTTGGTGCCGGTGGCCTTGATCATATGGAAAGGAGACGAGGAATTTCCGCCTGAAGGAAATATTCTTTTTGATCGTAACATCCTTAAGATGTTATCAGCTGAGGACATTGCTTGGCTTTCAGGGATGGTTGTGTATCCCATGATGGGCATGGCAAGGTAAGGAGGGGCAAGGGTTAAGGAGCTATCAAAGGAGAGTCCTATGTCAAATGAAAATCCGCTCGTTGGCGTCGTTATGGGCAGCACATCGGATGGTGACGTCATGCAAGGCTGTATGGAGGTATTGAAGGAACTCATGGTTCCCCATGAGGTGCGCGTAATTTCTGCACATAGAACACCGGAGCGTGCAAGGCAGTATGCTGAATCTGCTGCTGAGCGCGGTCTTGAGGTAATCATCGCAGGGGCAGGCTGGGCCGCCCACTTGGCTGGGTTTATCGCTGCACATACAAACCTACCCGTGATAGGTATCCCCATAGATTCCTCACCCCTTCAAGGTATGGATGCCCTTTTGTCCACTGTGCAAATGCCTCCCGGCATACCCGTCGCTACGGTCGCCTTGGGCAAAGGAGGGGCAAAAAACGCCGCTGTTTTGGCAGCGCAGATATTGGCCCTGAAATATGCTCCCGTTGCCGAGAAGTTAAAGACCTATCGTGAAGGGCTTACACAAGAGGCGATCAAGAAAGCAGAGAAGTGGGAAAACAGAGAGTAGTAAGTAGTCAGGAGTGAGAAGGCAAAAGATATACATGTCTCATCGCTTGTGTGTCGTCACTATCAACTTGCTATGCTTTCAAACATACTCAAGGTTGATACCGAAGAAAAGCTGCAAATTGGGCTCAAGAAGGCTGCGGATGTGATCAAGTCTGGTGGCCTGGTTGCAATTCCAACGGAGTCCTTTTATGGCCTGGCCGTCAATCCCACAGATGTCAAGGCGATAAAGCGCCTCTTTGATGTGAAAAAAAGGAGGGGCGATCAGCCTATTTTGATCTTAATTCCATCCTTGGAGCATTTAGATCAATGTGTGCTCCACGTATCCGAAATCGCCCTTCGGCTGGTCAACGAATTCTGGCCTGGCGGCCTTACCCTCCTATTCGAAGCGAAACCCAACCTCCCCCCGGAACTGACGGCAGGTAAGGGGAAAATAGGTGTGCGGCTCTCCAGCCATCCCGTACCCACGGCACTGGCCCAGGCCGTGGATGGGCCCATTACGGGGACGAGTGCCAATATTTCTGGTCAGCCGGCCTGTTCCACCGCAAAAGAGGTTCTTCAACACCTGGGTGAAAACGTGGACCTCATCCTGGATGGGGGACAGACTGCGGGAGGCACGGGATCCACCGTTCTGGACGTGACTATGGATCCGCCTTTTATAGTGAGGGAGGGAATGGTGAGTCGGGAACAGATTAAGAAGTGCCTAAAGTGACCTGCCCGCCAATGCCTCATTGTATTGGGTGCTAAAGCCCCCCATTTATATTGAAATGCAAGGAAACAAGGGCGTAAAACCCTAATGGCTGAGGCAGGCGGGGCTAAGGTGCCTGAAGGGACCTATTTCCCTTCAAAGGTGGGCCTTTCCTTGCCCACGCTCTTTAACCCCGTAAGGGCGTCGTGAGTCGAAAAAATTTCTTCCAGGTGGGCCAACTCCTCCTTAACCCCCTCCTTTAGGGGAAGTTCATAACCCTTATCAATTATCTGGTTAGCCAGACGGAGCGCGATGGGTGCCTTTTTGGCTATCATTTTGGCCGCCTTGGCGGCTATGGGATCGTCACTTTCCAGGTATTTACCGTCTAACCACCCCTCGATGTTCTCATCGCAAAAAAGCGCTTTGATCTTCTGCCATTCCTCGGGGAAATCCTTCAGGTCCTTCCCTTTTCGGGGCACCAGTTTCCCTTGGGCCAAAAGTGATCGTATCTTTTCATCGATCTCGCCAGGGGCGAAGACATAGTCCACAAGTCCAATGGAGAGGGCCTCCTCCGCAGAGAGCAGACGACCCGTGAAGATAAAGTACTTGGCCAGTTCCTTACCGAGGATACGGCTCGTTCGCTGGGTTCCACCGAGTCCAGGATAGATGCCTATTCCTGTCTCAGGAAATCCCATTACAGCCTTGGGTGTGGCCACAATCACATCCGTGGAAAGGGCCAGTTCCAGTCCACCACCGAGGGCGAGGCCTGCCATCTTGGCGACCACCCGTTTTTTGCTCTCATCAATCCGGTTTAGCACATCCTGCCCGTATTGAGTAAACGCGTAGTTGTCAGCCAGACGGTTTTGGGTGATGCACTTGATGAAGAATCCAATGTCAGCCCCAGCCACAAAGGCCTTTCCAGCGCCATCAATAATGATGGCTTCGGTTTTCGAATCTGATTCCGCCTCAGCAAAGGCCTCATCCAACTGCCTCACAACGGTCTTATTAAGGGCGTTGAGGGCATCGGGCCGGGAAAGCGTCACTCGGCCCAGATTCCCATCACGGGTATATTTCACGTATCGGATGTCCCACGGCTCGTCCTTACGCCCCTGTTCGCGCAGCCGATCAGGGACCTTGAGATCAGGCCAGTCGTTTAAGAGGTCTTCGACCAGGCCACAGACCTTCTTGAGCCCCAAGCGATTCATGAGTTCAAAGGGCCCTCTCCGCCAACGAAGCCCCACCTTGGCACCCACATCAACGTCTGTCATATCAGCAACACCTTCTTCCAGGAGCGACACGGCCACGTAAAAGATCACGGCGAGCAGCCTGTCTGAGACCTTCTCCAGGGCTGCCTTGTCCAAATCGCCATCCAGCGGCCATAATTTGCCAGACTCAAACTGACTTTTGAGCATACCAGGTGGGTCGTAGAAGGAACTTAATTTGTTACGAAGGGTGATGGCGGAGTGGTAGGCGATGGGAATCCCTGTCACATTCATCAACTTGAAGGGCCCCATGCCCACGCCAAACGCATCCATGGCGGCCTGATCGATGGTGGGGATGTTGGTCCACCCTTGCTCTAAGATACGAATGGACCAGGTGAGCCACGGCACGAAGAAGCGGTTGACGGCAAAACCAGGGGCATCTTTCACCAGGATGTCGGTTTTGCCGGTCATCTGAGCAAACTGCCTGCAGGCAGCAAGGGTTTCAGGCGAGGTGAGAGATCCTGGGATGATCTCCAGTAATCGGTTCTTGGCCGGGTGGTAGAAGAAATGAAGGCCCACAAAGCGGTCGGCTCGACCTGTCACCTGGGCCATTTCTTCAACTGAAAAAGAGGAGGTGTTTGTGGCCAGAATCGCTTTAGATTCACAGAGCTCATCAAGCCGGGCAAAGAGGTCCTTCTTGACGTCCATGTCTTCAAAGACGGCCTCTATGATAAGATCGCAGTCCTTGACGTCGGCCAAGTCCGTGGTCCCCTTGATACGGGCCAGGATATCGTCTATGTGTTGGGGCCTGAGGAGTTTTCTTTCCACGGCTTCCTCCAGCATGGCGCGGATGCTCTTCATTCCTTTTTCCACGAACTCGGGTTTTAAATCCACCATAACGACAGAAAGGCCTTCTTGGGCCGTTTTCTGAACGATCCCGCTCCCCATGTTCCCTGCACCGATAATTCCGATTTTGTTCATTCCCAGATCCTCCGTATTTCTAACTTGATGTAAAATCGCGTAAGCGATTTTATAGCTTGTCAATGATTACGTTCCGCAAAATTTCGTGTTTTCCTTACCAGATTCAGAGAACAGGATCAATGAAAAAGGGGGAAAGCGTCTCGCTAACGCCCTCCCATGGGTGACTGTGTCACCATTCGAGAAAATCGTCATTCCGGGCGAGCCCAGCAAGCCTGCCCCGAACTCGATACGGGGTTGGGCGAGACCCGGAATCCAGGGAAATCGCAAAAAATCAAATCATACTGGATCCCGGCTCGCATCCCGCTCCGCGGGATTTGGCCGGGATGACGAATGGTGACACAGCGTCCTTTCACTGCATTTTCTCGTTGAGTAGGGCCTTGCCTTTGGGCTATAGCTGTAGAGGGTACAAAAATAAGGGACTTTCGATAGAGTGGGCACAATCTTTTCGAGCAAAAAGCCATCGTCGCATAGTCTATTTTTCGGCATGACCTCCAAACAAACAGGATAAATTGCCAATACGCTTGAACTTTACCTAGGAATTGAGATTTCCAGTAAGAAAGGGCCATCATGGATTTCAAATTGTCAAGAGAGCAACAAGATATCAGAAAAGCAGCCAGGGAGTTTGCCGAAGGTGAATTCCCAGAGATCGCCCAAGCGTGTGATCAGGAAGAAAAGTATCCTCGTGACCTGGTTAGGAAAGCCGCTGAACTCGGTTTCATTGGGCTCAACTTCCCCGAAAAGTACGGCGGGAGCGGGTACGGCTATCTGGAAAAGTGTATCGTGAGCGAGGAATTGTGGCGGGTGGATCCTGGCTTGGGATCTGTGCTCATCTCAGCCACCTTTGGTGCAGACATGATTGAACTCTATGGTAGGGATGAACAAAAGAAGAAATATCTCATACCCCTCACCAGGGGAGAGGCTGTAATGGGATCTGCCATCACAGAACCGGATGCGGGTAGTGACGTTTCAGCCGTCAGAACCACGGCTGTCAAGGAAGGAAATGATTATGTGATCAACGGAAATAAGATATTCATCACCAACGGCACCGTGGCCAGTTATTTTATGGTGATATGTCTCACGAATCCAAATGATCCTTCACGCCACAGCAGGCACAGCGTGATCCTTGTGGAGAGCGACCGAGAAGGGTTCGAGGCTAATAAGCTTCGCCACAAGTTGGGAATTCGGGCATCTGATACGGCTGAATTGTCTTTCAAAGATGTTCGTGTCCCCCAAGAAAACCTCATTGGTGAGGAGGGCAAAGGCTTTTATCAATTCATGGAATTTTTCAACAGGACCCGAATTCATGTGGGGGCCGAAGGGGTGGGTATTGCCCAAGGCGCCATGGAAAAGGCCATCAAATATGCCAAAGAGAGAAAGCAATTTGGACAGCCTCTGGGCACTTTTCAGGCTATTCAGTTTAAAATAGCAGAGATGGCCACCCTCGTTCGGGCGGCGCGGAATCTGGTCTATGAAGCGGCCTGGAAAGCGGACAAGGGGGATCCCGACCGAAAATTGACGGCTATGGCCAAATGGTTTGCCGGAGAAACCGCTGTTCGAGTGGCTGAGGAGGCGATCCAGGTGCACGGAGGATACGGGTACATGGCTGAATATGATGTGGAACGTTTTTATCGGGATGCCAAAATCATAGAAATCTACGAGGGCACAAAAGAGATAGAAAAACTAATTATTGCCAGGACACTTCTAAAGGGTTCGCAGTCGTAACCCCCAGACTTGTTTGTGAGTGGTCGTGACAGGAGTGAGACGTGATAGCCAGAAGATTTGGGGACATCTCGAATAGGGATTAAAAAAGCAGCCCAATTCATAGGCTGCTTTTTGGGTGGAGTCTTTTGAGAGATATGATTATACGGTTATGGAGGGTAGCCCCAACCCTTCACGCTTCTTCTCAATATGTCGTCGGATGAGAATCGCGGCCTTTTCCGGATCAGGTTCCACGGCGAGACAGGCTCCCACGACCTCGTTCAGCCCTTCTGTGGCCATCTTCACCACGTTCATGCTCCCTGCAATGGGGGGCATGGGTCCCAGGACCGTGTAAATCCCGGATGCCACCACATAGCAGGCGATGGAGACCGCCTTCTCCGAATACCACTCAGGAGCAGCCCCTGCCAAAGGTAGATCACTGATATCCACGCCCAGGTGGTTGGCCAGTGCGGCGGCCAATACGGTGATCCGGACGTTATCCACACAACTTCCCACATGCAAGACGGGCGGAATACCCAGGGCATTGCAGACCTCTTTGAGACCGGGTCCAGCCATGTCAGCGGCTTCAGGCACCTTAAAACCAGCCTTGGCGGTTGCGACCGCGGCGCATCCTGTATCCAGCACGAGAATATCATTCTCAATGAGCCTGCGTGCAAGAGTCACGTGTCCGTGGTCGTGTTTGATCTTCGGGTTATTGCATCCCACAATGCCCACAGCGCCTCTCACCTTTCCCGCTTTCAGGGCATCGATGAGCGGGTCCGGTGTCCCGCCCAGGGCTGATAGAATGGCCTCCACCGAGAATCCACTCATGATGTTGACAGGCTCAACAGGGATATAGGTCCTATTAGGCGTCCTGTTCTCAAAGTTGTTGACGGCCTGTTTCACCAGCTCACGGGCCAGCTCCCTCGCATTCTCAGGATGAAATTCCTTGTGCTCCATCTCGGGGAACTTTGCCTTGTCACTGGTTGAAATCATCTGTGTGTGAAAACACTTTCCAATGGGGCCGATGGAGGGCATAATGCACTGGTAGTCCACAAGCATCATTTCCACTGCCCCTGTCATAAGGACCTGTTCGGTCATGAGATGGTTGCCCGCCATGGGAATGCCTCGCCTCATCAAAAGCTCATTCCCCGTGCAGCAAAGGCCCACCAGATTAATTCCATGGGCTCCCTTCTTTTTGGTCAGAGCGAGAATGTCCTTATCTTCCGTAGCCTGAGCGATCATCTCGGACACCACGGGATTGTGCCCGTGTACGATAATGTTGACCTGATCCTCTTTCAGGACACCCGTATTTATGGTGGACGTCTTGGGCTGAGGCGTTCCAAACAGGATGTCCGAGACCTCTGTCGCGATGAGAGAGCCTCCCCAACCATCTGATAGAGCATTTCGCATGCCCTGAAGAAGGAGGTTAACCCAGTCATTATCCACGCCCATATGGGTCCTGTGCATCATCTCGGAGGTTTCCCTGTCTATACCCCTAGGCGTAATGTTGATCTTTTCCCAGATTTCTCTACGCTTCTGGGGGACACGGGAGATGAGTTGCAGGCTCGATTTACGGGTACCGTAGTCTTCCTGCATGGCGTGGGCCAGTTCACCGGCTATTTTGAGGATGTCGCCTTTGGAAGTGTCCACCCCATATTCTTCTGCGACCCGTTTGAGTTTTTCCGCATCTCTGATCTCGTACCCTGGTGCCTTCCCCTTTGCCACTTCTTCAAGGACCTCCACCAGATCCCGTCCGTGGTCCGAGTGGGAGGCCGCTCCGGAGGCAATCATGCGGCACAAATTTCGGGCTACAATGATGTCCGCATCTGCCCCACAAACCCCTTTCTGGGGTCCTTCACCAAAGGGATCCACCCTGCAAGGACCCATGACACAATTGCGGCAGCTCAGCCCCATTTCGCAATATCCACACTGGGGCAACTGGGCCTGAAACCTTTCCCAGACCGTCTCCATCTGCTCTTTCTCAGCCTTCCTAAGCATCATTTGACCATCTTTTGTGATGGTATATTTTTCATATAAATCCGTCACAGCAACCATAGTTCTCCCTCCTTCATGGATTGGTTACAGGGCTCCCTCTGAAATGGCCACGTTGGCCCTCTTGAGGGTGTTGAGCAGGTTGAAACCAGGGGACTCGATGATCTCACGCTCCTCAGCACCTACTGAGATCCTTCGGGCCATCTCGTCGGTCTTTCGTTTTAGCGATTCGTCACGTTCCTCGTAGGTGAGGGCATTGCACATACAGATCTCCACACAGGCAGGAACAATCCCCTCAGACTGCCGTGTCACGCAATTATCACACTTTACGGCAATGACCTTCCCTGGAACTCCCAGGCTGTCCTCATGGTAACGGATGACGCCAAAAGGACATGCCATGGCACAGGAGGCGCAGTTAATGCATCGATCTGGATCAATGAGCACCGTATCCCATTCCGGTTCCCGATAGATGGCACCGGGCAGACAGGCCATCATGCAGGGTGCAGGATCGCAGTGACGGCATCGATTGGGAAACCCCTCCCGGTACAGACCCACACCCACGTGGATCCTCGGTTTTGGCAAGGGAATTTCCAGGATAGCCGAGAACAGGTTCTTGGTTTTGGAATGGGCGGTAGCGCATGCAACCATACACTGCATGCAACCAACGCACCTCTCAGGATGAACAACGACCTCCTTCATAGGCTTTCCCTCCTTTCTTGGAAGTATGAGTTGGGAGTTTTAAAAACCCTTCCCGCAGGGAGGGAAGGTGTAGTTAAGCTTTGCTCGTGAAATGATGATTTAATGTTTGCGCCGGTAAAGGAACTGGGTCCTTTCATTCCGAGGCCACGGCCCTTTTCTCAGGGCCGCATCTACTGTCTGAGCGGGCGGTGACCCCATATTTTGCGGTTTAACAAAGTAACGGGAGACTCCCAGGAGCGCAGAGGCGCAAACCTCAAAATATGGGGTCACTGCGGAGCCCGGTGGAATTTCTTTTGAGATACGGCCTTTCGAAAAGGGCCGTAGCCTCGTCCTACTTGCCCCTAAGCGGCTTGAGCAAAGCCGGGTCTCTGGGCCCGGATTCTTTACTTATGTTAGCGCGATTAGTTGCGAAAAATTGAATGAAGGCTGAAGCAATTTGTCTTTCGGTAAATTTATAGGGATTTGGTACCGAATCAGGGAGAGAAGAACACCCCCCTGTTCGATGTCATTGACCATGACGAGTCCAACGAGTATGTCATCCCGAAACACCAACTTGCGATATCTCCGGTTCCGGGGGTCCTCTGTGACATGTACGCTATAGTTCCCTTCAGACGGTGGGGATACAATCCCCCCTGCGAGTATATCCACGTTATAGAATCTGAACACGTTTCTAACCAGGCTTCCGTTGTAAACAACGCTTCTGCCCGCCATGTTCATACCCGCAAAGTAGCCTTGCCTTACAGCCACCGGCCAGATGGCATTGACCCTCATTTCATGACGCGCAACATCCATGCATTCCACCACATCACCGGCTGCGTAAATGTCTTGGACAGTGGTTTCAAGATACTCGTTGACTACGATTCCGGAGTCCACTCGGATCTGTTCAGTGGGCACAAAAGATGTGGAAGGGACGACGCCTATGGCCACAATGACCATATCACATGGAATCTTAGAACCATCCGCAAGATGGGCCTCTCTCACCGAGCCGTTGCCCTGAAAGGTAACCACCTGAGAATCCATTTTGAGCTGGATCCCCATGTTTTGAAGTTGTTCAGCGACCATTCCTCCTGCTTTATCGTCCAGTATCAGGGCCAAGGGGTACGCCAGCTTATCCACCATGGTGACATCCAACCCACGATGAACAAGCCCCTGGGCCGCTTTGAGGCCCACCAGGCCGCAGCCCAAGACAAGGGCCTTCTTCGTCCCCTCCAGGGACTCGATGATCTTTTTTGCATCTTTTTCATTTCTCATGGAGAAGATCTTGTCCAGGTTGGCGCCTTCAATATCTACGCTCTGGGGGTCAGCTCCTGAGGCAATGAGGAGCCGATCAAAAGGATAGGTCTTTCCCTTGTCCGTATACGCCTCTTTTTTATCCACATCGATTCCCTGTACCCACTCTCCGATGACCGGTTCGATGTTGAGAGACGCGTAAAAATCTTCCCCTCGAATGACCATCTCTTCTGGAGGGATACGCCCTTCTAGAACAAGACCTATCATGGGACGACAATAGGGAGGAAAGGTCTCTCCTCCGATAAGTGTGATGGCAGAGTCGGGATCATACCTTCGGATGGTCTCAGCGGCCTGAACGCCGGCAATTCCATTGCCGATAATGAGATATTTCATGAACAACCCCCTCTTTGGGACCATAGAAAAACCCCGTTCTCAGACCGAGAAACGGGGTTTGTGAACCATCATTTCATGTCTCCCCCTGTTTAGGGTTAGAAACCACTATGCGCAATTTTTGCCAGACAAATAGACCCTATAAATGAAGCAGCAGAAATTGTCAATGCCTCTTTCAGTATTTTTCATTTAGGCCTTCCTTCAAGGCTCTTTGATCGAACGTTCCTTTACCAAAGCACGCTAGAATGCCCCGCCCTTTAGGCCTACGGCTCGGAGAGCGGGGCGTTTTGCTTCTCTTTGCGTTCCTCAAGTTCCTCATCTCGCAAGACCCTGCGCAGGACCTTTCCCACCATTGAGGTGGGCAAACTCTCCCGGAACTCGATTTCACGCGGCCGTTTGTAGCCGGCCATCCTGACCTTACAAAACGCTATGAATTCTTCTTCTGTGGCTTCAGTGTCCGGTTTGAGTTGGACAAACGCCTTGACGGCCTCCCCCCTGTGAGGATCCGGCACACCGATCACTGCGGCCAAAGCGACCTTGGAGTGGGCATAGAGGACCTCTTCGATCTCCCTCGGATAGACGTTAAAGCCCCCCACAATAATCATATCCTTTTTGCGATCCGTGATGACCAGAAAGCCTTCCTCGTCCATGTGCCCAATGTCGCCGGTCAAGAAAAAGCGCTTTCCATCGATCTGCCTAAACACGGTCTTGTCCTCCTCCGGCTTGTTCCAGTACCCGAGCATGATCTGAGGACCGGAGACGGCGATCTCACCATCCTCTCCCTGGGGAAGCTCTCGAAGCCCAGATTCCAAATCCACAATCTTGACGTCCGTGCTGGGCAAAGGTAAGCCCACCGAGCCAATTTTGCGCTGTTCCTGGTTTGTTGGGTTGCTTGTCAGGGTGGGCGAGGTCTCGGTCAGACCATAGCCTTCGTAAATAACAGCCCCGGTCCGCTCCTCAAACCCGGTCCGCTCCTCAAATTGCTTGAGAACCTCAACGGGCAGCGGGGCAGCCCCTGAGCCGCAACCGATAATGGAAGTGAGGTCGAACTTATCTATCAACGGATGGTTAACAAGGGCGGAAAAGATGGTGGGTACTGCCCCGAATCCAGTGACTTTGTATTTCTCGATGGCCTTCAGTACCTTTGTAAAGGGAGGGTTGCCCGCCCTGGGATCTGGAATGCAGACGAGACGAGCTGCCCTCTCACAGCTGGCCAGAAGACTATGGGTGAGACCATAACTGTGGTACCAGGGCAATAAGCCCAGGGTCGTGTGAACCCCCTTACCCAATTTCTTCGGTTTCTCCCCCGGCTTTTCCGCGAGACGCACATAGGCTTCGCTCATCATGAGGTTTGACACGAGATTGGCGTGCGTAAGGCAGGCCCCTTTGGGCAGGCCCGTGGTGCCACCCGTATAAAGAATGAGGGCCAAATCTTCACGGGGGCGGATGGTGATTTGCGGTGGTTCCGGGTTTGAAGCCTTGACAATCTCTTGGAACATCAAATGCCCAGGTTCGTGGTGTTTCGCCTTTGGAATTTTTCCCAAAAGTGAACCCAAGAAGCCTTTAAGGCGGGACAAATAGGATCTGGCGTTGCAGACGACGACAGTCTGCACGTGCGAGCCTTCTAAGGCCTTCACGGCAGTCGGGTAAATCATGGGATGATCCATGACAAAGAGGGCCTTTACGCCTGCATCTTTGAGCTGGAAGTTCAGCTCTGAAACCTTGTAGAGAGGATTGCATGTTACGCAGACTGCGCCCGCCTTAAGAATGCCGAAAAAGATGGGTGGATAGTGGGGTAGGTTGGGCAGGAGGATGGCAACCCGGTCTCCCGGTTCTATACCGCGTGAGACGAGGAAACGGGCCAACCGGTCAGCGACGTCTTTCACCTGAGCAAAAGTGCGTGATGCTCCTTCAAAGATGGTGTAGGTATGGTCAGGATAGCGCTTCGCACTCGTGTCTAGGATAGCCGTGAGGGGCTTTTCGTAGCCGCTTATCTCGTAAGGGACGCCTTCAGGCCATTTGGGACCATGCCACGGTTTGGGTGCCATCGCACCCTCCTATTGCTAGCAAATGACGATCTCATCGGGGAAGGCATTTAACTTTTCCATTCCCCCCTCTGTGACCAGAAAGGTATTTTCAATGCCCACCACCCCCTCTCCAGGGAAAACATATTTCGGTTCAAGGGAGAGGACCATCCCGGATTCCAAGATCGTGTCAGCCCCGCGCCCTATGACGGGCCATTCATCCATCTCTAGACCTGTACCATGTCCCACAAAGGCAACCGGTTGAGGGTAACCCATGAATCCACTGGATAACCCTGCCTCTTCCACGATCCCAAGAGCAATCTCATAGAGGTCTTTTGCCCTAACTTTCGGTCTGCCCTCCCGTGCCACAGTATCCTGCACCTGGCACATTACTTGGTGCGCACGCCTGAACCTGTCGTGGAGCTTCCCAACGCTGAAAACGCGGGCAGAATCAGAGATGTACCCATTCATTAAAGACGCGTAGTCGATCAGAATCGGTTTGTTGCGGCCTAACGGATTGAATCCGGCTCCTTGAGAGTAGAAGGGACCCAAACCTGATCCTCCAGTGGGACCCGGGGAAGCACTCGGTTCCGCTGCGCTGGCGCCTGATATGATATGGCCATAATTTATGCCCAAGTCAAAGGTGCGAAAGCGCGTCATGCCCGTATGGCCCCGGGTCCTGTAAAAACCCTCCACTCTAACGGCCAGATGGATCTCTGTCTCCGATTCCTCGATGAACTGTGGAACCTGTTCATACATCCTATCTGTGATTTGAGCCGCTGCCCTAATTTGAGAAATCTCATAAGGCGATTTGATCATACGCACCTGGCGTATGAGAGAGGAGATGTCCACCATTTCTGCGGAAGGAAAGAGCTTCAGGTATGCATGATACATGTTCACGGGAAGGATATCCATCTCCAGCCCCACTCTTCCCGGCTCGCTGTTTCCGTTTTCCTTGATATATTGAGGAATTTGCGAAAGGCTGTTTAGGGGCAAGACCTGCTTTAGAGGAGAATCTTCGAGGGCCCTCTCCATACTCTTCCTTACCATGAGCAAAGGTTCATCTGATGCGGGTACCCACAGGTGGGCATCCTGATCCGTGCCGGCAAGGTAGTAGACGTCCATCTTCTGAACCATCAGCGCCCCGTCAACATCATGCCTATGCAACAGCTGCTGAAACTCCCTGATTTCATCTGCAGAGGGTGATCTGTCCATAGCTATCGATCTCTCCACTCCAATTCACCTTCTCTTTCGTATATCACGGCTGCCATTTGCTAGTTTTGACGTATTACTGAAGGTGGATCAGGGGCAACTAAAAGTCTTGACTTAGGGAATAGACTTTAACTATACCATAAGGGGGTGAAATTATTCTATTTCGGCCTGATTGCCCCTGTAAAAAAGAAGGGCATGTCTCAGGCCATTGTGCTCAGTCACTCGGTTCGTAAATTCGATAGCGGATCTTAAAGGGTCACCGTATTTGCGAATCGAAGCACTAAGCTACGTTAATAGTAGGGCAGAGGTCAAGATTGAAAGCAAGAAAACCTCAAGATCAGAGTTTGGCTT
>SMTZ1_10002310_pt1 | contig 19279 bp, 16 predicted proteins | sample DeeMarSWOR136_30_FD_25667 | JGI IMG/M metagenome (IMG submission 25667)
ACCGAGCCCGGTACCTTTACCGACTTCACGGGTTGTAAAAAAGGGATCGAAAATACTCGACAGAATATCGGGTGGGATCTCAGGGCCGTTGTTCCCGATCTCGATATGGATATCACCCTTCTTTTTGTTGTGGAAGGAGCGTATTTTGATGATTCCCCCACTCCCCTTCTCCTCAAAGGCCTGTCTGGCATTCGTCAAAATGTTGATGAACACCCGCTGCAACCCCACAGAGTTACCGTAGAATGACGGCAGGTCTTCCTGCAGGTCGACCTCGATGCGCAGGTTTTGAAGCTTCATTTCATACACCGCTCTCTTCACAGTCCTGCGGATGAGATCGTTGACCGACAACAGCTCCTTCTCGATGGTCTCTCCCCGGGAAAACTGTATCAACTCCCGCACGATAAGCCGTGCACGGTTGATGGCATCCAGTATCTTTTCCAGTTTCTCTCTGTCTTCACCCCGTTCAGACCCATCCATGATGAGGAGCTCCGTATTGCCCATGGCACTGAACAGAGGATTGTTCAGTTCGTGGGCGACCCCCGAGACAAGCTCTCCGATTGCTGCAAGCTTTTCCGACTGTATCAGTTGCTCCTGCGCCCGTTTCAGATCGGTGATTACCTTGCGCAGCTTCGCATTGACCTTGCGGGTCTCCTCCCGTTCTGCGTTGAGCTCCCGTTCCAGAATAACCCTCTTCGTCACGTCCTGGATAGTCCCGATAATGCCAGCGGCAGAATCCCCCTCCTTGATCCGAGAAGCGTTGATTTCGGCCATGAGGGTATTCCCGTTTCTGTGTCTCATCATGAGCACGAAGGGTTCGACCCGATGCCCCTCCAGTACCTCCCAGCACTTCTTACGAAACTGCTGCCAGCCCCGTTCAGAGAAGAGTGATCGAAAATTCTCCTTGCACTCATCCTCGGATAACCCGAAGAGACGCTCCACCGATGAACTGATGTAGAGGATCTTGCACTCCTCGTTCATGAGGAACACAGCCTCGTTGATGCCCTCGACAAACGTGCGGTACCTGAATTCTGTCTCTCTGAGTTTCTTCTTGAGTTTGAATTCCTCGGTCGCCTTGTCGATGAGCAGCGGAAGGCGATCGAGGCTTTCACGATTCTTGCACAGATAATCGTACACCCCGAGTTTTACGGCCTGCACGGCGAGGCTCACGTCCTCCATGTTGGTGATCATGATGACCGGCACATCCACGCCTTTTTCCTGTATCCACTTCACGAGCTCTATCCCGCTCGACCCCTGCAGCCGGTAATCGAGAAGCACGGCCTCGTAGGTATTCGTTTCAATCAGACGCTCGGCCTCCTCAACGGTCTGGACCGTATCGACAGCGGTTGCTTCGCGATATTCCTCGATCTTTTTCCTTATGATGAATTGATGATCGCGGTTGTCCTCTACAATGAGAACTCTCATTGTGGCCTCTTCGTGTGTTTTATACGTCTGGCAAGTAGCCCAATGTACTCGGGTGTCGTTCCACAGCATCCCCCCAGAATCGAAGCGCCTGCCTGGAGAGACGCATCGACCGACCGTATCATCTCCTCGGGAGCGACTTCGAAATAGGTCATTCCACCCTTTAGTTTCGGTATACCTGCATTAGGATAGAGCACGAGGGGTTTATCGGTTCTTTCCCGCATTTGCCCGATCACCTCGATGTAGTCCTGGACAAGACCGCAGTTCACCCCCAAGGCATCGGCGCCGGCTTCCACGAGACTTTCCACCGTGTTCTGAACAGTGTTCCCGAACAGGGTCCGGAAGCTTCCCTGCCTGGTGCGGTTGAACACCATGGACGCGATAACCGGCAACTCCGTCTCCCTCTTCAGAATCCTGACCGCGAGCTCGGCCTCGTTCAGGTCCATCATCGTTTCAACGATGAACAGATCCACCCCCTCCTCCGCCAGCACCTTTGCCTGCGCCATGATCGAACGCTCGAACTCATTTCGGTTCAGTTCCATACCGAGCATCCTGCCGCAGGGACCGACGGAACCTGCTATGAAACGGTCCTCCTCCCGCTCTGCAGCTGGAATCCCACTCCTTTCACGGAACAACGTCAGCGCTTCACGGACAAGCTGCACACCTCGCCGGTTTGCCTCTTCCGTCAACGCCTCTTTCCCCCGCATACCAAGCTTGAGGGGTGATGCCCCGAAGGTATTGGAGGTCACGATCTGCGCACCGGCGAGGAAGTACTCGAGATGAATATCCCTTACCACGTCGGGCCTTGAAATGTTCCACTCCTCAGGCAACTGATCAGGTGTATGCCCCCTCTCCTGCAACATGGTACCGAATCCGCCGTCCAGCACGACGCACTCATCTTCGATGATTCTCAGGAACGAACCGGCCATTGGGGATTTATTCCTCCCTGTCCTTACTTAGAGTATAGTGAAGCGCTCAAATGTTTTGCAACACATTGATGTAAAAAAGTTCGCTTTTCAATTAACTATGCATGCTGCGGAATTTCAAAAGAACAAAAATAGAAAAAATTTTGCATAGCCAGACCCAATGTAATAGTATTTTAATGGAGGGACACTTCCTTTCCCACAAGCAGAAACGTATAAGTGGATCCGCACGTGATGTCCAGTAATATACTTATCGCCGACGACGATCGAACCATCGCACATCTTATAAAGGAGATCGTGGAACGGCGCGGCAGCACGGCGTTCGTTGCCTATGACGGCGAGCAGGCTACCAAGATATTCAACAACTTCAAGGTCGACCTCATCATCACCGATCTCAAGATGCCCAACATAGACGGCATGGGTCTTATCAAGATGGTCCGTCAGAAAAATCCCGACATCCCCATCATCATTATCACCGGATACGGTTCCGATGAGAACTACGCTCTTGCACAAACCTATGGGGTGAGCGAGTTCCTATCCAAGCCATGCTCGGTGATGGACATCTCCCGTGCTATCGAGAATGCCCTAAACCAAACGGATCATTCCTGAACCCCAGTCCCACACCCCTAGTTTGGGAGATCTGACGAGCGAGGGAATTTACCTTGTTGCCCTTCTTCTCTCTTCCGGTTTATATTTAGCTCGTGACGAACCATCCGCAATTTCAGTAAAATAACATGACGATTTAATATTAACTTTTAAAATATAAAGAGTTAAGAACTAAAGATTGAGCTCGTACGCAATTTCAAACAATTGCGTACGAGCGACTATTTAAAACTCCCGTTTCAAGTCCGGGGCCCAGAGGTGACCATGAAGGATATCAGATGGTATGTCGCTGTACCCCTCTCCGTTGTATCGGCGATCCTGTTGCTCTTTGCCTATCCACCATACAACCTATATTTCCTTGCCTTCTTTGCACTTGCTCCGATACTTCACGTTACGTACCAGACAAACATGAGAAAAACGCTGGGTTACGGTATACTGTTCGCATTCCCCTTTTACTGTCTCTATCTCTTCTGGATGAATGCCTACATGGCTGTGGTCGGGGTCGGTTTCGTTACCGTGGTATTCGGCGGCTGTTTCGTACTTAGTCTCCTCATTATAAATCTCGCCTCCCGTGCCTTTCCCACATTTAGGGTCATTCTTACGCCTTTTATCTGGATCGCAGTTGACTTCATACGCAGCTTCGGCTTTCTCGGCTTTACCTTTGGTTCCATAGGATACACACAGCACAACTTTCTCCCCTTCATACAGATCGCCGATATCGGCGGAGAACAGCTCATCGCATTCATGCTCGTTCTTTTCAACGCGAGTCTCGCTGAGATTGTGCCCCGGCTCTTCGAACGCAAGCCGTTTCATCTTAAAAATGCATCCCCCTATCACACCGTTCCTCTTTACATTTCCATCGGGCTCATCATCCTGAGCCTGTTGTATGGTGCAGTCAGGCTGCGGGAGTCCATACCCGAGGGACCGAGGATGAAACTCGCAATGATTCAGGGACTGAGCAGCCCCCGAACCACATGGAAGAAGGAAAAGTGGAAGACCCTCCGGACCCTCACGAGCCTCACGAGGGAAAGTTACGGGGAGGAGGATGACCTGGATCTCATCGTATGGACGGAGACGGCAATCAGAACGAGCCTGCGGCCGAATTTCATATACGGGACCTCCTATCACATGCAGATTCAGCGCCTTGTTCAGGAAGCGGAAACATACTTCATCATCGGATCTCCCGACAATTTCTACGCCGAAAGCCGTGAAGGGCTCAGCGTTGAGAACCTCGAGGAAATCTATCCCACTGGGGACGAGGAGGAACTCTGGACCAACAGTGCCTATTTCCTGAATCCCGAGGGAGAGATCTTAGGTAAATACGACAAGATACAGCTGACCCCCTTCGGCGAGCATTTTCCCCTGGGTGAACGGATCGCGTTTCTCCGCAAAATCCTCAACAAGTTCACGGACAGCGCAGGGTTCATCAGAGGCACTGAATATACCGTATTCGAGCATGAAAAGATGAACTTCAGCGTGGTCATTTGCTGGGAAGGAACCTACGGATACCTCATACGCCGATTCATCAACAACGGGGCCGATTTCATACTCAATATCTCCAACGATATGTGGACACAGACCAGAGCAGGCCATTTCCAGCACTTCACCATTACCAGGTTAAGGGCAATTGAGAACCGTATATGGTTTGCACGCGCTGCAAACGACGGCGTCACGGCGATCATCGACCCCTACGGAAGGATCGTGAAGATACTTCCCATCAAGGAAACGGGGTACCTGATCGGCGAGATAGGACCACGGCTCAGAACCACCTTTTATACCAGACACGGTAACATGCTCCCCATAGCAAGCATCGTGATACTCATCGTAACGTTTATCTCCTCTGTGGTGCTCATCATGAAAAGACCTGAAGGTACAGCACGAGGGACCTGACCCCATGTCCTCACACAGTGACGCGGTGTTCAGGAGGATCGTACTTGTCCGACATGGAGAAAGTACGGCTAACCTTGAACACACCCTGACCGGAAGGATGGATTCCGAACTCACATCCGGCGGACTGAGACAGTCGAGACGTGCGGCACGCTATATCTGTAGAAGAATCGAACCTGTGGAAATCATCTACAGCAGCCCTTTGAAGCGGTGCCGCCATACGGCGCAGATCATTGCACAGCACATGCGGCGCAGGCACCGCATAAAGGCAGACCTGGAGGAGGATGACCTGCTGCTCGAGACCGACTTCGGCTCATGGGAAGGCAAGGGGAGGGAGGATCTCATTAGTAATCCCGAATGGGAACACTACGTTCGGGACCCCTTTCACTTCACCTTTCCAGGCGGTGAATCGCCTCAACAGGTGAAAGAGAGGGTAGAGTATTTTTTACAAAAACTCCTCAGCAACAAAGACCGGTGCACTGTCGTTGTTGTGACTCACTACACCCCCATTGCATTCCTCGTGCTGCATGTGATGGGGAATGTAGAGGGGAATGGAGCCCCCTTTGCCATCGACAACGGGTCCGTGACTGTACTGCAGATCACTGACACAGGCGGGTACATAGAACTACTTAACTGCATCCCCTAAACACATCAGGAGGCACTATGCCCTATACCTTTGTGACAGGCGGCGCAAGTTCTGGCAAGAGCGGATATGCACTTCGGCTTTTCAGGGGAAGGCATGACGTTACCGTTATCGCCACTGGTGTACGTACCGATGCGGAGATGGAGCGCCGGATAGAAGCGCACAGAAAGGAGCGACCGGGAACCTGGGAGACAATAGAGGAACCGGAAGATCTGATTTCGGCCATGGAAAGGATGAACCCTGAAAACAGAGGGGTCATCATCGACTGCCTCACCGTATGGGTATCCAATCTTCAGTACGGGAAGGGGTACACCAGCCTGGACATCATCGATAGGGCAAAAAAGACGGTGTCGTATATCCGGGATAAGGACAGAGAGGTCGTGGTGGTCAGCAACGAGCTCGGCATGGGAATCATCCCCGCGTCGGAGGAGTTGCGGGAGTTTCGAAAAACAGCCGGTGAGGTGAACCAGCTCTTTGCAGCAGATAGTGCAGCAGCATACTTCGTGGTGAGCGGTTTGATTATAAAACTGCGTTGATTAGCCGGCTACCCGGTCCGCCTCATCCATGGCGATGAATCCGGCACCCAGAGCACCGACGATCTGAGGCTCTTCGGGCACAATGAGATCAACACCCAGATTTCTTCTAAGGGCGCGGACGATACCGGCGTTCTTTGCCACACCACCTGTGAGCATGACCGGTTCCTGCAGCCCGAGGCGGTGTACCATTCCGCCCACCCTGTTGGCAATGGAATCCAAAACTCCAGCAATGATCTTGTCCCTGGGATGTCCCTCGGCGATTAGTGAAACCACCTCAGATTCTGCAAACACGGCACACATGCTCGATATGCTTATGCTCTCCTCCGCACGGAGTGCGAGGGTGCCGAGTTCGCTGACATCGAGTTCCAGAGCCTTGGCGATGATTTCGAGGAAGCGCCCCGTCCCTGCAGCGCATTTGTCATTCATGATGAAATCCACGCTTCTGCCCTGCTCGGAAACTCTGATCACCTTGCTGTCCTGACCACCGATATCGATCACCGTCCTGACACGCGGGTCAATCTGCCACGCACCACGCGCGTGACAGGTCAGTTCGGTCACGCTTCTGTCCCCGATATCCGAGGAGTATCGTCCATATCCCGTGGTGATGATGAAATCGATGTCCTCTCTCGCGAGCCCCGTTTCCATCTGCACCATGGAGACGATACGCTCCACCGCATTTTTACTGTTGCTGCCCGTGTCGATGACGAAGCTGTCCGTAACCTCACCCTCTCTCAGCACGACCATCTCGGTCGAAACTGAACCGATGTCGACTCCAGCAGTTATCATGACCCCTCCATGACTTCCATAAAACCCTCGAGCCTCGTCCGGTACTGACCATCCGCATAGTTTCGCGAGTCCACGAGGTCACCGTCGAGATCGAGAAAGGGTATGCCTAGTTCCTGCACAGCATCCCTGATGATACGCACAGCACCGTTGCTCTGCCTGCATCCCCAGTGCGAAAAATGCACGACGCCGTCTATGTGGTATTCCTCGATGGACCTGCGAATCTTCCTCACCCGGTTTTCAACCGGACCCGTCCATGAATGGATGACCATCTTCTCTGCGAGACTCTCCCAGGGTCGACCGGGATCAAGCTCGGGAAAAACTTCGAGATTGCACTCATCAACGACGACCACCGCACCAAGCTCGCGCTCGAGTATATGCATGATGCTGTTCGCATAGAAAGGCCTCAGGTGAAGCCAGAGTATCCGCTTTCTGGCATCTATCTTCCCGGACGGTGCCTCACTGCGTTTCAAAAGCTCATCGCGGTAGAATTCCGCAACCACGGCACCGCTTCGACTGCCCATGAAGAGCCCCCACAGCAGCAACAGCGAGGTGATACCCTCCTCGCCGTATATGAGGGGGTTTGGGTTCTTTCTGAGCTCTGCGATTTCCCGGAGGGCCGAAGATGTGCGGTTGGCATAGTGAAATGCCTGCTCCAGGGCCCCTGCCCGGAGCCTCTTTCCAGTGATCTCCTCGATTCTGGCCGACGTGTCCTTCAACTGTCTGGCAAGGTATGATCGGGCTTCCCGGTCACGCCCGAAGGGTACATTGATGTAGAGATGGGGTCTGCCGAAAAACTGCCCGACCTCGGCGAATGATTTTAGATTGCCGTCGCAGGCAAGAGACGTGGACAGGAGGAACCTCGGCGTGGGAAGGAGGTTGTGATGAGCGATACTGATGAATGTACGGTGCACGGAACAGAAATCGGTGGTGTACCAGCGCCGCTCCATGTCGGTCAGGAAATCAGAGGCCAGATCAAAATTCGCTGCAACCCCGCCGAGGGATTCGAGCATGAAGGGGTAATGGTTATGGGCGTACACGATCTCTATGGGTGCGAAGAGACTGCTGAACACCGACCTGCCCGCATCTCTGAAGAATTTCTGGGCATGGTTGTACCCATGTACGGACAGTTTCTTGTGTGCCCTGCTGTGCAACCTGCTCGCCGGTGTCAGGGACTTCTGAACCATGGCCAGCAGCGCTCCGCGGTGTATCTTTTTCGGGCACGGCTTCTCCTGGAGTATCGCTTTGATTCTTTGCTTGAAACCCATGGCCGCAGTACTCCACCCTGTATGGTTCCCTATAGCATCTCAAGAAAGGCTTCCACCCTTGTCCTGACCTGCCCACCTCTGAAAGAGAAATATTCCCCCTCAAGAAAGAGTGAAGGAATGCCGTGTGCATCGAGAAGTTTTTTCAGTGACGGATAATCGATGAGGAAATTGTCGCAGAACTTGAGGCTGACGTATATGAGACCCCGCGCATTGCTTCGATTCATCTCATCAATCAGGAAATCGAACCGTTCCCGGTAGTTCTCCATTCTACCGCAGGGCACTCTGCTCAGGTACCCTTCGGCAAGCGCCTGTACGGGATCGCCTGTTTCCGCTATCTCAACCCTTCCGTATCTGCCGCCAAAACAGAAATCGTCCCCCACGACTCTAGCCCCGCACTCCTCGATGAATCCGAGAAGTGGTAGAACGTCGAGTGTGTTTCCCGAAAGGAATACGCGCCTCTCCCCCTTCCCCGCAATCTTACCTGTTTTCGAGGTATCAGCCTCGGCGTAAATTTCCTCAAGAAGAGTGTTGGCCTTTTCCTTGGGAAGGGTAACGTTTAGGTCGAGAACCTGGACGAGCTCCTCGGTGCTCAGTGGGAGGCGATCACCGGCCATGAGCCCGTAAAGCCGGCGCAGGAGTTCCCTGTTGCGGTTGTAACGGACGACGGATGCGGACAATGCATCGTCAGGAATAGGTTTCCCCCGCAATTCCTCCAGAAAAGTCCTGAACTTCCTCAGTTGAGCGGTGTAGTACTGGACCGAATACTCATCCTTCTTTTTGGGAATATCCACGAAAACGGTGGAAATACCGCCGAGGAATGTACTGAACACATCATGGGCACGCCGTGTGCCGTCGCAGGAGTGGTTGAAAACGACACACCGAAAACCTCTCAATCCGTCAGCCAGTCCGATGTCAACGATGTGACGGAGATAGGAACAGAAGTTACTGGGGAGATAGGCATCGGCCCGGCGGATATCCGTCCACTTCGGCTTCAGACGAAAGGGTTGAAATCCTGCTGCATCGACCAGCTCCTCAGCCGTATAGGGACAGAATACACCGATGCGGTTTCCCTGCGTGGATTGGCTTTCATCAATCAACGGTTTGAACTGCTCTATGAGCCTTGCCATAGGCCGACACATCTCAACAGGTCTGGAAACATGTAAAATATCGACTGTTAAAGCGCCTGCCCGAGACGTATTGATATGTGGAACAGATTTCGATGTTCGCGAGAACAAACGCTGAGACAGCCCCTTTCTCTCTATTTCGATTTAAATTGATCGTACTTCGAGTTTTTATCTTTATCTGGAAAAGTCACTATTTTATGGTATATAACTGAAAGAAAACAATGCTTTTTAACCGAAGTTCTCAAAGATTACTGTGTAATTTAAAAGAGTACGTTACATTTTTATACCGACGTATGAAACTCGACATTCGCTCTAAATTATTTGATCTTTTGGAAATTTAATTTTATTATTGCCCTGAGTCTACAAGCAATTGTCCTATTGGCTTCATCACCCTTAATGATTTCGCGTCCGTTCGAACTCTCAGCACATGAGATAGGTTGCGTTGCGGAGGAAAAGGGATACGGAAATGTCTATTCTATTGAAGAGAGCATCGAGAATACTGGTACAGGGCATAACCACGACAGAGGGGCGGCAGCACACCTCTCTCATGCTCGAAAACAAGTCAGAAGTGGTTGCCGGAGTCAGCCCTGGCCGTTACGGCCAGGAGGTGATGGGAGTTCCCGTCTATGACAAGGTGAGCGAGGCGGTCAAACGGCACCAGGTTGACCTCTCAATCATCTTCGTCCCCAAGAATGCCGTGCTTGCGGCGGCGCAGGAAGCGATCAATGAAGAGATCAAGCTCATCATCATATGCACCGACGAGATCCCTGTTACCGAGACATTGAAGATCAAGAATGCAGCCCAGGGGAAGGGGTGCACTATTATCGGTCCCGGCTCAGCGGGTATTTTCATTCCCGGGGAAAGCAAGGCGGGTATCATCTCGAATGAATACATCCTGAACGGTGATGTTGCCATCATTGCGCGGACCGTAGGCAATGAAAAGAAAATCTGTCAGAGCCTCTTCAAGGAGGAGCTGGGTGAGAGTGCGGTCATAAGCCTCGGCGGCGGTGATATCATCGGAACCGGTTACATAGAAATCCTCAAGGAGCTGGACGAGGATCCAAGAACGGAAGTCATCGTTATGGGAGGAGAAACAAAGGGTAGACTGGAGAACGATGTTGCCAGGTTCATACAGGAAACCAAGTACTCGAAACCGATTATAGCCTACCTCTTTGACAGGGACGCCGATCCATCCATGGCAGCGGAGAAGGAAAAGCTCCTCCGTGAAGCCGGTGTCACCGTGGTCGACGATATCTGGGAAATCGGACAGATTATCAAGGAAGCCACCATAGAGGAGTAGCCCCCTTCCCACTTTCCTCTATTCAACAGTGATGTCCGTTACCCGTACGATGACATCAGTCTTGTCCTTCTCCTTGTAAAAGGGTTTCAACCTGAGATAGGAGATGAGTAGCCCCTCCCTGTGCTGCTCGATGCTGGCCAGGAAGAGCAGAAGCTCTCGGGCTGCGATTGCATCGATCTTCATCTCAACCGTGGAGGCATTGATACCGTTTTTCAGTTCCGTACCCTTGGGCCGTATATACTCGATGTTCTCACGAATCCCCGCACTCTGAGCCTCGTTTTCCAGATAGGTGAGAACGGAGAGTGATTTCTTCCGCTCGAGACGGGAGCGGTACTGTTCATAGGTGCTCCTGCTTGCGAGATAGCGCTCGGCGAGAAGCTCGTGTGAGCCGAAGCTGTTTTCGAGCTCCAGTTTTTCCCCGCCAAGTTCATCCCTCGTCCGCATGAGCGGGACGTACACGACCTGATAGATGAGAAATACGAAGAGCAGGGCAAGCGCTCCGGCGATGAGTGCCTTCTCCCGGTAGGATGCAGTTCGCAGAATGCTCTTAATCTCCAAAGGGAAGCTCCTCTACCACATCGATATCAAAAACAAAGGTTACGGTGAAACCCTCAGTGCTGCCCGTGGTACCCGTATTGGACACGACGACCCCGGAGAAGTACTCCGATAGCTGAAGCTCTTCTCTGATCCGGTCAATATCAGAAAAGGTACGAGCCTTGCCCGAAAATTTGATGTGGTTCCGCTCAATGATGATGTCGGAGTACTCGATGACTATATCCCTGGGGAGATAGAGAGAGAGCTCTTTCAGGAGCTGCATCCCACTGAACCTGCGGTCCGTGCTGAGCTTCAGGGCAGAGAGTCGCCCTTCCATTTCAGCGACCATCCCCTTTGCCTCATCGATCGTCACATCGGGTTTTCCGTACACCTCACTGTTCATTAAACGAACCCTTTCACGGAGAGCCCGAACCTGACTCTTCCTGCTTCCTATATCCAGGGAGAGACCGGCAGTTGACAGGACGAGCAGAGCGAGGAGCAGTATACCCGCAATACTGAACTCCCTGACGCTCACATACCCCTTCATTCTAGGCCTGAACTCATCCTTCAGCAGATTCACCCGGCCCTGGGGCTGATTTGCAGCCTGCAATGCCCCGAAGAGGGTCAACGCATCAGCAGGTCCGTTATGCTCATCGCTCCTGAGCTGGCGCCCGAACCGGTGATGTGGAACTTCCTGAAAGCTCACATCCAATTCCTTCAACAGGCCCTGGACCATCGTACAGAGGACCTCACTTTCTTTTCTGGCGTTGATGTAGATGAATGAGGGTTGTGCTGCCTTCAGCACCATGATGAGCTGGGAACGGATTTGCTGCTCAAGCTCACTGGTTCTCCCATCGTCTTCGTTCAATTCGCCGGTATTAATGGCAATACCTGTCCTGATCCTCTTTCCTTCCACGATCTGCAGGTACATAAATGAATGGCCCACATCCGCGAGCACATATGATTCGTCATCGACCAGTGCCCCCATGGCCTGCAGGAGTGCGGTGTCATAGGGAATCACCGAGCGCATATTGTTCCGGTAGGGTCCGAGCTCCTCGACAAGCGAGCTGATTGCGCTCTTCTCCACCGAGAAGGTGTACACCTCGTTTTCAATATTGAAAAAATCGGTGAGGAATTCACCTTCGGGATGGGGAAGATACTCCCGAATCTCATACCCTATCACATTTTCAATCTTCTGCCGCTCCGAAAAGGGAAGGGTCACCCTGTTTTTGAAATAGCTCCCCGGAGGCAGCACGAAGTGCAGGCTTTCCTTTTCCACCTCGAGGCGGGAAAGCAATTCCTGGAGGCTTTCAGCGCTTTGCTCGAATCGCAGCTCTTCTCTCAGGGGGAGTTTTTCCGGAGACAGGAGAACCTTCAACCCATTACCAGTTCGCTCTATGAAGACCGCCCTGCGGCTAGCCCCGAGCCTGATATTAAAGAGATCGGTTAAAGTAGACAACGCGTATCCCCCTGCTGTCCCGAAGCACCACGGCTGTCACGGTACGTACGAACCCCCCCACACTCCCCGTCGCCGTAATCCTGAATATGTCGCTCTTTACCGTGATGAGTGAGGCAATTTCATCATATAACACATTGGAGACCGTTTCAACATTCTTTAGGTCTTCCGGAGCCTTGAATGGGCTCTCCTTCCGGTATTCCAGTATGTCCTCTACGATGGTTTCGTCAATGTCGCGAGAGAGGCCGAGGAGCACCGGAAAGGCCGCGGTGTTGATGTTTATCTTTCCGTCCCCGTACACCGTAAGGTAGTGGTTCAGAGGCTCAAAACCTTCGCGTGCGAAGGGTGAGCGTGTGGAGGGTGAAAGGAACAGCATCTCCCTGTCAACTCCCTTCACGAGCATGAGTTCCCCGACCGTAACCACGGGTTTGTTGCGCACCTCATAGGAGGGCGACTGCATGTTGTAGTGGTGTGCCTCGGCACCTCCAAAACCTTGCGGATCTTCATCCTGATCCTGCCAGTCGGTAATCCCATCGATGATGGTCGAGTCAAGGTACAGAACCTCGAAGATCCTCTCGAGCATCGCCCTCCTTCGCTTGTCCTCAATGCCGTATTCGGTCACCAGCTCCCTGATGTTGAACCGGGCCTTTTCATCCTCGATGGTTACGAATATCAGACCATCCTCGAAAGGAATGGGAGGCAGCTCCCCGTACCAGTAGTCCCCTGGGCCATCATACTCGTTGTTGTCGATCTTGAGGACGGTCAGCGCGGTCTTGTAGCCGCCGAATGCATAGTAGAGTGCCCTCTTTGCCTCCGCGTAGTTGACGGTCATGCGCAGGTTGACGCTGCTGTTCCGTGAAAACTCGAGCGTTACAAAGGAGAGCACCGTCACCATGACAAACACGGACATGAGTGCGAAGGCCCGCAACCGTCTCGGGATGCCTCTGATGGCGAACCTGGCAAACCACTGCACGTTTTTTACCAGTAGAGCCTTCCTGGCTGACCGGTTACATCTCTGAGATATAAACATTGAAAGTCTCTCTGTAGCTCTTTCCCCCCGTGGCGAATACCAGTTCCACACTGTCTGGGAGCTCTTCCCTGGTCTCGGTGTCCCAGGTTTCAAACCACTGCCCGCCGCTCTTGAACCTGAGCAGAAAGGTCGAGAAGTCCTCGCCCACGATGAACTCGACGGGTTCGTCATAATCGCGGGGAGGCAGGCTGAGCAGGTAGAGTTTCTTTTTCAGAACCAGAAAGTCGCTGTTTTGATCGTTCTGTGACACTTCGTACTCGACACGTATCACTTCACCTCTCTTCCCGACCTCCAGAAAGCTCTGTGGCATAATAGTGGTAAACGCGAGGTTGCTTGCCGTCTGCTGTCCCACTTCCTGGCGCTTGGACACGAAGAGTGTGGCCTCATCTCTCCGAACATAGAGGGCTCCGGAAAGCTCGACGTCGAGCCGTTCGAGGAAGTTGCGTACTTCCCGCATCACCTCGATGTTCTTCGCACCCACGTCCATGGTCTTCCGGACGGAAACAAAGGAGGTGTAGGATACAGCGGCGATAATGGAAAGTATGGTCAGTGCGATGAGGAGTTCAATGAGCGTGAATCCCCCGAATCTCGGTGAAACGCCGGGTGATTTACCTCCCCTGTACCTGCATCTCCGGTATGCCACGTTGTCCGTTTCCCTCTTAGTACCGTGAGAGCACGGTTTGCAGGGTATAGCTCTTCCCCGTACCCCACGAAACCGTGACGGTCACCAATTTGAGCTCTTCTATGTAGGGAAGCTCGAGCACCTCGACCTGTTTGGACCAGGTAAGTCCTTCGAAAACATCATCCTCGAAGGTTCCCTCTTCGGAACCCGAGGAGGGAAATACCTTTGCAATCTCCTCCTTGAGCAGCGATTCAGCAGCAATGACCGCAGTGGTGAGATGGGCTGCCTCACGGGACGAGCGCAGGCTGAAGGTGCTGCCCTGCAGGACTGCAAGAAACCCGATGGACATGATGGCAAGGGCGATGAGCACCTCGACCAGGGTAAATGCCCGGGCTCTCATGTTGCCACTCTTCCTTTCACGAGCTAAAAACTCCAGGCTCTCAAGGGTGTGCACAATAAGTTGAAGTTGTATCCTGTGTCCTAGTATATTCCTATTAACGACAAATATACACGCAAAGATCAGAAGCAGAAAGTATCAATCACAACCGGGGAAGGGCATGGAGCTGCCAAAAGTCTCGATTCAGGGCGAGGAAGGGTCCTACAGCGAAGAGGCTGGGATCAAGTACTGGGGTAAATCCGTGGTATTCATCCCAAAGCGCAGCTTCGAAGATGTCATCTCATCCGTTGAGAAGGGTGAGACCGATTATGGCCTGCTGCCCCTCGAGAATACACTCATCGGAAGTATCGCCCACACCTATGACCTGATACTGGAATCCCACCTTCCCATTATCGGGGAGGTAATAACCCCTGTCTCTCACTGCCTGCTCTCAGTGAAGAAGGTGGATATCGATCAGATACGGAGAGTATACTCCCATCCGGCGGCCCTCTCCCAGTGCTCCACCTTCCTGCAGGGCCTGAAGGATTGCGAAATCATACCCATTTACGACACCGCCGGAAGCGCAATGAAAATCAGTCGCGAAAAAGACCCGTCAGCTGCCGCCGTAGCCAGCAGGCTCGCCGCGCAGCTCTACAACCTGGAGATTATCGCGGAAAAGCTGGAGGACTACCCGAACAACCAGACGCGGTTCATCATTATCGGCAACAGGGTGGAGGAGAGCTCCCTCAAGCATGCCAAGACCTCGATCGTGTTTACCACCCTTCATCAGCCCGGCGCTCTCTATAAGGTGCTCAAGGTTTTCAACGATTACGGCATAAACCTCACCAAGCTGGAATCCCGTCCCCACAAGACTGAGCCGTGGCGTTCCTACTTCTATCTCGATTTCGAGGGCCATGAAAGGGACGGTATCGTCAAAGAGGCCATGAAGGAGCTGAAGGAGCAGACCAACTTCCTGAAGGTGCTGGGCAGCTATCCGATCTGGACGGGAAAGCGAAAACTGGAATATGTGGAAGTGGAGGACCGGGAGGACAAGTCGCATCTTCCGCTCTACAGCATCGATAGAAAGGGTGAGGTGACCACGATCCTGCTCGAAGACCCTCGCATGGAGTCCTTACGCATCGGTGGCGGCACCTTTACCATCATCGCCGGGCCCTGTTCCGTGGAGGGCCGGAAACAGCTCTTCAAGACTGCCAACCTCATCAGGGAATCGGGGATCAAGATACTGCGGGGAGGTGCCTTTAAACCACGAACCTCGCCCTACAGCTTTCAGGGGCTCGGCGAGGAGGGACTGAAACTTCTCAAGGAAGCCAGGGAGACCTATGGGCTGTACATCATCTCCGAGGTCATATCACCCGCGGATGTGGAGCTGGTAGCCCAGTATGTGGACATCCTTCAGGTCGGCGCCCGTAACATGCAGAACTTCACCCTGCTCAACGAGATCGGCAAGATGCCTCTCCCGGTTCTGCTGAAGCGGGGTATGTCTGCCACCATAGAGGAGTTTCTTCTCTCCGCGGAATACATCCTGAAACAGGGGAGCAAGGATGTGATTCTCTGTGAGAGGGGTATCAGAACTTTCGAAACCTCGACCAGGAACACGCTCGATCTCTCCGCCGTGCCGTTGCTGAAGAAGGCTACCCATCTTCCCGTGTTCGTGGACCCGAGTCACGGAACGGGCAACCGAGATCTCGTATTGCCCATGAGCAAAGCTGCCATGGTCGCAGGAGCCGACGGCATCATGGTTGAAGTTCACTTCCAACCCGATTCTGCCCTGAGCGACGGAAACCAGTCGCTCGACCCCGGAAGTTACAGCACCTTCATCCGGGAGCTGGAGATACTTCAGAGGAAACTGAGCAGTTGATCAGTGTTCACCGGGCCTGGTAACAATCCCCATCCTCCACGAAGAGAGGCTCCGAAAGCCTCTTCTCACTCCTCCCGTGCACGAGGCACCCGGTACCTATGCGTGACTCGCGGGGAATGGTGAGTCCATAACCAATCACCGTCAGCCCGTTTTTCATAACCGCCGGATACGCTAGGTTCTCGACACCTTTAGCACCACCGATGCGTACATTCCGCTCGATCACCCTATCTTTCCCTCCGAGGACAAGGGCATGTTCCATGACCGCACCTTCCTCGATGATATTCGAAGGTAAAACCACACAGTTGCGCACCTGGGCACCCCTGGCAACGAACACGTCGTGAAACAAAATGGAGTCCTCGACTAAACCCTTTACCCGTGATCCGGCTCCCAGGATGCTGTTGCGCACGGTACCGCTCTCGGCAATGACCATCTTGTTCTCGTGTGGGGATTCGAGCCTGCCGTAAAGCTCGAGAAAATCCCTGTCATGAACGTAGGAGATGAGATTGAGGTTTTCCCGGAAATACTCGGAGGCGTTCCGGATCAGATAGTTTCGTCCGTTCATGTCGATTACCCGGTCGAAATGGTAGAAGAAAAAATCGTCGAAGAGGAGGTTGCAGAAACCGCTATCACTGTGTGCCATCCTTTTGCCGATATCCGCCACGATACGCAGGAAACGCTTTCTCCTGAGGACGTACAGTTCAGAGGGTGCCCTGCCCAGATGGATTTTCGAAATTCCATCTGGGAATCTCTGCGCGCACATCTCTTTCCAGTCAGCAACGGTTACGTTCCCCGTTCGCCCGACAATAAGAGTATCAGATCCCCTTCCGCGCTCGAGAAACCTGGTCACCGATTCGAGAGCCGAAAGCTCCTTCACGGAAAACAAGGTATGAGGAACGGCATTCACATTGGACAGCCCCAGGATGTCGTTCACGATGAAGTTCCCCCAGATGGGGAACTCCGCAACTTTTGCCGCGGGCTGGAAACCGGGAAAATGGTCCTCTATGGGTTCCTCAAAAAAGATGCAGTGATGTCTCGACATGGTTTATGACCGTTGATCTACGGGAATAGAGCCCCGGGTATATAAGGGATTCATATCTTCATTTAAAAAAAGATATATAAACATAAAAAAAGATATATAAACATTTCAAGGTCAAACCGATTTAGTTGTAATCCCAATGTAATCTGCTATAATATATAAAGAAATAAAGGATACCATAATGGAAATCTCTGCAATGAAACCGGAAGAACGGGTATTTCGCATTGACGACGAGTGCTATATCATCTACCTGGGCTCCGAAAGGGACGATCACAAGCCCTTTCTCAGAATAGGCAACTCGGAGCGTATCACCCCCGACATCGTCAGCGGGACCCACAACATCGTGATCACCGATTCTCTCACCGGAAACCCGGCTCTCGAACCGAAAAACATGAACAGGGAAGACACGCGGGAGAACCGGTATGTGGGTGACAGGAAGATTACGGCAAGCCTCATGAAGTTCATCCAACAATTCAATATAGAAGACGGGATGGTGAGCACGATAGAGGATGTACACAAGGCGCACAAAAGGGCAGAGGTACACTTCTTCGATGACGGCAACATACAGGTCCTCTATGACCGGGATATGCTCTTCGACCTTCGGAAGCGGGAACAGACCGATTTGCACTTCATTGAACGCTCACGCATGCTCAAGGAGATTCACTCGAAAAACCCGTTAAGGTACAGACCCGGCGACCTGGAACGGCCCGGTTTTACGATCATAGGCGGTAATGCGGTAATTTTCGACAGGGGTCGCCTGACGAGCTTCGGCATCGCAACCGCCTTTTTCAAGGACTTCGTCAACGCGGGCATCGATCCGGACCTCATCGATACCGTTGTCACCGATAACATCGGGGGTTCCTTTTTCAGGCTCCTCAAGAGGAAATGGAACACCAAAGGAAGTATACGGATCCTTACCGGCAATCCTCCCCTGGTGAAAGGTGCTGCCGGGCTCTTCACCGAGTCCCGGGCGGGAAAGCTGGACGCGGATATAGTGAGCTTCAAACCGGAGGAGAAGCGAACGGTGTCTGGTTTCCGTCTCGAGAGAGAGAAACGGGGAATCGTTGTAAAGCACAGAGACATACCGTGGCCCCTGCTCATATCGTCTCGTTCCACCCGTGAACCCGGGTATTTCAAGCTCAATCCGGAGCGAGCCGTGATAGTCAGCCCGGGAAAGGCTGCGGCCGGAGGAGTACCCATACCGCAAGGCGTCGTACATATCTTCTGCAGCACGGTACCGGAGAGACGGGAACTCGTGCGGAACTATTTCAGGGATCTGTACAGTATTATGGATGATCTGCTGAGCCCGCAGGAATCCATGGCCGCCAAGCTGATCGATCAGGTGCTTGACGGTCTGGGAGAAAACAGCGCACCCAAACCCGTACTCGAGCGGATACGGAAAAGCCTTAAGAGTTTGAAACTCGGCGAGGGGAGTGCTCTGTTCTATCTCCTCAACAACGTGCATGGTATTATCACCATGCTCGCTGCGTCCCGGAAGGAAGGGAATGGAAATATCGCTTCCTTCCTTCCCCTGAGCGAAGCAGCTCATAAAAAAATCGCAACCCTGGACAGGGCAAACCTGTATCTGCCCGTCACCGGCGATGTGTTCATCACGGGTGAAGGTGCCGTGGTACTGTATCGCCCTGTACGAGGTGCAACTTCACGAGATGCATTCGCGCTGAACCTCGATCTCGTTCAGGATGTGGAAAAGCGTGCCGCTGCCTTTATACAGGATCTCGACCGCGAGTACGTGCGCCTGCGTACCTTCATGGCTGAGCTCCGTGGAGAGCCTGCGGGGAAGATGAAGCGGCTCCTGAAGAAAGGGGCCGTGGCGGTTACCGGAGTCGCGGGAACTGAGGG
>SMTZ1_10006366_pt1 | contig 19277 bp, 10 predicted proteins | sample DeeMarSWOR136_30_FD_25667 | JGI IMG/M metagenome (IMG submission 25667)
AGTTCAGCTTTCCACATCAGAGCTAAGAGGGATTTCTTTAGATACTCTATGGTGTCAGACTGAGTTCATCGGGCAAGATTTTCAGATAGAATATTTAAATTTAGTACTTCCCCATGGAGAAATGACTCTCAATGGTAAAGTTAGTTTGCAGAAAGAAAACGCCCTGGACTACCATATCCAACTAGAAGATTTCAGTCAGATACAAAAATTATTACCCAATCTGAATCCTAAAGGGAAGGGTAGTATTGTGGGAAGAGTGGAAGGAAACCTTGATTCGCTATCTAACGTTAACACCTGTTATGTGCAGAACTTCTCTTGGAATAATGTTGCCTTAGATTACCTAAATGCTCAGGTCAATCTGATTTATGCAAACCAACTTATCAGTGGAGATGTTGAAGGTGAAATGGGAAAAATCAGTCTTTCGGGATTTCAGCTGGATACTACCAGCATAAAGGCACAATATACTGAGAAGCAGGTCGATATTACTTTTTACACCAGACATTCATCAAAGTTGGCCATGTGGTCTTCCCTATCGGTTGCCTTGGATAGTATCATACAAATCAATATCCCTGAAATGGTAGTCAGCATAAACAATCAAAAATGGATTGCGGGTGGACCCGATACCCATATTATCCTTGCGAAGGATAACTATGCAATAAATAATTTACAGATGAAAATCCCCGATATGAATGAATTCTTTTTCAACTTAGATGGGGAATTTAGCTTTTCTGATGATGAAAATATCTCTTTGGAATTGGCAGGACTGCGGATTGACGAAATAAGCAAACTATTAAATTTACCAGTAAGAATTAACGGAGAATTGTTCTTAAATACCAAAATTGAGGGAACAGCCAAAAAACCAGTGATCGATGGTGGATTTGAAATCCGTAATGGTCAATTCGATCGATATACTTTCCAATTCATAAAATGTAATTATCGATATTTTGATGGTATTTTTTCCGGGAGTATTTTGTTATCTCCCGATGAGAAGCATGAATTAATTATGGAAGGAAATATTCCAATGGTGTTCTCCTTCGCGGACAACATCTATCGACTAGAGAAAAATAAACCAGTGAATATGAATATCAAAACAGATGGTTTACCACTTGGAATCTTTCTGGTTGGGATTTCTGATTTGAAGGAAGTAAATGGCATAATGGTCTGTAATCTGGACATAAATAACACCTTGAATTTCCCTCATCCTAAAGGATATCTGACAATACAGAATGGTGCATTCAAAATCCCAGCTTATGGAATTAATTATTCAAATTTTGAGATGAGTCTTACGGCTGATACTAATAGTGTGATATTGGATAAACTCAGGGCACAGCAACAAACCGGATATATCGAGGCAAAAGGTATTATCAATCTTTCTGAAAATTTCATTTCAGGAAAGATTAATACAACCCAGTTGCAACTCACTGCTAAGAATTTTTATATAACCAAACACAAAAACTACCAGGTTCAAATATCAGCTGATACCCAATTGAAAGGTACCGTTGATTCTGCAAAATACAGTGGAAAAATAACTGTTCAGCAGTCAAGCTTTACGCTACCATCAATGATGGAAATCATGGGAGATAGACAACAGAACAAGGATATTTCCTTACCACTGCTGGTGGAAGCCACAACACCCTATATTGTGGACACTACTGTTTCCACTTCTCAGGTCGCATCCAAGCCTAATAGGATATCGAGGAAGTTTCTGGAAAATCTGACTGGTGATATGACGATATCTATCCCACGAAATAGCTGGATTAAGAGTCCCAACATTCTCATAGAAATAGAGGGGAGTCTGGATGTCGTAAAAGAGGGGAAGGATTTTGAACTTTTCGGAAAACTGGATGTGATAAGAGGCAATTTCGATGTGATCGGGAAGCGTTTTAAAATTATTGAGGGAACACTAAAATTCAATGGCGGTAGAGAATTTAATCCTGAAATTGTTGTAGAATCAAGATATGAGTTTCGCGGCAGGGAAAAAGAGAAAATGTTCTTGGATTTAAATTTGAGTGGTGAACTGAAAAATCCATCACTCAATTTCACCTTGGATGGAAGGAAAATCAGCGAAGCTGATGCTCTCTCGTATATTATATTCGGAGTAAGTTCTGAAGAGCTGAGTTATGGACAGCAATCTACCCTTACCGGCAATGTCTTAGCTATGGATGTGGCTTCCAGTTTGATATCGAACAAGTTGAGTAAAGTAGTGGGACAGGACCTGAATCTGGATTATATTGAATTGAAGGCGAAAGACAACTGGCAAACCGCCACCTTCTTGGTAGGAAAATATATTACCAATGAATTATTTGTAAGTTATGAGCGGGAATTTGGGGAAAGTAATGATACCGATGTTGCTCCTGAAACTATTACAGTAGAATATGAGTTAACTCCGAAAATTTTTTTACAGCTGATCGAAGGGGATTCCAAAGCCAAGGGATTTGATATGATATTTAAGCTGGAGCGGGAATAAAGTATCTAAGGTATCTTAAATCTGCCTGCCGAAGGCATTCCATCGGTAAAATTACCACTACTTAAGACCTTCATTGGCAGGTGTTGGGTGGAAAACGGGAAAAGAGATAAGACTTAAGATTTAAAAAAAATTGTATACTGATAACTAGTTATTGCTTATCGAAACCTGAAGGGGTGGATCTTTTCTTTTTTCATTTATGCTTTTTTTTAGTGGTCACTGGAATCCTCCATCTGTGATCCTAACATGATCCCAATCCAGTGAGTTTCCTCCTGACTGTCTAAAGCAATTTTTACAACCATGGTGAGTGGAACCGATAAAAGCATACCAACCGGTCCTAAAATCCACCCCCAGAATATCAAAGAGAGAAAAACCACCAGGGTGGATAATCCTAATCCCTGGCCCAATAATTTTGGTTCAAGAAAAGTACCAAATAAGGTATTAATTATGAGATATCCCAGAGCAGTGACGCCGGCCATACCTAAACCAAATTGTACTAGGGCGAGTAAAACAGCAGGAATAGCCGCGATAAGGGAGCCGATATTGGGAATGAAGTTGAGTAAAAATGCCAGCATTCCCCATAGCAGCGGGTAATCAATTCCCAAAATATATAAAAAAATAGACACACTTAAACCAGTTGCAAAACTAATGATTGTTTTAATAGCCATATATCTTTTTATATTATCATGGATTTTTGAAAAATTAGACAAGGATTTTTTGGGATTGTTTGATACAGCCTGAAGTTTTTGAGGGAAACCAGCAGCTTCAAGTAATATAAAGATTACAATTAATATAATAAGTACTGTTTTACTGAGTACATTACTTAATGCACCCACCAATCCACCCAAAATTATGAATGGTTCTTTTAAACTAAAAGATTCCCGCCACTGTTCTCTGGGAATTTCTGCACCCATTTCAGAGAGCCAGCTGAGGAAAACGGTTGTTTTTTGTTCTAATATTTTCTCATATACAGGTAAATTGTTTGAAAATTGATTGATAGATCTACCAATTAAAGTGCCAAAAAGAAATCCTATCCCAAGTATGACGAGTATTATAATGAAAAGCGAGAGTATGGTGGGAAGACCCCGGCGTTGCATCCAGAAAAAAGGCGAGATGCAGATGATCGCAATAAATAATGCAAAAAGAAATGGTACTAAAAGTGAACTGGCAGCACGCATACCAGCTACGACCACTATAAATGCCGCAACATTTAAAAGAACACTTCTGGTAGTTTGTTTTGGTTTGACTCTTTCTGCCGACATAACCTGTGACCTAATTGTTTTAATATATTTTTTATGGTTAATTAACTTTTTTTATGTAAAAATTGTGAATGCTTATTTTACTTTTTGAGATTTAAAAGTTTCTTTGGCAACCAACACCATACGACCCTTATATCAAAATTATATTTAATTGAGATTGAAATCGATCCTTTTTTGACATTTAAATATTGAGGTACTTATATTACTTAATATCCTTTGGTGGATAATTTTCTAACATTTTATGTACTGTTTTTTCGACAATTTCCGATATCTTATCAACGTTTGGGTGATCGGGCAAGGCCGTTTCAGCAATCCCTCTCCAGATTAGTTCTTTGGAATCAGCCTTAGCGAAATCAAGTATCAATGTTCCTTTTCCCGCATAGTAAGTATCAATGGATTTGCCACCCCAGTAATCTGGACCAGCCCAGTACATATTATTTGGAGCATATGTGTAACCCCAGTTGGCAATACTTTTAGTTTCAGACAATTCTGTATGGATAGCAACAAGCAAATCTGGAGACTCGCTGGATTGGGAGAGACCTTTTTGCTTCAAAACTGCAGTAGTATGCGATTTTATTTCTTTCAGTGTATATGTCCTGATCTGGATATTCTCTGGGATGTCCATAAAAGTAAAAGTTTTAAATCTGGAAAAATCTGTATCTTTTAAAAAGTCATACTTAACATTCACTTTGGGAGTACAATTCAAGTCTAAAAGTAGCATCATGAAAATAGTCAACCATTTTGATGATAGTTTCATATAATTGCTCCTGTTGTTCTATTTTAACGAGTCAAAATTAGGAACTTTATGAACAAGATACAGCAATTTTATTAAAATTTTTTTATGATTATGTCCTTTACTCAGCATTTTCAATTTAAATTCAATATTTGGTATTCTTTCCCCGATGTTGTTTCATACAAACTTACCCCCTGAAAAGCATATCTAATACACAATAGATCTGGAAAATCCCCCTCTCTTCAAAGAGAGGGGGAAAGGGGGTGAGTTCATCAATAAAATATTTTACTTCAATCGAAATAATCCATGCATGTATATTCATCCTGCTGAACTAAAGACATAATCATAATTCTTTTTTTATAACACAAATAGAGTGATGAAACACGAAGAATTTAATGAGTTTAAAGCACTCCGCGTCTTTTCATTTAGTTAATTTATAAGATTATTGGCTATAATTTAACTGATTTCAACAAAACAGCTTTTATAAATATAGAATATTTAATAAATTTAAGGCTAAATTAATACTTTAAATAATGAATAATTCCGGCATACTCGAACAGCTTAATCCTTCACAGCAGGAAGCCGTATTGCATACCGAGGGTCCCCTCTTAGTATTAGCAGGGGCTGGTAGCGGAAAGACCAGAGTATTAACTTATCGTATTGCCTATATTATCGAAAATGGTCTGGCTACACCCCATCAGATAATGGCAGTAACCTTTACCAATAAAGCGGCAAATGAAATGAAACAGAGGGTGGAATACCTTTTGAAAATGCCAGTGCAGCAGTTATGGATTGGTACATTTCACTCCATTTCCGCTCGAATTCTTCATTACGAAGCTAAATATGCGGGATATCAACCGAATTTTTCCATATACGATACCGATGATCAGGAAAACCTGATTAAGCGAATCATGGGTTTTCTGAATATTAATATGGAAATGATCTCACCCCGGCAGGTTCAACATATAATCAGTGACGCAAAAAATAAATTGATTGATGCAAAGCAGTTTGATAAGAATGCTTCAGATTTTCGTAATCAGAATATTGCGAAAATTTTTAGTGAATATGAAATTGCCTTAAGAAGAAATAACGCTCTGGATTTTGATGATTTAATAATTCAACCAATTGAAATTTTTTCCTCGCATCGTGACGTTCTTCAGAAATATCAGAATCGCTTCAAATATATCCTGGTAGATGAGTACCAGGATACTAATAAAGCGCAATATTACTGGATTAAGTTATTATCTAAAGCGCATCGGAATTTATGTGTGGTGGGAGATGAAGATCAAAGTATTTATCACTGGCGAGGAGCGGACATTAGTAATATCTTAAATTTTGAACAGGATTATGCAAATTGTAAGGTCGTTCGGTTGGAGCAGAATTATCGTTCGACCCAGACAATACTAAGTGCTGCTAATGCCCTAGTTTCCAATAATATAAATCGTTTAGGAAAAAATTTGTGGAGTAATAAAGGTACGGGTGATCCGATTCAAATTTATTACACCCAGGATGAAATAGCTGAATCAGTTGCAGTTTCCTCTCTCATCAAGAATGAATCCAGCACTAGTGGCTATTCTTTAAATGAAATTGTGATTCTTTACCGAACCAATGCCCAATCCCGCATATTAGAGGATCAATTGCGACGGAATGGTATTCCTTATACTATCGTGGGAGGTATTAGATTTTATGAGCGTAAAGAGATTAAAGATATTCTGGCGTATCTGAAAATATTAGTGAATCAAAATGATTCAGTAAGTTTACAAAGAATCATTAATTTCCCATCGCGTGGAATTGGACCCACTTCCATGAAAGTATTGAATGAATATACCTTTGAAAAAAAATCATCTTTATACCAGGCGATTTCCCAAATCGATTCTCTCCCAAACATCCAGGCAGGAATTGCCAAGCGTATAAAGGAATTTCATCAAAGTCTGGAAACAATACACACATTATTGGATCAACTCAATGCCTATCAGATAGTTGAAAGGGTAATCAAAGAATTTAAACTGAAAGAAATATATGAAAAAAGTGAATTAGTCGAGGACGAAATCCGTCTGGAGAATATCAATGAATTCTTAAATAGTTTGGAAATTTTTGTATCCACCCATCCTGATAATGATAGCCTGGAAAATTATTTGGATGAAGTATCATTACTAACGGATATAGATCGGTGGGATCCTGATAAACCTTATGTTACCTTGATGACTTTACATAGTGCCAAAGGTTTGGAATTTCCGATAGTAATTGTAACTGGATTGGAGGATGGTCTTTTACCATTATCCAGAAATTCGGATTCACAGGATGATTTAGAAGAGGAACGCCGGTTGTTTTATGTGGGTATGACTCGTGCCATGGATAAATTGTATATTCTGAATGCGCAGCGCCGGCATCGCTTTGGACGGGATGAATTCGGAACGAATTTTCGTTCGTTACCTTCCCGCTTTTTAAAAGAGATACCTGATGAATTTATTCAAGTACATGACTTTAGAGATTATGTGTATTATCGACCGAAAGGGGAACTTTCAAATCAAACGCAATTCCAGCTTGATACACCTGTGGGGCAATTACCAGACGAGGAAAGTGAATTTAAAATAGGACAATATGTGAAGCATGATTTCTTCGGACGAGGCCAAGTAATTGGTGTTGAGATCAGTTCAATAGGGACCAAATTAACTATACAATTCGAAAAGTCCAGCATAAAAAAATTAATTGCAGAGTATGCCAATTTAGTTATTTCTGATGATTTGGAGAATTTATGAATACTAAAATATTTATTATTCTGATGACTTTAACAGTCATCGTATTTCAGGGATATGCTCAGAGATATGGTGAAAGTGATGATTTCTCATATGCATTAAAACTGTATAATGAGGGATTCTATGACATTGCGGCGCAACAATTTAATATATTTGTGAATCGTTATCCCAACAGCGAAAGAGTACCGGAGGCGAAATATTATCTAGGACTATCTCTCTACAATGCTAAAGATTTTGAAAATGCACGTATTGAGTTTCAATCAATGGCGGTAAGTTTTCCTGAACACACTCGTGCCCCGGAAGCCTGGCAAAAAGTAGGTGAATCCTATCAACAGCAGGATAAATTGGAAGAAGCAGCCCGAGCTTTTGAAACTGTTAAAATATTGTATCCCAAAGATCCGAATGCACCATTCTCCCTGTTTCAAGCTGCCCAGATCTACTTTGATATCAGTAAATATGAAAAAGCCGAACTTACTCTGAAAGATTTTCTGGATCGTTATCCAGACAGTGATAATTATCCCAGCGGACGACTACTATATGCCAATCTTTTACTGAAAAAAAAGGATTTTGATCAGGCATATAAAGAATATGAGAAGGTCCTAAACTCCGGAGCAGATATCGAAGTATTAGCCGCAACTCATCTGGGTTTAGGAGAGCTAAATGCTGAACTTGGTCAATTTGAACGGGCCAAACAACAATACCAGATCGTCTTAAATAAGTATCCAACATCCTCCTCATCATTTAATGTCATTCTGCGTTATAGTGAAATATTGGCCATAACAGAGGATTATCAAACAGCTGTTCGTGTGATTAACGAAAATGTTTCCCGATATCGCAGCCAACTTCAGAAAACTTATCTAAATCTTATCCTCACTGGAATCTATTTGCTACAGGAAGATTACTATTCAGGCCGCAAAACACTGGAAACCCTGTCAACTACTGGTTTACCTGATTCTCTGCAGCTGATGGTTCATTTTTATTTAGGTCACTGCTATTTTGGGGAGAAAAATTTTCAAAAAAGCATGGACCAGTTTAAAAATATCTTAGAAAATAAAGAAAAAAACATATCTTATAATGATTACCAGGCTTCTGCCGTGAAATATATCGGTTTAGCATATCTCAATCTAGATCAATCTGATCAAGGAATCAGTTATTTATTGGATTATATCAATACTTATCCGGAAAAAGCGACAAATGAAAATATCTATTCTCTCATATTTTATTCAAACTTGCGAGAAAGTAAATTCACTGAAGCAGAACGATCTTATCAGGAAATATCAACAAAACAGCCGGATTATCCCTACCGGGATGAGTTGCTATATGCCAAATCAAAAAAATACTTCCATCATAAAAGATATCAATTGGCCTATCAGGGATTTCAAGATTTTATGCGGGACTATTCATGTTCCACAAAATATGATTCGGTAAGTATGTATTACTCCATTATTCAAGAAAATTTTTTAGTTGATCAGGAGGTTGGTCTACATAGGTTAGCTAGCCTAATGTATGAATTACTTGCTGAGCAACCCAAGGAAGAGTTGATATTGGAATTAGCGAAAATATATCTTTTCCAATTAAAGGATCTGGATGCTGCTATTCGGGTAAGTGAATCTATCATCCAAAGCAGTAGAGATTCTACAGCGCTTGGAGAAGCTTATCATATTCTGGCTGAAAGTTACCGCAGAGAAGGACAAATAAAAAGATTTAACGGAATGAGTGATGATATTGAAAGGTTGCGGTTACAACAATCCTTAAAGAATGCGATGGTATTTGTGAAATCAGTCGAATTTCCAGATAGCTTGGCATTTGCTTTCTTGAATGAAACAGCAGGGATCGCCTCGGAAGAGATTCCTTTGGACAAAAAAATTCAATTCTGGACGCTATTTAAATCGAATTATCCAGAATCTAAATTTACCGAGAATGCGGGGATCCTATTAGCTGAGTTATATCATAATACCGGTCAGACTGAAAGGGCCCTGAAGGAATTAGCTGAATTGAGAAGTGCTAAATCCAGTGATATTGCGGGAAATGCCTACTATCAGATGGGGAAAATCTATTATGAACAAAATGACATGAAGCGGGCCGCAGATGTTCTGAAAGAGTTTCTCTTGAACATCCAGGAACATCCAATGCGGGCGAATGCTTTTGGATTACTGGCTAAGAACAGTGAAAAGCAGGGCAATTATGAAGAAGCTGCCCAATTCTGGGCACGTCTTCGGAGAGAATACAATTATTCTCCTGCAGCCATTGCTGCTAAAAATCAAATACCTGAAGTATTTCTTATTGCGAAAGAATATCAGGCTGTTATCGATTATACCGAAGAATATACAAAGTATAATATTTCGAAAGATCTGGTTTTAAGAAAAGTTTCAGAGATTCCTGAGTTAGATTTCTTCTTCTATAATGGGAAAGCACATTACCATCTTAAGGATTTTGTCTCTGCCAGAAGAACCTTGTTGAATTATCTGTACAATAAAAGGAATGGTAAATATCATGATGAAACCTTATTTCTGCTTGCCGATATGTCATTGGAGGAGGGCGATCCTGAAGGTGCTTTACTTCATTTGCAGGTAATTACCAGAAATGAAAAATCTTCATTTTATCTTCAAGCAACAGCAAGGATTGCTGATATATATTTTAATCAGAAAAAATATGCTGAAGCCCAGCCTTCGTATAACGTTCTTATCGCCAGACTATCTGCAGAACAGACTATACAATTCAAGGTAAAGGAAATGATTTGTTTGATAAATCAGGGTTCGCTTAAACAATATAGTTCTAAATTATCCGATTTTAAAAATCTTCATAGAAAGGATGCAAATTTTAATAATCATCTGGCAAATCTGGATTTTGAGTTAGGAAAATATTATTTTCAAAATAAAAATTATGACGCAGGTGTTAATAAATTTGAAAATGTAATTAAAAATTATCCTAAATCAGATTATGCAGATGATGCGGAGTATTATCTGGGATTAACATATGCCACGTTGAATAAAGTTGATAAGGCAATGGATATCTTATCACGATTTGCTGAAAAATATCCAAATAGTCCTTTAAAATCAAATATTTATGTAACTCTTGGTGGATTGTATTATCGAGCGGAAAAACGTGAATTAGCAGTAGGTGCTTTTCAGAAGGCAGTTGAAACTGCTAAAGATCCTGAAGCCCGTAAAGTCGCATTGACCAATATTATCTCACTCTATCGTGATTTAGGTCTATGGGATGGTGTCCTGACCCAAGCCAGAATGTATGTGGAAGAGTTTCCCCATGCAGACGATTTGGTGGATAAAAAAATCATCATGGGTAATGCCATGATCAATTTAAATCGATATTCAGAGGCTATTGAGCACTTAACAAATTTGAAATTTGAAGCAAATAGTGAACAGGAGCCCGAAATTCAATTTTATATCGGAGAGGCTTATTTTAATGCCGGGCAATACGAAAGTGCCATAAGAGAGTTTGTGAAAATCCCGTTATTATCAAAACAGACCAAATTGCAATGGGAGGCCAGCGCACTTTACTACTCTGGCCAGGCCTATGAGAAGATGGGTAAAAAAGAGGACGCCATTCGTATGTATCAGGAAATTGTAGATCGACCCGGAATCCTGGTGGAATTGAAACGAGAGGCCCAAAAAAGGATAGAACAGCTGAGAAGTTCTGGTTGAGTGAAAAAAGCTTTGTTATAATTTATTGAAAATGTTTATATTGTGATATCACCAAATAATCCGGAGGGGATTAAATGAGAAGGATAACGTCAGGATTATTGTTCTTTTCAATTTTACTATTACTTTCTCAATGCGGTGGACCAAAGCAGTTGACTCAGGAAGAGTATCAGAATTTATCTTCTCAAGAAAGAGTTACCTATCTTGAGAAATATATTTCCAAAAATAAAACCGATATTGAATCGAGGAAGCTGCTTTACAAGGAATATCTGGCAATTGACATGCCGGAAAAAGCCATTCCGGTTATGGAGGAGATTTTTGCCATTGATCCATATCAACCTGATGTACAATTTGAATATGGTGAAATAATGGTTTTCAGGGGAGAGAACATGGCAGCCTATCGTGCCTTCCGATATGTCCTGCAATCACCCGGAGGTACGGCTTATGTCAATTCAATTTCTCGATATGTGGGAGGTAAATATGCAGTCCAACAACTAACCAGTAGTCAAGCTGATGAAGCTTTTCCATTTTTTACTCAGGATGGGAATAAAATTATTTATCAGACCAACGAAAATGGTAACTGGGATATTGCACAGAAAGATATCATTTCCGGAGAAATTCAAATTTTAGTGAGCACACCCGCCTCTGAAGAATTGCCCTGCCTCAGCTCTAATGGCAAAATGCTGGTATATACATCAAATGCGGACGATAGGCGTCCAATCGATGACAAATTCAAGGTACGGGAAATTTATATCACCGATTTACAATCAGGCATTACTAAAAACTTAACGGTTTCTATTGCAGATGACTGGTTACCTCGCTTCAGTCATGATGGCAAATTTATTACATTTGTTTCAGAAAGAAAAGATTTGCGGAGCGTCCCCTATACTGAAAAACAGAGTGATATTTTTAGGATGGAAAATGATGGCGACTTTCATACCCAATTAACTACAGAAGAAACAAACGAAGGTGGGGCATCCTATAACACTTCAGATGACCGAATCTAAGACAGATGGCTCTTTACCAATGACGGTTATTGGTCATAATGAATCAAACGAAGTCAATCCATTCGTTTCACCCGATTCACAATATATTACTTTTTTCAGTGATCAGAGCGGTAGCTATGATATTTACCGTGCCAAGATCGATGGGAGTGAATTTGAGCGTTTAACGGTCAGCCCGGCTCAAAATACTAACCCGGTCTATTCACCGGATGGTAAGTATATTGCTTATCATTCCAATCAGAATGGAAACTATGATATTTTTCTGCTGAATCTACAATCTACCAGTGAACCCACTGCTCAGGAACTGATCAATACTCTGAGTAATTTGCTGGGAGAATGATCATTGTAAGTCTCGTTTTATCATTACTACGATAAAACGAGATTATTTATGAATTGATTTGAAAAATCTTTTTCTTGACCTCAGATATCACAAGTTATATTTTCTTACCTACCATCATCAGTGAGGTAGGCTTATCAACCAGTAAGGTAAAAAAATTGTCAAAGATTTTCCATACCCGGAAAGGTACATTCTGAAAAAAGACGTTAAAATGAAGGCGACTTGGAATCTTATTACAATTCTTTGATACTTTTACTGTTCTGAAACCAGTCATTTTCATGAGATGTGATAAATTTTCAGTATCAAAAGAGTGCAAATGGGAGTGAGTCGGAGTGGGTTTGTTACAATGGATACAAATTTGATAGGTAATTTTCTCTTTATAGGGTACTGATACCAGTAATGTACCTTGGTCTTTTAAAATCCTTCTCACTTCAGAAAGAACGATTTCAGGAGATGCTAAATGCTCTAATACTTCCGCCATAATTACACTGTCGAAACTTCTCTCTTTAAAAGGTAAAGTATGAGCATCTGAGGCAACTGGAAATACTGGTAAGGAACATTTATCCTTTAGTTTTTTTAAATTTCGAAGAGGAATATCCAATGGAAAATAATTTGATTGAACTTTTTTCAGTACTTCCTGGGCAAATCCACCTCCACTACCAATTTCCAAAATGGCATCGGATGCCTTAAACCGACCAAGGTTATGAAACTCCTGATATCTTCTCCGGATCTCCTCTAACATAAACTTATCTGGAGAGAAATAGTCGTAATAATCACCATCGAATTTGTAATGTTGAATATAATTTGTGGGAGTATTTATATTTTCCATTAATCTCTATTATGCCTCAGTATATGAAAATATTTTAGTCCAATGATCATGAAGTAATCCCATTCTTACAATATCATAGTATTTACCTGATCTGCAGGTTTCCTGAAAAAAACTCCTTCAAGTTCATACTTCTCACCGTAATTAGTAACATAATCCGGCAAGATCATAGTAGCAGAAATAATATCACAGGCGTTAACTCCATAATTGATTATTTATTTCCTTTAACAAACTTTTTGTGACTAGTTTAAGGAGTTGTTTTTGGCGATTTTTAATCAAATGCTCATTATTTTTACTAGGCATGATATTCACCTCATCTTAAGAGATAATGGAAACAATGTGAAGTGAAATGTACCACCCATTAATTTTATGGTGAAAAGCATAAAAATTCAAAGAATTTGTAAAAAAATAAAGGATTCGCATCGGGCTTGTTTTAAGACTTGTCTCATTCTAAATTTATATGATTATTTCGAGCAAAAGAATGAATAGATTCAAACTAGTTTCTAAATATCGAGCGACAGGTGATCAACCCGAGGCGATTCAGCAGTTAAAAGATGGGATAATGCAGAATCGCAAATTTCATACCCTATTAGGAGTCACCGGAAGTGGTAAAACGTTCACCATGGCAAATGTTATTGAACAGATAAACAAGCCAACCCTGGTTATCTCTCACAATAAAACTTTAGCTGCCCAATTATATGGTGAGTTTAAACAGTTTTTTCCTGAGAATGCAGTTGAATATTTTATCAGCTATTTTGATTATTATCAACCTGAAGCATATATTCCTCAGACAGATACCTACATTGAAAAAGACAGTTCCATTAATGAAGAAATTGAGCGTCTGCGTTTAAAGGCGTCAGCTGCTGTTATTTCCCGTCGGGATGTGATTATTGTAGCCAGTGTTTCTTGTATTTATGGTATCGGTTCACCGGAAGATTATCGTGATATGGTGGTTTTCATGAAAAAAGGCGACATTATTGATCGCTATGATTTGTTCAGTCGTTTGATCGATATTCATTACACCCGTAATGATATGAGTCCGCAAAGAGGAACTTTCCGGGTGCGAGGCGATATTATTGAGATATATCCTGCATATGAGAAATATGCCATCCGTATCGATACTTTTGGAGATGAAATTGATACCATTGTGTATCTCGATACCACTACTGGAGAAATAATCGACGAGGTAGGACAGGCTATCATTTACCCAGCAAGCCATCACGTTACCACGCAGGAAAAGCTGATTCGGGCAATGACATCCATTAAAACTGAATTAAGCATCCGTTTGGAAGAACTGAGAGATCAAAATAAATTGTTGGAAGCGCAGCGTCTCGAACAGAGAACGAATTTCGACCTGGAAATGATTCAGGAAATAGGTTACTGTTCTGGAATAGAGAATTATTCCAGACATCTTTCAGGAAGACAGCCAGGAGAACCACCTTATACCCTTATTGATTTCTTTCCTGAGGACTTCTTATGCATCATTGATGAATCACATCAGACCATTCCACAACTACATTCCATGTATAATGGTGATTATTCAAGAAAAATAACTTTGGTAGAACATGGCTTTCGACTCCCCAGTGCCCTTGATAACCGCCCTTTAAAATTTGATGAATTTATTGAAAAAATGAATCAAGTAGTTTTTGTATCGGCCACTCCTTCTGATTTCGAAATAGAGCAAAGTGGCGGAATTATCGTCGAACAGATTATCCGGCCAACTGGATTAATGGATCCAGAAATCGAAGTTAGACCCACCAGAGACCAGATTGATGACCTGTTGGAAGAGATTAGAGTAAGAGCTGATAAAAACGAAAGGGTATTAGTACTTACTTTGACCAAGCGAATGGCCGAAGATTTAACCGATTATTTACAGAATCTAAATATTCGTGCACAATATCTTCATTCGGAGGTCGATTCTCTGGAGAGGGTGGATATCCTAAGGGATCTCCGCTTATCTGAATTTGATGTTCTTATTGGAATAAACTTATTGAGGGAAGGTCTTGATTTACCGGAAGTTTCGCTGGTTGCCATCCTGGATACAGATAAAGAAGGATTCTTACGCTCTGAAGTCTCACTTCTTCAGATTGCTGGAAGAGCTGCCCGAAATGTGAATGGTAAGGTGATATTCTATGCTGATACCATTACAAAATCGATGCAGAAAACGATAGAGGTAACTCAACATAGAAGATTAAAACAAAAAAAATATAATAAAATACATAATATCACACCTCAAAGTATCAGTAAATCCATTGAGGAAATTTTGAAGACAACCTCGGTGGCGGATTCTCGCACCAAGTATAAAGTAAAAAAGCAGGTACGGCAGTTTGATTATATGGATCGCCTCACCGGTTTACAATTGATTGCTCAACTTGAGAAGGAAATGATGAGTGCTGCCCAAAATTTAGAGTTTGAAAAAGCGGCAAAACTGAGAGATGAAATTAAACAGTTGAAGGAAAAAATTGAGTGAATCCCCGAATTATAATTGTTGTTCTATTTGCAATACGTATTGCTGTGTGCCAGGATTTGGAAACGCTCTACCAGTTGATAGATTCAGGAAGAGAGGAAATTTATCATTTCCAATTCGAAAAGGCCTCTAAAGTTTTCAAAATGATACAGAATGAATATCCGGAGTATCCACATGGGTATTTTTATGAAGCATATATTGTTGCTTTGTATTATTCCCAGGACAAAACAAATAACCTGATCGATTCTCTCCTACAGGTGACTGTTAAAAAATCTATAGAAAAGGCGGAAAAATATCATGATATGCGTCAGGATGATCCAGAAGCCCTATACTATCAAGGAGTTTCACATGGTGTATTAGGAATTTATCATGTTCTGAATCGAAATTATTTAAAGGGATATATCCATGGTCGGCGGGGTAAGAATTTTCTGGAGAAAGCTGTAAAATTAGATTCAACTTATTATGATGCCTACCTTGGCCTAGGTATTTTTCACTACTATGTAGATCTATTACCCGGCATTATAAAAATTTTTGCCAGTATATTAGGATTTCATGGGGACAGAGAGCAGGGAATGGCAGAAATAGAATTGACTGCTAATCATGGTAGATTTTTCAATATGGAGGCAAAATTTACCCATGCGACCGTACAATATTTTTTAGAAGGTGATAAATGGAATAGTTTCCAGGTTTTTAAGGATTTACAAAAAAAATATCCTGATAATCCAGCCCTGGCATTAATGATCGGTTATCATTACCGTCGATCGGGACAAATTCAAATGGCTTTGAAATATTTTAATTCCATCTCGGGGCATTATGAAGAAAATCTTCCCCAGATTACAGTAATGAAATTATATAATCTTGGAGTCTGTTATTACCGTATGAATGATTTTAAGCAATCGGAATACTATTTTAATTTGTTATTGGATCATTCTCTTCGCAAGTCACGTTATTATCAGGCGGCCTTATCCTATTACAAAGGAATATTAGCCGGAATGAGATCAGATCAAGAATTATCCTTATATTATTTTAATTTGATTTATGAACATAAAGAAACTCAATACTGGTATTATATATCACGTTTGTATGTCACCTATCCATTCAATAATGTAATGCAGGATTTTATTGTTGCAAATAATAATGTATATATTGCTAATTTGAATGAAGCAAATCAGCAGGTGATGGATTTAAGCAATCTGCTGAATCGGGATAAAACTTTACAGAAAAGCCACATGTTTTTTCTCATAAAGGACCTGCAATCCAGACTTGCGTATCGTCAGGGTAATATTTCTAAGGCTCAGCAGATCTATATAAGTTTTATTGATGATCTGGACGATTTTAATGATAAATTTCACCGTGCTTGGATATATATTAGTTACGCCAAAGTGTTGAGGGAGTTGAATGATTGGGAGGGATCTAATAAAATGCTAGAAAAAGCCCTGGTGATAGATGATGAATATACCCGTCTTATCATTGAAAGAGAACGATTTATTCTAAAGAATCAGCAAAAACAATCAAAAACTTAGGGGAAAACATGAATGTCTTAGTTTTGGGAAGTGGCGGCCGAGAACATGCCTTAGTTTGGAAGTTGAAACAATCACCTATGGTCGATAAAATGTTTTGTATACCTGGAAATGCAGGAATCGCCGATTTATCGGTATGTGTGCAATTCTCTTTAAAAAATTTTCAGCAAATAAAGGATTTTATTGAAACGAATAAGATCACTCTGACAGTTGTTGGACCAGAACAACTCCTGGTTGATGGCATAGTTGACTACCTGACCTCCTACGGATATGCAGTATTTGGCCCACAGCAAAAGTCAGCACAATTGGAGGGCAGCAAGGTATTTGCTAAAGAATTTATGAGAAGACATCATGTACCCACCGCCATATTTGAAGTATTTCAGAAGGTAGATGATGCTCTGCAATATTTAAATAAATTAAAAGATGGACCCATTGTGGTAAAAGCAGATGGGCTAGCTGGCGGAAAAGGAAGTATTGTATGCCAGAATCTCTTTGAAGCCAGGACTGCAATTAAAAGTATTATGATAGACAAAATTTTCAGCACAGCTGGAGAACAGGTAGTTATTGAGGAATTCATGACTGGTGAAGAAGCTAGTTTGTTTGTAATTACCGATGGAGCCGATTTTGTGGTGCTATCTCCGGCGCAAGACTTTAAAAGAGCCCTAGATGGAGATGATGGAAAAAATACCGGAGGAATGGGAAGTTATGCACCAACACCTTTTTTGCCAGCTTTTTTACAAACGAAGACAATTGAAACGGTTGTTATACCGGTGCTGGAGGGCCTAAAGAAAGAGAACATCAACTATAGCGGTATGCTCTACATTGGTTTAATGCTCACCTCAGATGGTCCGAAAGTAGTAGAATTCAACTGCCGTTTTGGTGATCCTGAAACACAGGCGGTTTTACCTTTACTTCAGACTGATTTGTTAGAAATTATGCTCTCAGCCAATAAAAAGAATCTTGGGCAGCAAAGGATAAGTGTTTCAAAAGATCATGCAGTATGCGTGATTGCAGCTTCTGGAGGATATCCGGATAGATATGAAAAAGGTAAAGTTATTCAAGGATTGAATGGGCTTGATCCAGATGTAATAGTGTTTCATGCAGGAACAAAAGAAGAAAGCGGAAAAATTTTCACCGATGGAGGAAGGGTCCTTGGGGTTACCGCAGTAGGGAAAAACTTATCTCAGGCTGTGGCTAAAGTATATAAAAATATAGAGAAAATATATTTTCAGGATATGCATTACAGAAAAGATATTGCTTTTAGGGCATTATCAGAATATTGATTCTAAAATGAAGAGGATTTCATAATGAAGATTTTATTAACGGGTGGTGCTGGTTTTATTGGATCAAATGTAGCTGATCGTATGATAGAACTTGGACATAAGGTGATTGTGGTGGATAATTTAATAACGGGTCGGAGAGAAAATGTGCCCACTAAGGCAAAGTTTTATGAAATGGATATCTGTGATCAGAAACTTAGTAAAGTTTTTGCCAGTGAAAGACCGGATGTAGTAAATCATCATGCAGCCCAGATGGATGTTCGTAAATCTGTAGAAGATCCTATTTATGATGCCAATGTTAATGTAATCGGTGTTTTAAATATTTTACAAAATTGCGTAAGATACAATGTTAGTCATTTTGTTTTTGCTTCTACTGGTGGTGCTATCTATGCTGAACAGGATTATTTTCCAGCAGACAAAGCGCATCCTCTTAGACCGCATTCGCCTTACGGAATCACTAAATTGACTACCGAAAAATATTTATTTTTTTATAATCAGACTTATGGAATGACCTCTTCAATTCTACGATACGCCAATATTTACGGTCCAAGACAGAATCCACACGGTGAAGCCGGGGTTGTGGCCATCTTTAGTGAGAAAATCCTCAGAGATGAACAACCTGTAATCAATGGGGATGGTCTGCAGACCAGAGACTATGTTTTCGTTGGTGATGTGGTAAAAGCAAATGAATTGGTCTTATTAAATAAAACTGAAAATAAAATTTATAACATTGGTACGGGTATTGAAACAAATGTGAATGAACTATTTAGAGAGATTGTTAGAAAAGTTGGAAAAGATGTTCAGGAGAAACATGGATCTGCCAAACCTGGTGAACAAAAACGAAGTGTCCTGGATAGTAGTTTAATTTATCAGGAATTAGGTTGGAAACCATCTACTTCCTTAGATGAGGGACTAGGACAGACGATAGATTATTTTAGGAAGAAATTTCCAAGAGATTTAATTAAATGATCA
>SMTZ1_10002313_pt1 | contig 19265 bp, 16 predicted proteins | sample DeeMarSWOR136_30_FD_25667 | JGI IMG/M metagenome (IMG submission 25667)
CAGGCTCAGAGGAGTGGCAACATGCCTGGCAGGAGTTTAGGACGGAACGGCATAGGTTCAGTTTTTGAACTGGCTCCGGCACACCCCTGAGGGCAGCAACCGTCTTCAGATCCTGTAAGGTGACCTTTTTCTTGAGCCTCCTCCATGCCCCCTCGCCTAATACCTCATCCAGCACCTCAGGGTTCTAATTATCCCAATAGCCAGGGTGGTAGTCCCCTCCAGCTTCTCACTCGCTTCTGGCTTGTGATGATCACTCTAGGCCAGAGCCTCCTGTACCTCTACCTCTTGAAGATGGGTTAACCCGCGACAAAGAAGTACTACGCATTAATAAAAATGGCTCCCCGATCAGGATTCGATGACTTGTTCAGCTTTTAGTTACATTTTCGCTATGTCGGCCAACTCAGGTATAAAGAGCGCCTACCCCACTATAAATACTGGGAGTCTACATGTTTCATTAAGCGTCACCCCAGTGCAATTGTCTCTCGTTTAGAAGTAGTTACAAGACAGTATTGCCGAGTTCCTTTGAACCCACTATCTGCCTCGTTTCTTACTACCTAGACCAGGCGCTTGCGGAACATGATGGTTGCAATCCCCATCATAACCAGGGCGACTCCGCCGAGGATGAGGAATGACTTGCCAAGCACAACGCCATCGAAGCCAGTATTCATCAGAGTTCGGATGCCATCAGCAGCATAGGTAATCGGGTTGTACTTGGCAACCGTCTGTAGCCAGCTAGGCAGCATCTCCATAGGCATCATGGCACTGCTCAAAAACACCAGAGGCAGGGTAAAGAAGTTGATCACCATAATGAAGAGTTGGTGATTTCTAATGCGGAGGGCTAGGATGTTGGAAAGCCCGGCAAGGCCAATCACCATTAGGACAACAATGGCCATAGCGGTGACGAATCCGGCAAAGCCGGTGGCGAAGCCCGCCCCCATCGCGAGCGCAATAAGCACGATTATAATAGTTTGAACCACTACCCGGACCACGTCTCCACCCATCCGCCCTAGTATGATGGCATTTCGGTTAGCCGGTGTCACCAGCATTTTATCAAGGTAGCCCAAGTCTATGTCCATTATTGTGCCCATCCCGGAGAAATTTGCCCCAAAGAGCGAGGTCATTATAATAATCCCTGGAGCAAGGTAGTCCAGATAGCTCTCGTAAGGGAAGCCAGGCACATTCACTATGATTTTGAACAACTGGCTGAACAGGAGCAGCCAGATAATAGGTTGCACTAGAGACATACCCCAGATCATGGGCACACGCACGGAATTGCGCAAATTCCTTACAAATAGATACCAGGTATCAAGAATGGCATTCATCTATTGCCGCCTCCCGCGCATCATCTTGAAACGCTCACGGAACTGCTCAGCAGCGCTTGCCTCCCTATCACGGATGGTATAGCCAGTGTGCTTTAAGAAGACGTCGTTAAGAGAGGGGCGGGAGAGGGTCAATGTTTTCATCGGAATGCTCTTCTCTCCTAGAAGCGCTACTATCTTGGGCATGATTTCCTCTCCCTTCTCCACATAAACAGCAACGCTATCTGCTAAAGTCTCAATGCGCTGGATATAAGGCTGTCCCTTAAGGGCTTGGGAGGCATTCTCTATCAAGGATCCTTCCCCGACTAGACTCTCCTCAGAGAAGCCTATGTTGATGCGGTCACCTCCTATTTCGTCCTTAAGTTCCTTGGGAGAGCCCAGAGCCCTGATCGCCCCATAGTCGATTATGCCTACGCGGTGACAGAGCTCCTCCGCCTCCTCCATATAATGAGTGGTAAGGAATATTGTTATTCCCTCCTTTTGGCTTAGATCGCCTAGGTAACTCCATACTCTGGCCCTGGTCTGTGGGTCCAGCCCCAGGGTAGGCTCATCCAAGAATAGCACTTTAGGTCTGTGGACCAGTCCAGCGATCAGGTCAAGCCTCTTGCGCATCCCCCCGGAATAGGTTTCTGCCAACCGTTTAGCATCCGCGGTAAGATCGACCAACTCCAGTAGCTCGTCCACTCTCTGGCGCAGAAGCTTGCTATCCATGCGATGCAGACGGCCCTGAAGCATCAAGTTCTCCCGTCCCGTGCCCTTATCATCCACGCTGATGTCCTGAGCAACATAGCCGATGACATTGCGCACCTTGCTCGGTTCCTTTAACACATCATAGTCGGCTACCATAGCTCTACCGCTGGTAGGCTTGAGCAGGGTGGTGAGGATTTTTATTGTAGTTGTCTTGCCGGCCCCATTGGGCCCAAGAAACCCAAATAGTTCTCCCTCTGTGACCTTAAAAGATATTGCATTTAATGCTGTTAGGGAATCATATTGTTTTACCAGTTGCTCAACCTTGATCATCATCGCCTCCTGTTACAAGTTCAAGTCGCTACCACCAAGAGATATTCTTACATCCGTACACTTCTCCCTTCTTTGCATAACTCGCTACAATTTCATTAGTCAGATATTCCGCTTTGGAAATATCGCTGCCGAAAAAATCTACGTTTTAGACTGTATCAAAGAGGCTGCTACTTTGTGCAGAATGGCAATTAAGATACCCTGTTCCTCGAGTGTCAGGCATTCCATAACTCTTTCAATGTTCTGTGCAATGTGGGTATCAATAGCCTCATGGAATCGCCGGCCGCTATCGGTAAGGGTTACTCTAACTATTCTCCGGTCATTAGGATCGGATAGCCTATCAGCCAGTCCATCTTCCACGAACCGATCTACCATTCGCGTTGCAGTGTAGAGTGACACTGAAAGGGCTTGGCTCAGTTCCCCCATTGTTATGCCAGGCTTTCGATGAAGGATACTGCCCATACGGTAAAAGGCAACTGGGTTGAAAATGAGGTGGGGTTTATCTTCTGACTTTGCGCCTTCAAGTCGACTTATCCGTTGAAGTACTTCATCTGGAGGATGCGGTGCGACCTTCGCAAGTATCTGCGTTAGATCCTCAATAAATTGGTCTGCTTGTCCAGCGTAGGGTTGTTGTTGAGAATCGCGTCCATTATTTGCATTGTGCAAATATTGCATCATGCAATCATATCACTACGTCAACCCTTTGTCAATAGTTCGATAGCTTCCCTGTTTTGCTGCTGCACAAATTGACGAAATGTGTAATGCTAATCGGTAGCCAGATCCTATGCTAGAAACAATCATGGACTCGACGCGTTAAAGCTAGAGCGAGTCCTAGACATGGTGATTCCTAGCAAGAGCTCCAACGTAGGGCGAGGTTATACAATCCATCAGGGCTAGCTAGAGACATTGGATATTGTCCCGTATCCGCTATTAGTTATAGCATAAAAATCGAGCAACTTCTAGCTATAAGAGCGCCTCTTCCTCTCCAGGGCTACACAGCAAAGCCTGATAGTGATAAGATAGAGCCTACCAGACGGAATTGGGGCGAGAGAAGAGGTGAAAAGTAACTGACCTCGGACGAGGGTTGAAATCTAGGGTTTAGCGCAGCCAGGGTGATTTGGAGACGCCATGAAAGGCTATCGCACTCCATCTTGGTTTCGCAGAAAGGGATGCCTAAAGGAGACACAGGCAAAGGCTCACAACAGCAAGCCTAATGTTCCTAAGACAAAGAAGGGAAAGTAGGAGAATGGCGAGTAGCCTAGCCAGCACGAAAGCCACCACGCTTGGTTGTGGTCCTAGACGTAAATGGAGGGAATATGTGGTATCTCACTAAGATAGGTGTATTCAACCGCTTATTAACGATCTTGATAGCAGCCCTATTGGCCGGTGCCGCCTTATGGGGCACCTTCCAGCTTAAGACGGAATTGATACCCAGCATCGAATTCCCACTTACCAGCGTAATAGTAGTTTACCCAGACGCTTTACCTGAAGAAGTTGTAAGCGAAGTGACGGTGCCTGTTGAAGAAGTCATCTGGGAGCGTTTTAAAGGACGGGGTTTAAAACATATATCCTCGACATCGGCAAGCCAGATCTCGCTTGTTATGGCTACTTTTGAATACGGCACCAATATGGGTGATGTGAATAGAGCCATAGGTGAAGCGATTGATGCTCTTGATCTTCCTGATATAGTCCGACAGCTGGAGAATAATCCTCAAATTATTCCTATCGACATCAATCAGATGCCCGTAGTGATCCTGAGCCTAAGCGGTGACTATTCCCAGTACCAACTGAAAAATGTTGCGGAAGCCAATTTTGTAACTGTCCTGGCACAGGTTGATGGCGTCTTCAGTGTTGAAGTCGAAGGTGGTGAAAAAGAAAGGGTTATCATCTCTCCCGATCCTCAGCGGTTGGTGACTTCAAATATCTCTATGTACCAGATTGCGGCATTGCTTATAATGGGTGAGCACTACGACTCCCTGGAAGCTATCAAGAACGCGCCTATGGGTGTGGACAGTATAGTGCTGGGTAACATTGCCAGTGTAGAGCCGGGGCCAGCTCCAGGCACCGTCATCACTCGAACAAATGGACAGGCGAGTGTGACAATCAACGTGATGAAAGAACCTGATGCAAACACCGTAGATACCGCAAATGCGGTAATGGAAAAGGCCCGTGATATAGAGGCGGATCTCAATGGAGATATTATCGTTGTACCACTTTTGGACCAGTCGGAGTTCATTGAGGATAGCGTAAACCAGCTGCTGCAGATGGCGATTATTGGCTTCGTTTTGGCAATAGTCGTTGTCTTTTTCTTCCTGAGGGCTTTCCGAGCTTCGCTAGTAACATCAATGTCCATTCCGGTGAGCGTGGTGATCGGTTTTCTGATCATGTACTTTTCAAACTTAACTATTAATCTTTTGACTCTAAGTGCTATGGCAATTGCCATTGGTCGTCTAATTGATAACAGCATAGTGGTCACAGAGGTTATATATCGCCGTATGAAGGCTGGGGAAGGCTGGCGGGAAGCTGCAATTGGCGGCGCTAGAGAGGTGGCAGCACCCCTCACTTCCTCTACGCTCGCTACCGTGGCCATTTTCCTGCCGCTGGCCTTTGTAGGCGGTATCGTGGGAGAGCTCTTCGTTCCGTTTGCTCTCACGATAACGTTTGCATTAATTGCCTCCTTGTTCGTAGCACTTATAGTAGTACCTGCTTTCTCTAAGTGGTTCGTTGGTAAAAAAAGCAATAGGAGACGCGTGGAGAAGGCCCGGCCTAGCACGACCTGGTATCAGAGAGGGTATGTTTCTCTGCTCAAGTGGTCTCTGGGCCACCGAGCTATCGTACTAGTTATCACTTTCATTCTGTTTGCCGGTAGTATTATGCTGGTCCCGATAGTTGGGACTTCGTTTCTATCCAGCATGGGAGAGCCGATGCTGGTAGTGAGAGTTGGACTGCCTCCCGGAACTGAACTCCAGGAAACTAGCAATGTTGTTACACAGGTTGAGTCGGTAATCGAAGATGATGTTCAAGACATGCAGGAATACTGGTCAACCATAGGCACCTCAGCATCGCTGATGGGCGCTATAAGCGTTGCAGCAGGTGGTGGGGACAATACCGCAGATATCACCATCATGCTGGAATCTCACGCGGATATGGAGAGAGAACGCCTCGCTCTTGATGAAGGCCTCAATGGTTTGAGGGATGCAATAGGATTTGATTTTGTAGAGGTCCTCACTGGCGAGGAATCGGATGCTGGCATGATGGGCTCCGCGGGCGTCAACCTCGAGGTTGTAGGTGAAAGCCGTGATGAGGTTAACCACGCCGCCGAATTGCTTTATGGAAGGCTATTAGAGGTTGAAGGCATATCTAATCTCGAGACACAGCTCAGTAGGGTTGTGCCCACGCTAGTCATCGAGCTAGATAACTCCAAAATGATTGACATGGGATTGAGCGATGAGCAAATTGGGGAGGTTTACACAGAGAAGGGTCTATTAACATCGGGGACTAGCTCTGATGATGTTGTGGTGAGCACAAGTGGTGAGGATTATGGCGTTACACTAACGGGTATTTCATACCAGCTATATACTGCCGAGAATCCTGAGGAGCTAACAAAAGCGTTGCCGATGGGCTATCCGGTATTTGGGAATTTAAGTGCTATCGCGGATGTAGATCTGCCACTGGGTCCCACCCATATCAGCCACTATGATCTGCAGTTCTCGGCCAGTATAACAGGTACAATAGCTGAGAAGGACCAGGGTGCCGTAAGCCTCCAGGCTAATGATATAGTCGACGAGGTACTGGCTACCCCCGGACTGGAGGGCGTAGATGTAAAGATGGGTGGAACATTTGAAGAGATGGCGGAAGGATTCTCCAGTATGGTCATCGCCATAATCGTTGCAGTATTTATTGCCTTCCTGATACTTATCATTTCAATGCGCTCATTACTGAACCCCCTCATTATCATGATCAGCCTACCGCTGGCATCTATTGGTGCCATTCTTGGGCTGCTAATATCCGGTTATCCACTGGGTATGTCCGGGATGATGGGAGTGCTGATGCTGGTAGGTATCGTGCTCACCAACGCCATCGTTCTCATCGTCCTGGTGGTACAACTTCGCAAGCAGGGTATGAGCGCCTACGATGCCCTTATTGAAGGCGGGCAGACCAGGCTGCGACCAATCCTGATGACGGCGCTAACCACGATGATAGCTATGATACCACTGGCTATTGGAGTCGGAGAGGGTACCATTATAGCTGCTGAGCTAGCTGTAGTGGTTATCGGTGGGTTATTCACTTCAACGCTGTTAACCCTTGTGGTTATTCCGGTGGTTTACAGCCTGGCCGATGGCCTGCGCAACCGCAAACGAGTTGTGGTAACAACAGGGGATATTATATGTCCAAAATGCGGGTCTGCCACAGTTGTAAAAACAGCAAAGAGAGGCCCAAATACCGGTAGTAGATTCCATGTATGCACCCGCTATCCTGATTGCAAAGGGAAAGTACCGCTTTCAGACTAGGCTAGTTTTCAACCTAACGGCGGCTTGTAAAACTTCAGGCTATCATTAAATCTGACCGACCTTGTATACCTCTGCATCATCTCTAGGCTTTCCCTCCTGCCCAATTAGTCCCTTTGCCACCACAAACTCCCTTTCCACCCTTGTAACTAATTCATGAACGCGCAGACCGGCTAGTGTGCACCACTGGCATGAACGCTTGCGAGCTCCGCCGTCGCCACTTGCCACAACAACCTCCCTATCCAACCCTGCAACTACTTTGCGAACGCACATGGGTTCGTTGCAATACATGCTGCAGTTGGCCTATTTATGACCCTTGACTTCGTGATATGTTGAAGCTATGCTGGAATAGGCCATCATAAAGCTGCAAACCCTGTAGGTTGAAAAAAGGAATCATAGCCCAGGATTCCTGTTTTGAATGCTGCTCAGCTAGGGAAGATTGACATGGATGAGCCTACCTCTTACCGCAAAATGTTCTTGGCTGTACTCAGAAGCCGCAAGTTCCATATGTTTTTCCTGGTATTTCTCTTTGGATACTATGCACTACTCTACTATTTCGGTGAACTGGTGGACTTATTCGGCTTGGAAGTCTTACGCTGGGACTTCTTCTATAGCATTCACGACATACACCGCTTCTTTTTTCTCGTTCCCATAGTCTATGCGGGCTATGTCTTCAGGGTCAAAGGGGCAGTACTGGTAACAATTGCTTCTTTGATCGTCTTTTTGCCTCGTGCTAGCATCATAACGCCCTTTCCCGACCCAATGATGAGGACAATAGTGTTTGCTTTAGGTGGAGGGACCATAGGCATCCTTACTGGAATCGTACGCAATGAATCTGAACGGCGTAGCCGTCTTGAGATTGCGATGAGAAACGAGAGAGATAAACTTGTTGGAATACTCGAGAGAATGGAAGAAGGAGTCCTAATTGTTGGTCCAGACTACAGGATACGTTTTATGAACTCGAGCATGGTGCGGGAGTTTGGCGAAGGCGTCGGCTCCCCCTGCTTCACATACTTACATGGGATTGATACCCCATGTCAAATCTGTAGACTGGCGAATGTTATTCGTGGGATGACGGAGAGATGGGAATACGATTTTCCGGATGGCCGAACCTATGAGGTGCTCGCTTCACCCTATGTTGATTCCGATGGGGCAGTTTGTCAGCTAGCCACCTTCAGAAACATCACGCAACGCAAAAAGTATGAGATGGAACTTATCGAACTCAACAAACTGAAATCCGAACTCCTGTCCAATGTTTCTCACGAGCTCAAATCGCCGCTGACATCAATAAAGGGAAGCGTTAGCAGTCTCCTGCAGAAGGACGTAGATTGGGACGTTGAGACCCAAGAGATGCTATTAACTGGCATCAGTGACGAGACAGATAGATTAGTCGGTCTGGTTACCAATTTGCTTAACATGAGCAAGCTTGAGGCAGGTGTCTGGCAACCTGAGAAAGAGCGCTGCTATATCTCAGACATTATCAATGGGGCGCTGGAGCAACAGAAATTGATTCATAAGAGCCACGTGTTCAAGACTGACATCGCCCCCAACTTACCTGAGATCTACGCCGACTACGGGCAGATAAGACAGGTGCTGATTAATCTAATAGAGAATGCTGCCGCTTACTCTGAAGAGGGAACCCTGATAACTGTAAGGGCTAAGAAGGTGTCCGATGATGTAGAAGTGAGCATATCTGACCAGGGTGTTGGAATACCAAAGGAGGACTTGGCTAGGATATTTGACAAATTCTATCGTGGGATTCACAAGCGGTGGAAGCCAGTTGGCACCGGTCTCGGCTTAGCTATTTGCCAGGCTATTATTGCTAATCATAACGGGCGGATTTGGGCTGAGAGTGAAATAGGCCGCGGCTCAATCTTCCATTTCAGATTACCTATCGCCGGATAGATAAACAAGATATGGTGCATACTGAATGACAAAAAAGATTAAAATTCTTGTCGCCGATGATGAGCCCAAGATACGCTTGTTTATTCGTGCTAACCTAGAGGCTAGAGGATATGAAGTGTATCTTGCCCAGGATGGGATCGAGGCAATAGAAACCGCAGAACGTGTCCTGCCGGATTTAATCGTGCTCGATGTGAATATGCCTCGCATGGATGGTATTGAGGCTTGCCGCCGGATAAGAGAATGGGCAGATATGCCCATCATAGTCCTGAGCGTAAGGGAGGATGAAAAGGACAAGGTTAGAGCCCTGAATGAGGGCGCTGATGATTATGTTACCAAACCCTTTGGCATGGAGGAGCTACTAGCTAGAATTAGAGCGGCGCTAAGGCGGTTTACAGGCCCGACTGTTACTGCCGCGGTATTCACCGCAGGAGACTTGGAGGTTGACCTTTCAAAGCGAGTGGTTAAACGGCGAGGACAGATTCTGAAGCTCACGAGGACAGAGTATGAACTACTAGCATATCTTGTTTCAAATTGTGGGAAAGTACTTACCCATAGGGAGCTACTGCAGAATGTGTGGGGCACAGAATATGGTGAAGAAAGCGAATATATTCGAACCTTTGTAACCCAGTTAAGGCGTAAGATAGAAGATGATCCATCGAATCCTCGTTTTATTGTGACCGAACCGCGCATAGGCTATCGCTTTGTCAAGCCAGAGTAAGATTCCCTACCCGAGTTGAGCTCTCTGCTCATCAAGGCAGCCAAAATCCTTATAAATTCTTTATAGTTCACCATTGTATCTTTATGCCTTCCTTATACCTTCTCCATATAATGATAATAGGAGTAGGGAAAACAATTAATGGAAATCGGCTGGATGCTGTATAAGGAGACAAGAGCGATGAAGAGCATTGCGCGAAGCTTTAAAGATTTTATCGAAGCCTTGGGCAAACCGAAGCTACAGCCCGTCCCAGTGCCGGTCCGGGTAAGATAGGTATGTTCAGATACTGTTCGTGGAGCCGATGGACAGCGGCTCCCTACTTTTCTAGCACAACAGCTAAAAATATATCGACTAGATTTTCATATTATCCAACCGACTAAACCTTCTATGCGCTTTCACTGCGTCATCGTAGCTCAAACCTTGGAGATACCTCTGTGTCATTTGAAGCGTCACGTGTCTGAGGAGGTGACGCAGGGCGAACACATATCGCCTCCGTTTCTGGGATCGGCACAACCTCGCTTTCCAAACTTGTGACTACTTCATGGATGCTCAGGGATTCGGGTGCATCACCGGCGTGACCGCTTACGGCCTCCGCCATTGCTACTTGACAACGCACCTGTAGTGTGCTAATATCCACGCACTCTAATACAATTATCTCAGGAGACCCTCCCCCATAAATAACCCTCATTTGTAGCCGGTCCTTCTGGCTCTTGTGGAAGGTATAAGGAACGGGGCTCGATGAACCCCAGAAAATGTAACACTATTTGGTTTAGCTAAGCATGGAGGTGCATCATGCCAGATACGCCGGAATTTAGGAAATTGAGGATATGGAATGCTGGGCTGGCCGTTTTGCACTTGGCGCAGGCGTCGGTCATCTTCGTAATGAGTAGTGATTTCAAGGTGCCAATTACTACTACATTCCTATCATCTGGAACATTAGATACAGAAACTAATACGCTTATAGAAATACCTGTCGGCCCGCTTGTGGGTGTCTTCCTGTTAATATCTGCGTGTGCGCACACCTTGATGGCATCACCGCTGTTTTACAAGCGGTATGTGCGCGACCTTAAAAAACATATCAACTACGTGCGCTGGTATGAGTATGCCCTTAGCGCTTCGCTAATGGTTGTTGTTATTGGCATGCTTAGCGGCATTTTCGATGCCCCCAGCATGATAATGCTATTCTCACTGACCGCAGCGATGAACTTATTCGGGCTAATGATGGAGTTATACAACCAGAACCGGGAGCGAGTGAACTGGATAGCGTTCTGGTTTGGCACTTTCGTGGGGATAGTGCCGTGGATTATTATCGCTTGGTATTTCTTCGCGGCGCTGGCCGACGCTACCGGAAACATTCCCACTTTCGTCTATTTCATATTGGGCACGTTGTTCGTGTTCTTTTCCAGCTTTGCGGTGAATATGGTGCTGCAGTACAAGAAGGTGTGGAAGTGGAAGGATTATCTATTCGGTGAGAAAGTATACATGATACTGAGCTTGGTAGCCAAATCTGCCCTGGCATGGCAGGTTTTTGGTGGTACACTGAGACCGATGTAAGAGAGCATATTAGGCTTATTGCGAGCAGCGTACTATGGATACCAATAATGCCTGGGAAAGATACGAATGGCTTCTTTAGCCTGCACGCCTTAGACTAGAATTCAATTTGGAGTCGCCAGCCAACAACTCGAGAGCAGAACTAGCCTTTTGAGGCAAGACGAAGATTAGAAGCACGCTTTTTATCAGAGCACCATTGGGGAGCTGGCTCCCCTAGCAGGATTCGGACCTGTGAGCTAGCGTGCGCCCTAGTTTTTGGCTACTGCCTTAGCTTCTAGCGCCGCAGTCCTGACAATGCATTCGCATCGTCATAGCTTCTTAACATCTACATGTATAGGATTCTATCGTGGGGTCAATATCCCGAAGATAGCCCTCTTCTTTAGCCCGCCAACAGGCTAGGGTATGACAAGCCATCGAGGTGGTCAAAGGAATCACGCTCGGAGAGGAATATGCTTGCGCTACTCTGGATGGCGATCGGATTCTTGCTTGGGGCGATGCCATTCTCATACTGGCTCGGCCGTCTCATTCTACACACCGACATCCGCCACTATGGCGACGGTAACCCTGGCGCGATAAATGCCTGGCGTGCAGGCGGTTGGCGAGTCGGGCTTCCCGCCATGCTGCTGGATTACCTGAAGGCTGCGGTTCCAACAGGGGTGGCTCACTACGTTTTTCTTGTTTCGGGGTGGGGACTATTGGGGGTTGCACTGGCACCTGTGCTTGGGCATGCTTTCTCACCCTTCCTCGGCTTCCGCGGGGGAAAGGCGCTGTCAACTACTTTTGGCGTATGGACAGGACTCACCCTTTGGGAAGGTCCAACAATTCTCGGTGGCTTCCTTAGTCTGTTCTACCTTTTGCAAAGAGAAGATGCCTGGTCGGCAATTCTTGGAATGCTTGCTTTCTTGGTCTATCTCTTGGTGCGGCAGCCTGACAGTCTAACCGTGACCATATGGGCGGGTAATATGCTGATCCTGACGTGGAAACACCGTCATGGCTTGCGGCTTATTCCTCAACCGCGACCCTGGCTCTCCAATCTTTTGAAGGGGCGTCGTTAATAGTGTGTTGGTGCAACATCAGATCGGTCTTGTGGTCTTTCTCGCTGTGCTCCTGCTAATTGCCTTGAGCAACCTTCGCGCGATGCGGCGGTTGGATGAGTACGCATGCCCTCCACTTTTTCCTCGCTTTTCCACGCTCGTGCCGGCGCGTAACGAGGAAGCCAATATCGGCCCATGCGTGCGCTCGTTGCTGGCGCAACAGTATCCCAACTTTCAAGTGATTGTACTCGATGATGAATCCAGCGACGGAACGTGGCAGGTGATGGCGACTTTGGTGGTAGAGGACGATAGGCTGCGAGTGCTGAAAGGAAAGCCTTTACCTGATGGTTGGGTAGGCAAGAACTGGGCCTGTCATCAGCTAGCGCAGGCCGCTGACGGCGAATTGCTACTCTTCACCGATGCCGATACTCGCCATCATCCCCAGACGTTGCTCAATGCGGCGGCAGCCCTGATTGCCGAAGAAGCTGACCTTGTCACTGCGTTCCCTAAACAGGACGTTATATCTTGGGCAGAGCGATTGGTCATACCGGTTCTGCCCTGGAGTATACTCTCGTTCCTTCCGCTGGGTCTTGCCTACAGACTGCGGACGCGGTTCTTATCGGCTGCCATCGGGCAGTTCATGATATTCCGGCGCGACGCCTATGAACAGATTGGTGGTCACGCTGCCGTGAGACAGGACGCGGTAGACGACGTGGCATTGGTCCGGAGGATCAAAGCCCACGGGCTACGCTGGCGTCTCTTGTATGGCAATAGCCGCATTCGCTGTCGCATGTATGAGAGCCTGCACCAGGTCTATGAAGGACTCACAAAGAACCTCTTTGGCATTTTTGAGAACAACGTGCCAGTATTCTTGTTCATCTGGCTCTGGCTGGCTGTTGTCTTCTTGGGTCCTTTGGTCGTGCTCGCTCTGGCGACGACCGGAACAACTATGTCTGGGCTTTCCCTTGGTCTGGCAGTGGCTGCGGTTGTACTCTCGCTACTCCTGTGGGGCGTGTCAACCTGGCGATTTGGCTTCCCGCTGTATCTGGTGTTCCTGTACCCTCTTACCATACTCCTTGCGGTGACTATTGCCCTAAGTTCGATGGTTCTCACCATAGCAGGTCGGTCCACGTGGAAAGGCCGCAGGCTTATCAAGCAGAAAATACAGTGGTGGTAGCGGATAGGCTACACCACCAGCATGATCGCTTGCAGCCTCCCACAACAAATTAGCACAATCGGGTTTCATAGAGACCTTGACAGCCAGTGAGCAGGGGTTTAGCATGACCACAGTATTGAGTATGGGGAATCCGGGCTGAAGAGAAGGAGGAGCGCCAGTGGCTGGTGGATACATAGGCAAAATGCTGTTCATCGACCTCTCCCAAGGAAGGCTATGGCAGGAGGTGCCGGACGAAGGGATGTATCGTGATTTCATTGGGGGGTATGGCATTGGAGCCAGGGTGATCTTCGACCGACAGAGGCCAAAGATAGACCCCCTAGGGCCGGAGGCCCATTTGGGATTTGTTGCCGGCCTGCTCACCGGCACCCCCGCCCTCTTCGGCTGCCGCTATACAGTGGTGGGTAAATCCCCCCTCACTGGTACGTGGGGTGATGCCAACTCTGGGGGCGATTTCGGCCCCTATCTCAAGTTCAGTGGCTACGATGCAGTGTTCGTTGGAGGCATAAGCGATGAGCCCGTCTACCTCCTCATCGAGGATAGCAAAGCTAGGCTAATGAAGGCAGATCACCTCTGGGGCAAAGACACTTGGCAGACCGAGGTCCTTCTCAAGGAGGAGCTGGGCAGGGATGCCCGGGTGGTGTCGATAGGGCCTTCAGGCGAGAAGCGTTCGCTTATCTCCTGCATCATAAACAATCGGGGCAGGGCTGCCGCTCGCTCCGGCCTGGCAGCGGTGATGGGGGCGAAGAGACTCAAGGCTGTAGCAGTAAAAGGAAAGGGGGAGGTTCCTCTCGTGGACAAAGCAGGTATTGAGGAGGCGAGGAGGAGATATCTCAAGGCTCTTTCCGGGCCGGTGGAGATTTATCGAAATTTCGGCACCTGCGGAACCACCGCCATGCTGACACAGATCGGGGATACACCGGTGAAGAACTGGTCGGGTTCGGTGGTTGATTTCCCCAATGTCGCTGCACTGAGCGATAAGAGTGTGATCGCCCAGCAGAAAAGGAAATTCGGCTGCTGGCGCTGCCCCGTTGCCTGTGGCGGTGAGATGAAAGCCGGCACAGGTCGATATAGTTACCCTGATGGGGTGTTTAAGCCAGAGTATGAAACGCTTGCTGCCTTCGGAACCATGTGCCTGAATGACAACCTGGAGTCCATCATAATGGTGAACGATATATGTAACCTCTATGGCCTGGACACTATATCCGCTGGATCGGTCATAGCCTTCGCCATCGAGTGCTATGAGAACGGAATCATTACCTCAAGGGATACCGATGGCATCGAGCTCAAATGGGGTAACCATGAGGCCATAGTAGCTATGACAGAGAAGCTAGCGAAGAGGGAGGGCTTTGGTGATGTGCTTGCAGATGGGGTCAGGCTAGCTGCGGAGAGGATCGGCAAGGGGGCGGAGGAGTTCGCAATTCACATCCACGGCCAGGAGGTGCCGATGCACGACCCTAAGCAGTTCAAGCATCATGCGGCTGGCTATCTCGATTCCACTCCGGCACGCCATACCCAGGGAACTGAAGCCCCCCCTGCACCTAGTAGTGGCCTACAGTTGCCGCCCTACGACTTCAATTCCTATGCCGGTCGCGGAGAGGCCCACAAGATAGGGAGATGCCTGATGCATTATGTCAACTGCGCGGGGATATGCCAGTTTGGATATATGTTCATGGACGCCAGTGCCCTCCCCGAATTCCTGAGCTTAGCCACCGGCTGGGAGTCCTCCCTCAACGACCTGCTGAATATCGGGGAGAGAATAGCCAATATCCGCCAGGCATTCAATATTCGAGAAGGGATAACAGTGGCGGATTTTCATGTCCCTAAGCGGGTGCTGGGTTACCCTCCGCTGGAGTCTGGGCCCATTGCCGGGATCTCAGTGGACATCGAGTCAGCTCGGCGAGACTATCTAGTGGCTATGGATTGGGACCCTGAGACGGGGAAACCCTCAAGAAAAAAACTCGTGGAACTTCGACTTGAGGATGTGGCCGATGACCTGTGGCCAAGCAGAGAGAGGTAAAATGAAGGTAAGCGTTAGCTATTGCACACTCACAATGCATATCATCTGCAAAAGTGGGACATATGGGTCCTAGAATTAATAGATACTTCGGGAGCCAAAGCCCTTGCTCATATGAGAAAAGGCTACCGATGGAAAAGAGGGTTCATCACGAAGAAAATTGCTCCCCGACCAGGATTCGAACTGTGAACTAGCGTAAACCCCAGTGTTGGGCTACTTCCCAGTAAAACAAGGAGAAGTTGGTCCTATCTAAGTTAGATGTAGCGAACACACAATGACAGAATCTCAATGCGGTTTCGGCTGTGCTGCCACCTGCGATACGATTTCGTGGTAAGCGGCAAACCTCCGCAGGGATTGGCAAGCTCTACGAAGGGAACCATAGGCCACGATACCCGATTGCCGCAGTTCGCGGGCAAACTTCTCTATATCACTGCCCCGGTATTCCTCAGACACGGCGACTACTACGTTCAGGCCTCCTGACTTCTCCTGATATGACTCGAGTAAGGTCCTCTCGAAGTCGCCCTGCGCTAACTCCAACCACCAGACCAACATCTCTGGGCCCACGTGCAGGATGATAGCATCGATCATAGGGTCTGCGGCCAGCGCTTGTAGCACTTGCTTGAGAAGGGGCATTTGCGCAAGTACAGCCGGCGCATCCATGGGATTCGTCACCCCCTGGTTCACCGAAGAGAGAAGCCCGCCCAGTGTTGCCATGGTCCTTGGGGAGAGAGCCGGTACTTCGAGTCCCTCCTCAGCACATATATCTCCCGTGGCTACATTGCTCCCTCCACCGGCTGACAAAACGGCTACCCGGCGACTGGTCGACGGTTTCAAACGAAGCATGGTCATAACGACATCGGCCATCTCCTCAATCGAGCCGACCCTTACTGCCCCCGTCTGTTTGAAGAAAGCTTCCCAGATCTGCCTGTCTCCCGTCATGGAGGCGGTGTGGGAGGCAGCTGCCCGTCCCCCTGGTTCTGTGAGGCCGGCCTTCCATATGATGACTGGCTTCACGCGGTTCGTACTTCTGACGAGCTCGGCAAACCTCCTGCCATCTCTAATGCCTTCAAGATACATACAGATAATGTTAGTTTCCGGGTCATCCGCAAGATACTCGACGAAGTCCAGAGCATCCAGCATGAACCCATTTCCGTAGCTTATCACCTTACTGGTGCCGAACCCGAAGTCAGGCGCATGTTTCAAGAATATGCGCGAATGGCCTCCACTCTGAGAGACAAAAGCCACGGGCCCCTGCACCATCGCCACGTCCTCGAACATCCTCATGCGCACAGATGGTATTTGGAAGCCCATGCAGTTCGGTCCTATGACATGCGGTCCGCCTCTCGAAGCTATCTCTCGTATCTTTACATCCAGTTCCTTCGCCTCGGCTTCCCCGGTTTCACCGAAGCCAGCGCTGTGTATCACTACATTAAGCGCCCCGGCAGCCACACAGTCCTCAAGCACTTGGGGGACTGCAGCAGCTGGTACCAGAATTGCGACTAAATCTATAGGCTCGGGTATCGCAGTTACGCTCGGGTAGGCCTTGACGCCATCGATGTCAGTGGCCTTGGGGTTGACTGGGTATATGCGCCCTTCGAACCCGGACTCGCGGAGCATACGCAGGAGCATCAAACCTGTGTATCCGGGAGGAGCCCCCCCTCCGCGAAGGGCACTAGTCGCGCCCCCTTTGCTAGAGACGCCGACGATAGCCATGGTTTTGGGAGGAAAGCCCTCCCCGAATTTCCGATCTCTGTCCACTTGGACCTCCTGTCTGGTGGTTCATATCTATGTGAGCCGGCTCGTGTTATTGGGCAAACCAAGCCCTGATAGAAGAACGGAGCCTTTTCATCGGGAGATAGACCTCAATAGAAGCAGCAGTATTTAGCGATAGCAACTATCGGGGTAATGATAATTGCTCTGCTTGGTGGCCGTCAAGACCTCGAATGAGCTGATTAGTATCGATTTGCAGGGTGAGACTGCTGAAGGGTAGGTGAATCCTGGCTCCCCCAGCAGGATTCAAACTGTGAGCTAGCATAAGCCCCAATGTTGGGCTACTTCCTGGCCCTCCACCGTGTCTCTCGCCAACACAAACCTCCCTTTCCAACCTTGTTCTACTTCGTGAACGCAACTCGTTAAGGTGTACCAACACAGAGCTACCGCAAGGTGCTTCGCTACGGCGAGCTGACCTATCCTCAGCATCCATCGCCGTAGCTTACATGAAATCGTGCCTCTGTGAGAGAACAACATTGATTTCTCAGTCCAGTGGTGCTACTATTTCGCTATCAAGACGGCGTTGAGAATAGGAAGGCGAAGCGACAACTGCGGGTAAAGCTAACGTCATATTGCTACTCGGAAGCTAAGTATTCTGTTTGCTTAGTAAATCTGTAGCTTTATTATTCATAAAGGGGGAACGTAACACGATGGACTTAAGACAAATCAATGACGCATTGAATCAATATGTGCGTCCGCAAACCTTTCCAGTTGCGATCCGGATGTGTGCATCTGAAGCAGAGCTTCCTGAGAAAGTCAGGTTGCCCATGCGTGACCTCGGAATAAACATCTCGCTGTGTCACGCGATTGCCATGGCGCGGCGCTATGGTTGGACTGTAGCTGTTGACAAGTATCAGACCTGTTACGCTGCTGGCATTAGTATGGGATTCCTGCCTCTGCTGCCTGATGTCGTTGATGGTAGCTTTCAGGAGTCTGTAGGGTTGTGGGGTATGAGCAAAGAACAGGCAGCGACTGCCATTCAAAACATTCCCAAGTTTGAATATGGCAAGTACAGTTATGTACTCATGGCTCCAGTAGAAAGAGCTACCTTTGAGCCACATATTTTCCTCATCTATGGCAATCCGGCTCAAATATGGGTACTGCTTTCGGCCTACCTCTTTGGAACTGGTGGGGGTGGCCTAGACGTTACTCTGTCACCAGGGGCCGGATGCACAGTGTATATCACTCGAACTATGCAAGCAGACGAGTGTCAGTTCGGCCTGGTAGGCGCCGGTGAACGGCTAATTACTCACCCGCAAGACTGTGAATGCGCCTTCTCTATACCGAGGAGCAAGATAGAAAGGACTGTCGAAGGCATGCAAGCAGGGTATCAAACGCGTGTCTTCAGATACCCGGTTCCTGCGTTTCTGAGGTATGGGACACAGCATCCACCCGGATATGATGAGATGAGGAGCCATTTGTTGGGAGAAGAATCGTAGATATCAAATTAGAAGTGGAAAACCCGAGGCGAGAATAGCCTGTGATAACACTAACGGGGTGCAGGGCGTTGGTTTCCACAATGTCCACTAGTTGGGGCCAAAATGTCCCACTTTTGCAAACGACATACAATCCGTGCTGAATCTTCGAGGAGGCGCTTTAGGCTCTTTAAGGGGGTAATGATGGCAGGCGAGACTGAGAAACAACCACAGGAACAGGCGTTAGGTGCGGTTAAGGCAACAGAGGTAGCCCAGTCAATGAGGGGTCTGCGCCGGGCCTACTATTCGCGGATCACTGAGGCGCATGATAGAGGGGAGTTTGTAGCTTGGACGATGTGGGGGGTGCCTGAGGAGATATTTTACGCCATGGATGTGCTCCCGGTCTTGGCTGAGAACTATGGGCCAATCTGTGCCGCCACGCAGATTGGTCCCTACTTTTGCGAGATAGCTGAGTCTGACGGCTTTTCCATGGATATCTGCTCCTATCTCAGGACAGGCTTGGGCATCGCCAAGAAGATGTATGAACTAGGAGAGATACCAACTGAGGCACCTTACGGCGGTATGGGCAAGCCAGATATGCTCATAGGCAATGCTCAGAATTGCGATAGCCGTTTCAAATGGCTACAACAGCTTGGTCGCTATCTGGACGTACCATACTTCGGCTACGACGTTCAGGAATGGCCCTATGGCTGGGACTATAATGACGAGGAGCTTAAAAAGCACTTCATCGACCACTATTATGCCCAACTGCAAAGGCTGGTGGCTTTCCTGGAGAAGGTTACTGGCAAGAAGCTGGATAAGAACCGGTTGAGCGAGGCT
>SMTZ1_10002314_pt1 | contig 19263 bp, 15 predicted proteins | sample DeeMarSWOR136_30_FD_25667 | JGI IMG/M metagenome (IMG submission 25667)
GCTCGATACGACACAAATTTCAACCCTCGCCTTCTGGTGCAGGGAGTGCTGGGGCAGAATGGAAGCGGGCTTGCCGACGCCGGTATCTGGGCCTGCATAAGCTGCGGCATGTGCATGGAGCGCTGCAACTACCATGTGAATTTCACCGACTTCATCAGGTCCCTAAGATACAAGGCCCTGCTCGAGGGGGCTGAGATACAGTACAGTCACGGTGGAGCACCGCAGGCGGTCATGCACATCATGGCCCACAGGGATATCAGGCAGAACCGGCTCAACTGGCTGCCGCCGGATATCGAAGTACAGAGGCAAAGTGACACGGCCTTCTTCGTGGGCTGCGCCCCCTATTTTGATGTCCTGTTCAGCGACCTGGGGGTCAGGACGGCTGACGGAACCACGGGGGCGCTCAGACTGCTGAACCGCGCCCGGATACCTTTCACCCTCCTCCCCAATGAACGTTGTTGTGGGCGCGACCTGCTCCTGGCGGGTGACATGGACGGATTCATAGCCCTGGCACAGGCCAACCTCCATGAGTTCAGGAGAAAGGGCATCAAGAAGGTTATCACCAGTTGCCCCGAAGGCTACTACACCATGAAGACGGACTACCCCAGGTTGCTGAAGGACTGGGACCTCAGCGTCGTCCACGTCACCGAGCTGATAGCACCTCTGATCGAGAAGGGCCAGCTCGCTCTGAGCGGACCCAGACAGAAGGTGACCTACCACGACCCCTGCACTCTGGGTAGGTACTCCAGGATATTCGACCAGCCGCGATCTATACTGGCCGCCACGGACGGACTGGAACTGGTGGAGATGGCGGACAACCGGGAGAAGGCCCTATGCTGCGGCGCCAGTCCCTGGGTGAACTGCGGCGCGGTTAACAGACAGATACAGAGAGAACGCCTGGACCAAGCGGGGGCCAGCGGAGCCGACATACTGATCACCGCCTGCCCCAAGTGCCAGATACATCTCAAGTGCGCCCAGAAGAACTCGGAATACGACGATACATGCCAGATTGAGATTCGGGACCTGTTCGATCTCGCGTCTCAGTCGTTGCCGCCACAGGAGGTAAGCTAGTTGACGCACGATGAACTCAGGATCGGTGTCTTCGTCTGCGATTGCGGACTCAACATAGCCGGCTCCGTCGATTGCCAGGAGGTGACAAGATGGGCAGAGACTCTCCCCGGGGTCGTGGTCGCCGTGGAAAACAAGTATACCTGCGCGGACCCCGGTCAGGAGGAAATAAAGAGGTACATCCGCGAACAGAACCTCAACCGCGTGGTCGTAGCCTCGTGTACTCCCCGGATGCATGAGCCAACCTTCCGCACCTGCGTCGCCGAGGCCGGGCTGAACCCGTACCTGCTGGAGATGGCCAGCATCAGAGAGCAGTGTAGCTGGGTCCACCTGCATGACAGGGAAGCAGCAACCAGAAAGGCCAAAGACATAGTCAGGATAGCGGTGGCCAAGGCCCGACTCCTGCGGCCACAAGAAGAGGCAAAGATTCCCGTCACCGACGCCGCCGTTGTCATAGGTGGAGGGGTAGCCGGAATCCAGGCGGCCCTGGATTTGGCCGACGCCGGACATCAGGTCTACCTGGTGGAGAAACAGGCTTCGATCGGCGGCACAATGGCCCAGCTTGACAAGACCTTCCCTACCATGGACTGCTCAATATGTGTGCTCGGGCCGAAGATGATGGACGTGGGCCGGCATCCACGCATAAAGCTATTGGCCTACAGCGAGATAGAGAAGATATCCGGTTACGTGGGCAACTTTAATGTGCGCGTGCGTAAGAAGGCTCGCTATGTGGATGAGACTCTATGCAACTCGTGCGGGCGCTGTGCCGAGGTCTGTCCCGTGGTGGTGCCTGACTCATTCCAGCAGGGTTTCTCATCACGCAAGGCGGCCTATCTTCCATTCCCGCAGGCGGTGCCGTCTTCCTATCTTATCAACATGGATGAATGCCTGGGCAACAACCCGGTAACCTGCGGCAAGTGCATCGACGTCTGTGAGAAGGACTGCATCGACCTGAATATGCGAGACGAAGTGCTGGAGCTTAACGTGGGCGTGGTCATCGTGGCCACAGGAATGGATGTCTACGACCCCACCGCGCTGGACGAATACGGCTACACGCGTTTTGAAAACGTTATCACCACCCTGGAGTTCGAGAGGCTGATATGTGGCGGCGGACCCTCCGAGGGCAAGCTGCTGCGTCCCTCAGACCTCCAGACTCCGAAGCGCATCGGCTTCATACAGTGCGTGGGCTCCCGTACCGAGAACCGGGGCAATCCCTACTGCTCCAACGTCTGTTGCATGAACACCATCAAGGACAGCCTGCTGATCAACGAGCATTACCCCGACACTGAGATCTATGTCTTCTACGTAGATATCCGTGCCTACGGCAAGGGCTTTGAGGACCTGTACCAGCGTTCCAAGGAAGCAGGCGTACACTACATCAGGGGCCTGCCCGGCGAGGTGCTAGAAGACCCCGCGACCGGGAACCTCAAAGTCAGAGTGGAGAACACCACCACATCCAGGGTGGAGGAATATGAACTGGATATGGTGGTGCTGTCGGTGGGCTTGCAGCCAAGCGATGAGCTCAAACATCTCACCGGCATCATAAACATCTCCCAGACCGCGGACGGCTTCGTAATGGAAGCGCACCCCAAACTAAGGCCTGTGGACGCGCCTACACCCGGCATATTCTTCGCTGGCTCCGTCGAGGCTCCCAAAGACATAAAGGACAGCGTGACCCAGGCTGGCGCCGCAGTAGCCCGAAGCTCGATCCTATTGAATGCCGGCGCAGTGAAGGGCGACGCCATTAAGGCCGTGGTAGACCTGGAGAAATGTACCTCGTGCGGCCTGTGCGCCCGCGTGTGCCCCTTCGGAGCGATCGAGGTTGACATCAAGGCCAAGGCCGGGGCCCGCGTGATCACAGCCGCCTGTGCTGGTTGTGGCGCCTGTGCCGCAGAGTGTCGCTTCGGGGCCATCACCATTCAACACTTCGAGGATGAGCAGATCCTGGCGCAGATAAGCGCTGCTCTGGAAGAAGAGCCGGAAAAGAAGATCATGAGCTTCCTGTGCAACTGGTGCAGCTACGCAGCCAGCGACCTGGCGGGCATATCCAGAATACAGTATCCCCCCAACAACCGCTTCATCCGGGTGATGTGCAGCGCCCGGGTGGACGAGAAGTTCATCTGGTACGCCTTCCAGCTCGGCGCTCCAATAGTGCTGCTCTCTGGATGTCACATAGGAGACTGCCACTACATCAGCGCCAACCACTGGACGATAAGGCGTGCGGACAGGCTGTGGAACCGCATGGAGAAGCTGGGCATCAGGCCAGAAAGACTACAGTTGGAGTGGATTAGCGCCGCCGAGGGTCCAAGGTTCGCCCAGATTATGCGCGACCTTGAGGAGATGCGGCAGAAGGTGACTCCGGAGGAAATGGCACACACCCGGACCATCCTTGCTGCCAAGGACTTGACCCGATACGGACAGGAGTAGTGGGATGGCCATAACGACCCAGCGGGGGTGAACAGGAGTGCAGGAAACGCTTAAGTGCCTTCATTGCGGTCACGAGTACACCTCGCCAGCTAACCCCAAGCACGAAACAAGGGAAAGAGTATGCCCCAGGTGCAAGTCGAACAGCGTGCGCAAGATATCGTCACCGAAGTGACCGGAAGCTAGGCTCAGGCGGGCATACCCAATCAGGACCTACTCCACTCCCGTCTCTCTGCCGTACAGCCGCTTCTTCCAGTGCACGCTGAAGCCCAGCAGACGGCGCGCCGCGGCATAGGCACAGACCAGAAGAAGGAAGGAGAAGCCGAGCGGGTGAAGCAGAGCTGAGACCGCCGGCTCCTTGAGATGCTTGTGTATCAGCCAGCGCATAAGCAGTATCACGGTCACCTGGAAAGCCGCCAGGCGAACCCACCCAGCGTAAGCGGCCACAACAAAGAGCCCCTGCCACAGCGAGTAGAACGGCAGCAGGAAGAAGACAAAACCGGCCACCATCAGGCCAAACAAGGCCAGCGACGACAGCGCTGCCACCGAGTAAATCCACTTGGTGAACCCCTCCCACATGGCTCCCCGGCTTCGGTACATCCGACACGAGACCACCGACGACAGGTCAACTGCCACGTGCCGGCCGCCATGGCGGCTGAACTCGATGCTCAGCCAGACATCTTCCAGTATTCGCGACTTGACCGCGCCGTGTCCTCCGACGCGCCAGTATTCCTCCCTGGGAAAGAGAAGGAATTGCCCGATGGCCAGCGAGGCCTTCGGTGTCCTGGACCGCTGAAGCCACCACAGTGGCAGCCAGCTCAGGACAACGAAGTACATCATCGGGATGGCTACCTTCTCCAGCAAGGAGGTGGCAAGCTGGCGGGGAAACCCCGACAGCATGGAACACCGGCACTCAATGGCTATGGCAAGGACGCTGCTTATCATATGCGGGGCGTGCGTGGTGTCAGCATCAACGAAAAGCAGCCAGGAACCCTTCGCCTCTCTGGCAAGCTGGTCACAGGCAAAGGACTTGCCCACCCAGCCTTCGGGCAGGGGTTTGCCTGTAATCAGTTGAATCCGGTCATCGCTGGCCGACACCCGTTCCACAAGACCGGCAGTCCTGTCCGTCGAGTTGTCATCCAGCACCAGGATCTCCAGATTCGGATAATCCTGTTCCCGAAGAGACTTCAGGCAGTTCTCTATGTTGGCTTCCTCGTCCCTGGCGGGGATGAGGACGGAGACAAGAGGCGCTTGCTGTGGCATCTTGCTGCCGGGGCGGGGCGTTCTGAGCACTCTCAGATTGAGCACCAGGTTGAGTGCAAAGACGCACAAACCGATGGCTATTGCTACCTGATGTGTCATCTACCCGCCGCCATTCTAGCCAACTCAAGCCTTGTTCTGTCTCGCCCGAAGCCAGCTGACAGGCCTTACTCCAAATCCAGGAACAGTCTTCAGCTCCTCACGGTGTTTCGCCGCCATTATGACCAGCACACCTAGCATGAATAGCGGCTCCCAAATGCTTATCCCCTCAGCTGCCAGGTACGCCATTGAACCGGCCATGCCAAAAACGACTATCCAGGCATCGTTGCGGATGAAGAGAAACCCCAGAAACAGTAACGCAAAAACCGAGATCACAATCTCGCGCTGGGGCAGGGCCAGCAGCACTCCACCGGTAACCGCCAGTGACTTGCCTCCTCTGAATCGAAGCATCGGCGAGAAGGCGCTTCCCAGTATGGCAGTCAGCCCTATTGCCATTACCGTGCTTTCAGGGAGCCCGAACAGAGAGTGCCCCAGGGCTACGAAGGGAGCGCCTTTCCCTATGTCCGCAGCTACAGCCAGACTACCCCACATACGACCGCCGGCGTGGAACACGTTCACCGCCCCCGGATTTCCGTCCCCGTAGTCCCTTATGTCTTTGCCCAGCAACCGTTTCCCGATCCATAGCGAGAAGGGACAGGCGCCCAGCCAGAAGGCGCACACCGCCAGCAATACCGGATACAGCGCTTCCATTACTCCCGCACGCAGGCCGGCTCGGATAGCCGATACATCGCAAGACTAGGCGTAGGATAGAGCACGTCCCCCATAACGTCAAGGGCATTGCAGCAGTCCGCTACAACGCCAGCGGGACCACCGGTTAAGGAACCAAACTCGCCCTTCGCTTCAGTCGCCCTTGCCCCACAGCCAGATGGAGCAAACCAGGGTCACGACTACAACCGCGGCGGCCGCCATGGTGAACGCAGTATGGAAGCCGAACCGGTCGACCAGATTGCCGACTACCGGCGTCAGGACTCCGCTGCCCTCCATGGTGCTGAAATAGTAGATGCCCAGTACCATCGAGCGGTGGCGCTCCGACGTACTGCCGACAATATACGCTTCTGACACTGGCATACGTACATATATGACTATCCCCAGAGCAACCAGCAGGGCGCTGATCGCCCACAGGTGAGGAACCATGCTAAGCAGGTAGATAACAGGACCGGCGATAAGGCACACGGCGACTATCACCGTAATCCTCCCCAGGCGGTCCGACAGATGTCCACCGATGGGTCCCGCCCAGAGCCCCGAGGAATACACCAGCGCTATGAGTGCCCCGGCCTTCTCCTCGGCAACGCGAAAGTGGTCCACCATATACAGGGGAATCATCGTCACCACGGAGAGGATCACCGCTTGGGTGAAGGTGCTCAGCACCAGAAACGGCACTAGTTTGCGCCAGCGGCCTCCGCTCTTGGATACCTCCCCGCGACCCCCGTCCATGCCGCCATCAGTCTTCCCTGCACCCACCCGGCGGCCCAGCACCATATAGAACACAACGCCAAACGCCATCGCCGGGATAGCCAGACCGATGAACGGGCTGCGCCAGCCCCAGACAGCGGCGATGCCGGCAGCAGCAAGGGGAGCCAGGAAATAGCTGGCACCCCCGCCAATTGTGTGCAGCCCCAGTGCCCGTCCCCGGTTCTCCGGCTCAACCACTGCCGAAATCAGCGGAGGTGCCGCCGGGTGGTAGCCACCACCCACCAGGCCCATCAGCACGAGGCACAGCACTAGCATCACGTAGCTCTGCGACAGCCCCACCAGCAGGCCGGCCACGGCTACGCCGCTGATTCCCACAGCAATAAGCAGCCGGGGGGCCATGCGGTCCGCCAGCCACCCTGCCGGCAACTGGGCGATGCCGTAGGGTATGGCGAACGCTGATATCACCAGAGCCGACTGCGTGTAGTCAAGGGCGAAGTCATCGCGAATCAGCGGCAAAAGCGGAACCGGAAGCGCAGTAACCAGGTGATGCGCGAAGTGTGCCAGCACAAACAGCGGCAGCAGTCCGACAGAGGGGAGCCTGAATCTGGATTCGGTGATGGCGCATACCCCTTACTGAGAAGCCCTCACCGTTCAACCACACCGTCTCCTTACAGGGGCTTTCAGTCCACGGGACATATAGTATAACATTCTGAGTGCTTCCTCCTCAGCAGTACCACGGCGTTAATAGCCTCAAGAAGACGCAGCATCCTGGCCCGAGCGGCAACCCCTGGTGTATCCAAAGGACATGAAGACGGCCATAGTCTGCGTTTCGTTACACCACGGCAATACGTGGAGGGTTGCATCGGCCATGGCGGAACCTCTCGGAACAGAACCGCTTGAACCGCGCAATGCCGACATCAACAGCCTGCTGACATCGGACCTGATCGGCTTTGGATCAGGGATATACTTCGGCAGCCACCACAGAACACTGCTGGCGTTCGTTGACAGGCTCCCATTGGTAGCAGGCAAGAAAGCCTTCATCTTCTCCACCAGCGGAGCCAGGAACGGCGTCATCCAGTTGCCCTGGTGCAACTACAACAGGGCACTCAGCAGTAAGCTGCACGACAAGGGCTTTGAGACTATCGGGGAGTTCTCCTGCCGGGGCTGGGACACGTCAGGCCCGTGGAGCCTGCTGGGAGGGTTCGGCAGAGGCAGGCCAAGCCCAGAAGATCTGCAAAACGCCAGGGACTTCGCCATCAAGCTCGCCCGGGTCTGTAGCAGACCAACAGCTGCCCGAGCCGGAATGTGAACCTTCACGCTGCATTCGTCCTTCCCCATCCGTACAAAAGTATGACCGCCCCATCGGTAGAAAGGCCATTACTCAGTTCAGCCTTCTTTCCCGGCAAAACCAGCCGTCCTCCTGATTACAGCCTGAAGCCGCGGGCGTACTGTTGGGGCTGCTCGGTGGTAAGAGAACAGAATGTCAGAATCTAACTGGGGAAAGAGTTGACGTCAATAAATGAAACGACTATAATAATGAATGGACTACAAAATTGGGGTCCATTCATGAGCGGACTGCGCCAGAAACAGAAGGACCGGAGAAGGCGCGACATCCTGGACGCCGCCGCCCGGCTGCTTGAGGCCCAAGGCTACGAAGAGACGAGCATCGAAGAGATAGCCGAGCGGGCCGAGGTGGGAGTGGGCACCGTGTACAACTATTTCCACAGCAAGGCTGAACTGTTGATGGCGCTGTACTACCGGGGTGCGGCCGAGCTACTGGAACAGGGGCAGGCAATAGTCCGCAACCCGCCACCCGAACCGGTGGAAGCGGTATCAACTCTGCTATGCACGCACTTCGAGGGTCTAGCCGGACGCTATGACAAGGCCCTGTTCCGCGAGTTCCTTGCCAGGACCTTCACCAGGAGGTTCGGCTACGGCGGAGTCATGGCGACACTCGCCGGGCGGCTGGCAGCTCAGCTAACGGAACTGCTGGAGCAGCTTCGGAGGCATGGCCAGCTAGCACCGGGAGTCGAGACCGATGAAGCGGCAGGAGTGCTCTACTCTGTGTTCATTGGCCACCTCAGAGGCTTCGCCTTCATTCCTGAGCTGACGCTCGATTCGGGGAAGCAGACTCTGGAACACTCGGTGGCTCTTGTCTTCTCCGGTCTGGCATCACCGTTGAACCGCACGCATCCCTCTGCCTCCGGGACAGAAAACAGAGCGGAGGAGGCATCCTAATATGAGAGACCTGCACAGGAGGCTGACCAAATGAAGAAGTGGCTAATTCCAACAGCAGTGGCAATCTGCATAATTTGCACGGTCCTGACCGGATGTTCACGAGCTGAGATGCCGCCCGCAACCGTTGCCGTCACCCGCGGTGACCTGGCGGTAACGGTGTCCACCGAAGAAGGTCACCTGAAAATCCGCCACGATGTGCGGAAGCAGGAATACCTATCGTTCAGTACCAGCGGTGAAGTGGCCGAGGTACTGGTGGAGAAAGGGGATAGGGTGGTCACGGGCCAGGTGCTGGCCAGGCTTGACACCGTCCGTCTGGAACAGAGCGTACAGACGGCACAGACGAGGGTCGAGGCGGCGCGCATAGGCTACGAAATAGCGCGGACCCAGCTAATGGGCACGATCTACCCCATGTACACCGGCGCCTACATCAGCGACCTACCGGGCACCTGGCTGGCCTTGGAGGAGATTGAAGGCTACCTGAAAGAGACCCGGAGCCTCCTGGAGAAAGGGAAGGCCGAACAGGCCCGAATACAGCTGGAAGCGGTTGAGGCAGGTGTTGCCAAGGCCAAGGAGAAATTGCACTCCAAGAGATGGCCTCTGCCCCTTTCAGTCAGGCTGGTAGAGCTGCAGGCAGACCAGGCAAAGACAGCGCTGGACCTGGCCGAACTCGATCTGGCGAGCGCCATGCTGGACCTGGAGGGCACCACGATCGCTGCTCCCTTCGATGCCGAGGTAGCTGACGTATACATCTATGCGGGGCAGCAGCTCTCAGCCGTATCATTCACCGGCCCGGCGTTCTACCTGATCGATCCTGGCAGAGTGGAGATGACAGGTGATGTCAACGAACTGGATATCCCCCTGGTGCAGCCAGACCAGGAAGCCGTAATCGCTGTAGATGCCCTGCCCGGCCTGGAGTCCACAGGAAAGGTGACCTACATCGCCCCGATGGGCGAGGTCTGGGAAGACGAGGTGTCATATGAGGTCACCCTATCGCTGAATAACCCTGGAGACAAACTCATGGACGGTATGAGCGCCACCGCCCGGATCATTGTCGACCGCCGCGAGAGTGTGCTGCTAGTCCCCAACGAGGCTGTCCAGGGGAGCTTTGACAGTCCCTGGGTCGAAGTCCTCACCGATGGCGAGGCGGAGCAAAGGAGCATTGCCCTCGGCCCCAGCGACGGCAGCCACAGTGAAGTCCTTTCCGGGCTGAAGGAGGGAGAGCAGGTCCTGCTGCGGGAGGACTGAGCCGACCTAGCTGGCAACGGGCGGAGCCGGACTATGACTGGCCTGAGATTTGAAGAAGGGACCATATGCCGGCCACCGCTTCAGCAGAGAGCAGGTACCGAGTAGTAGTAGCATGAGCGGCAAGTTCAGCATCAAGTTCAACATCCTGGAAAGGCTGGTACAGGCCAGCACCGGCCACCCTGTGGCCACCATCCTCGTTGTGCTGGGCATAACCGCGCTGGCGGCCATTCCGGCCTCCAGCTTCGCCGTGGACACCAGCATCGAGGGCTTCTTCGGAGAAGACGATCCTGAATTCCAGGCCGCCCAGCAGGTCAGAGAACGGTTCGGAGAGCAGGACAGCGTGCTGGTGGTGATCGACTGCTCCCGCTCGGATACCTACACGGCGAAGGCATACGCCAGGTCCCTGGCAGACAAACTCAAGAAGGATAGCCGATGGAGGGATGTGGAGTACAAACAGGATATCAGCTTCGCCGCGGAAAAGGCCATTCTTTACATGGAGGAGCAGCAACTTGATGCGCTCACCCGCCCCGGCGCTGCCGTACAACTGGCGGGCGCTTCCCCCGGTTCCACCCGGGGAACGACGGGAGGCCAGGCCTACTTCGCCTCCGACAACAAGAACATCTATCTTGTCACCATGGGTGTCACCATACAGATGGCGTCGCTGGAGAGGAACTACCTGCTGGATGACCTCACGGAGGTCATCGAGGAGACCAAAAGGGAAGACAGGCGATACCAATCACTGGAGGTGGGATTCACCGGGAGTCTGCTGGTCCTCGACTACGAGGGCGACAAGCTGGCAACGCAGGAGTTGATACGCACCGGGTTCATCACCTTCATCCTTATCTTCGTCCTCCTTTTTCTCTCCTTCCGCAGCCTCTCATTGCCAGTCCTCTGCGTTGTGCCGCTCGTCGTCGGCATTCTGTGGACCACAGGGCTGGTATTCCTGGTGTACGAAAGGCTCGGCATTGTCTCCGGTGCGTTCGCCGTGCTGCTGCTGGGGCTCGGCGTCGACTACTCCATACACCTGCTGGTGCGCTTCATGGACGAGATGGAGGAGCACGACGACGTGCCCCTTGCCTTCAAGCACACCTTCGTCAATACCGGCCGGGCGGTAATCCTGGGATGCCTCACCACGGCAGCAGCCTTCTTCTCTTACTACTTCGGGGAGGTTGAGGGTCTGCACCAGCTGGGAGTGATTGGAGCCACCGGCATGCTCTGCACCCTGGCGGCCATACTGATACTGCTCCCGGCGCTGGTCACGCTGCGGCTGAGATTCGGCAGGTTCAGGCTCAAGCACAGAGGCTTCGGTATACTGCGGGCCACCGGAGCGGGGATACAGCGCCTGGCCCCGGCACTGGTGGTAGTCCTGGTCGGCCTGTTCGTCCTCTTCGGCATGAGGGCAACCCAGGCCAAGTTGAGCGAGGGTATGTATGACCTGATGCCAAGCGAGCTTGAGACATACCAGCAGCTCCAGAAAGTCAAGGACAACTTCGACTTCAACCCCGACTACCTCACCTGCGTTGTGGAGGACTGGCACGAACTGGAACGCAGCGTCAGGGAGTTCGAGAAGATGAAGGAAGTGGCGGACGTACAGTCCATCCTCGACTACCTCCCCGAGAACCAGGAGGGCAAAGTGGCCATCCTCGAGCACGCCGTCAAAATCCATCCCGAGCTCGCCGGCGCGCCCGCAATGGCTGTGACGCCTATGAGCTGGAAGGACCTGCCGGACAGGATCTCAAGCCCCTGGGTCTCGGAAGACGGCGAGTTCTTGATAAGGATACTCCCCGAGGGCGACATATATCACAAGACATACCAGCAGAAGATGCTCACCGAGTTGCGGGAAGTCCACCCCAGCGTTACCGCCAACGCCGTGCTGTGGACCAGAATGCTGGATATGATTGGCCGGGATACCATTCGCGTGTCATCGATGGTCAGCGGGTTTCTGCTGCTCATCGTTTATCTCGGGACCCGGCGGCGGAACCCGCTGTATGCCATGGCCTGCATGATGCCGGTCACCTTCGGAGTGCTCGGGCTCCTCGCCACCTTTGAATGGTTTGGAGGCGATCTCGACGCCTTTTCCATCACCATGGTGCCGTTGATAATCGGAATAGGGATAGACGATGGCATTCACATCGTTCACCGCTATCTCGAGGAGGGGAAGGGCTCGCTTCCTCAGGTCATACAGCACACCGGCAAGGCCATATTCCTCACCACGGCGACTACCTGCCTGGCCTTCTCCTCGTTCCTCTTCTCCTTTCATCCAGCGCAGCAGTCCCTGGGCCTGGTTCCCGTCATCGGTATAAGCCTCTGTTTCCTTGCCGCCGTGATCTTCCTGCCCGCTGTGCTCAGGATGCTGGTCGATAGGCGCCGCCCCAGGAGTATCTGAGCAGCTGTCCCGCGGAGCATTGCCTCAGCTCCACCCCAGCGCTACAATAGCTCCCTCGAGCGGGACGCCGCCGGGCAGCGATTTTCCACCCGGGGGGTTAGCAACTGTACTTCACCGCATCGACTTATGCTAACATGGTGAGTAATCGAGCTCCGGCCCGGTTGGTCATGAGGGGAATTGGATTTGGTCGGCGTCGCCAATGTGTGACTGGCACGGTCCGGGTGCTACCCGAGGGGAGGCGTAGCGGCAAAGATGCAGACCGAAGAGGAACTGAATAAGCTACGGGCCATCGTCAGGATACACCAGAGCATCGGCCCCATCCTGGATCTGACGCAAATCGCCCGCATAGCAGTAAGGGAACTCATCAACCTAGTGGGTTGCGACGGATGCGCTATCCTCCTCACAGAGGCCAACAAGGTGAAGGTCATCTGCGAGAGAGGACTCCCGCGCAGCCTCGGCGACATGCCACTCAAGGCGGATATGTTAGCTATCCAGCGTATCGCCAGCACCAGGCAGAGCCTCTTCACTGGCAACGTCGCGGATAGCCCCGCTGCCGACTGCGTACCCTCTGGCTCCTCAATCAAGTCCTTGATCTGCACTCCCATCATCACCAACGACGAGGTCAGGGGCATAGTCCATCTGGACTCTCTTATAGAGAACGCCTTCAGCCAGCAGGACCTGGAGTTCGTGGAATTCCTGGCCAAGGAGGTATCCGTGGCCGTCGAGAGGTCGTTCCTCTACGCCCTGGTGCAGGACGCTGCCACCAGGGACGCCCTGACCGGGTGCTACAACCGCAGGAAGTTCGACCTCGACATCGTGGCCGAGATAGCGAGGGCCACGGACCGCTCCAGGGAGCTGTCTCTGCTGATGATGGACGTAGACTGGTTCAAGAGCTACAACGACTTCCACGGGCACCAGAAGGGCGATGTGCTTCTCCGGAAGCTGGGCGACATCCTGAAGTCCAAGGTGCGGGCATCGGACTCGGCCTACCGCTACGGAGGTGAGGAGTTCGCCGTACTGCTGGCGGACTCGGCCAAGGATAGGGCCCTATCCACGGCGACGAGGCTGCTGAGGACGGTACAGAGGGAGCACTTCGAAGGCGAGGAGGAAAGCCAGCCCAACAAGCAGATCACCATAAGTATCGGAGTCGCCACCTTCCCATCCGATGCCACCAACAGGGACGGGCTGATAGAGGCCGCCGATTCCGCCCTGTACTGGGCAAAGCAGTCCGGGCGAAATCAACTCTGCCTTTCTGAAGCCAGATGAGCGAACAGCAGGACAGCAACCTCATTGCCTACTGCGGCCTGTACTGCGGGGACTGCTTCGGGCACAAGGGCGACATCGCCGACCTCGCCAGAGACCTGAGGAAGAAGCTCAGACAGGCCAAATTCGATCGGGTTGCTCAGGGCCTGTCAGCGCACTTCAAGGAGTTCAACAACTACCAGCAGTGCTACGAAGTCCTGGGGGCTCTGGTCCGGTTGCGGTGCAAGGCGGCTTGCCACAAAGGCGGCGGGCCTCCTTTCTGCAAGATCAGGATTTGCTGCCAGAACAAGGATATCCCGGGTTGCTGGGAATGCCAGGACTTTGAGTTCTGCGACAAGCTGGACTTCCTGGAGCCCACCCACGGAGACGCCCACCACCAGAACCTCAAGAAGATAGCTAGACAGGGAGTTGACAAGTTCCTCGCCGGCAAGAGGCTGTGGTAGAGAGCCCTTCACCTTCCCTGCATGGTCTACAATCCCGCGAACCATCTGTGCTACCATTTCTATTACCACGATGAAGGGAGGTGATTGAAGTGAACGTAAGGAGACTCATACTGGCGGGAATCGCCGGCGGTGTCGCCAACGCCATCTACTCCATGCTCGTCTGCAGCCGCCTTATCATTCCATTTGTGAGCCAAATTACCCCCGAAGGCTTCTGGACCGCGTCAAGCGGCCAGCACATCGCGACCATGGTGCTTTTCGGTTTCGCCGTATGTCTTCTCTGGGCCTTCGGCTACGCCCTGCTCTATCGGGGAATCCCGGGGAGGGGCGTCAACAAAGGGCTCATCTACGGCCTTCTCCTGTGGCTGCTGGCAATACTGCCCAATACCGCGGCCCTGCACCTTCACACCACTATCTGGCCCGAGTTCAACTGGGTTTTCATTGGCGTGAACAACCTGCTCCGCTGGCTGCTACTGGGGGCGGTATTCGCCCTGGTCTACAAGCCGGCACGCTGGTACTCTCCGGACGGATAGGGCACGCCCGCAGATCTAGGCGGGAGGACCGCAGAGAGCGAAGAGACGTAAGTCCACTGGGATTCTCCATCAGACAGAGGACGCCTCTACAGAGATGACCACTTCAACCAAGGTCTACATCAGCCTAGTCGTCGCCTTGGCCGCTCTTGCCGCGGTCAATGTGTTCCTGCCCCAGGGTTCCTTCCTGCCGTCCCTGCCGCAGCAGGAGCTGCCAGCTTCAAAACCGGTGCTGGCCTTGGCGAGCGCCGCCATCGTGCTAGTAATCTACGGAGGCCTCGGCTACCTCGGACTCAAGCTCTCTCCTAGGCTCGCCTTCGCAGACATCTTGGACCCGGGCGTCTCCAGTCGGGAGCGCTTTGTGGTACCCGCAATAGTAGGGGTGGGCCTTGGCGTAGTCTTCATCCTCGCCGACATGGCCTTCCACCAGGCAAGCTCCTCAGACCCGCTTCCCCACCCACCCTTCCCTACCTCCCTCGTCGCTTCGGCTAGCGCGGGCATCGGCGAGGAGATTATTTTCCGTCTGTTCTTCATCCCGTTCGGGGTATGGCTCGTTTCCCATGCGATTCTCCGAAGGAGATGGCGGAATCAGGTGTTTTGGGCGGTGAGCGTGCTGTCAGCCATTACCTTTGCTGCCGCACATATCCCATCAATGATGATTGTCCTCGGTTTTGAGGCCATCAGCGAGATGCCGGCGGGCCTCATGGCGGAGATTGTCCTGCTGAACGGCGTCCTTTCCCTGTTCGCCGCCCATTACCTGAGGAGATACGGATTCCTGGCTCCGGTGGGCATACACTTCTGGACGGATATCGTATGGCACGTCGTCTGGGGGCTAGCCTGAGGCCTTGACCCCACTGGCATTGTAGGACAGAGCAGAAAAGGCATCCATGTGGACGCCTTGCCATGGTTTGTGGTAACATCCACTCTTCGCCCGGCTGCTGCCTTCCCGAAGGGTGGTGGCTTCTGATTCGGCGTAGATGGCAGAATCCGCGCCAGCTCCGGTGAATTCCATACATGGAGGGAATATGAAGAGTGCTATAGACTCCGACCAGGACTACACCCTATGGCTCTTGCTGAGACAGGCCTGTGACGCATCGCTGAGAGCTAGGGATAAGGAATTGAGCCAGTACGGCATTTCAGTCGAGGAGGCTGCAGTGCTGTTTGTGGTCCAGAGCACTGGAGAAAGGGCAACGCCCTCCGAGATATCGCGCTGGCTGTTCAGGGAGCCGCATTCCACTTCAGGCCTCATAATCAGAATGGAGAAGGATGGGCTGGTGACGAAGGTGGCCGACCTGGAGAGGAAGAACATGCTGCGGGTGGTGATGACGGACAAGGGAAGAGAGGCGTACGAGAAGTCGACCGCGAGGGAAACCATCCACAGGATGATGTCGTCGCTGTCCCAGGATGAGCGCGAACTGCTGCGATTATGCCTGGAGAGGCTGAGGAACGAGGCCGTCAAAGAGCTTCGCGTGGAGCGCAAGCCTCCACCCTTCCCCTAGATCTATCTACGCTACCGTGTACCTGCGGCAAGGACCCGCTCATAGCTAGTCCCAGTCGGCGTGCAGCGCGCGGCCAGGTAGCAGCGGCCATTGACAGATGCCTCGACCGACACTATACTTGCCGGCGATAGCCGAGGGGCATCCCAGTCATGGGGGGAGCCGGAACCGCGAACAAGATCCAACTGCCAGTGGCGCTCACGTTTGACTTCGACGCCGGGTCGTGCCGGCCAGACACCACCAACACTGAGCCGCCCTGCGCCGCGTTGCGCGCCGCCTGCGGCGCCACAGAAACCATCCCTTTGATCTGCAATCTGCTCCAGAGGTGCAAGGTGCCAGCGATATTCTTCACCCCTGGGCTACACGACCGACCACCACTCCAGCGTAGTCCGCTCCCTTGCCGAGGCGACTAAGGGCCGCCATGGCGCGAGCCCTGAGGAATAGGCGAAACACAGTACAGCGAGGAGGAACACGGAATGGCAGATCTTTCTACGTATCGCGAATGTGGGGAGGAACTCGAGCGGCGGCTGAAGCTAAAGACCCACCCCCTGGCAGTAAAGCTGCTGGAGAAGGAAGCAGACATACCCCAAGCAGCCCAGAGGCCGCTCAGAGATCTGGGCCATCACCTGTCGCTCTGTCAGGGATTCCAGATGTCACGCCGCGAGGGGACCACGGTGGCCATGCTCAAGGAAGACATGTGGTGTCCCGAACCGGTGATTGGCTACGGGCTGGTGGAGCCCCCGGCCTATTTCCTCGAGGGCAACAACCGCTTCCCCAGGGACGTCGCGACCCTCGAGGCAGGGCGGCACTATGCCGAAGACATGCCGCGTCTGGAGACCGGCAAGTACATAGGCGTAGTGTCAGCTCCGCTCAACAAGACGGGCTTCGAGCCCGATCTGGTGATGGTGTACTGCGACTCGACACAGCTGAGCCTGCTGCTACTCGGAAGGGAATACCGGGACGGACACGACCTCAAGTGCGCCATTTCCAGCCACGCTGCCTGTATCTACGGCGTGGTGCCACCCCTGCAGAGAGACGAATGCCAAGTCGCCATACCGTGCCGGGGCGACCGCTACCGCGCCATGGCCGGAGACGACGAAATGATATTCACGGCACCCCGGGCGAAGCTGGCCGACCTGATGGCGGGGCTCAGACACCTGGAGACCACCGGTTCCAGGCTGCCCAAGGGATACACCTTGATGCCCGAGTACCCCCTGCTGGAATCATACGAGAAGATGGCCAAGATGATGGGTTACCGCTAGCACTGCTGACACCGGAGGCAGGGCAGGAGCAATGCCAGGAATCCCGGAACCTGGCTCAGGGCCGCGTTGCGACCCACTAAGCGATTGAACAGGAGGTTCCGCCATGGCCAAGACGATAGTAACAGCAGCGATCACAGGCGCCATACACACGCCCACCATGAGCCCTCACCTGCCCATCACGCCGCAGCAGATTGCCGAGCATGCAATTGGAGCATATGAGGCTGGAGCCGCAATAGTCCACATCCACGCACGAAACCCGGAAACAGGTCAACCCAGTTCCGACACGGCGGTCTTCGGTGAGATATTCTCCAGAATAAAGAGCAAGTGCAACGTGGTGATCTGCGCCACCACCGGCGGCGGGCTGGGAATGCCCATCGAGCAGAGAGTAAGGGTAGTGCCCACCTTCAAGCCAGAGCTGGCATCGCTCAACGCCGGCTCCATAAACTTTGGCCTTTTCGACATTCCCCAGCGAATGAAGGTAACGGAATGGAAACACCCCTGGGAGAAGCCGTACTTTGAAATGACTAAGGACTTCATTTTCCCCAATACTTTCAAGTCTCTCGAGGAGTTCGTTCACACCTTCGCGGAGGCCGGCACCAAACCTGAAGCAGAGATCTACGATGTCGGCATGATCAACAACCTTGCCTACCTGGTCAACCAGGGACTTCTCCAGAAACCGGTGTATCTCCAGTTCGTCATGGGTATCATGGGAGGCATACCGGCCTCTGTAGAGAACCTGCTGTTTCTAGTTGAGACTGCCAGGCGTGCCTTCGGCGACGGCTTCGCCTGGTCGGTCTGTGCGGCGGGCCGCTTTCAGCTGCCCCTGTGCACCGTTGCCCTGACCATGGGAGGCAACGTCAGGGTCGGCATGGAGGACAGCCTGTATGCCGGCAAGGGAGTAATGGCCACGAGCAGTGCCGACCAGGTGAAGAAAATCATCACCATCGCCAGGGAGCTGAGCATCGAGACAGCGACTCCTGACGAGGCCAGGCAAATCCTGGGGCTTAAGGGCCTCGACCAGGTGGGCTACTGATCCGGCCCGGTGGGGAGACGAACATCATAGCCAAGCTGCTTTGGGAGCCGTCGCAAAAACAAAAAACAAATGCCAACATAACCAGGTTCATGGACCTGGTGAACAGGCGGCACGGAAGGCATTTCCGTGCGTACAAAGAGCTCTATGACTGGTCGATAGAGAACATCAGCGACTTCTGGGCCGCTGTGTGGGACTTCGCCGATGTCAAATGCTCCAGGAGCTATGACACAGTGGTCGACGATGCACAGAAGATGCCGGGGGCGAACTGGTTCGTTGGCGCCAAGATGAACTTCGCCGAAAACCTCCTCCGACACCGGGATAACCGCACGGCCTTCATATTCAAGGGGGAGAACCAGGTGTCAGCCAGGATGAGCTACCGGGAGCTCTACGATACGGTGGCGCGCCTGGCAGAATCCCTCCGGAGCATGGGAGTGACCGCGGGGGACCGGGTAGTGGCCTATATGCCCAACATGATAGAGACCGCCACCGCCATGCTGGCCGCTACCAGCATCGGCGCCGTGTGGTCTTCCTGCGCCACCGATATCGGGCCGGCGGCAGCTCTGGACCGCCTGGGGCAGGTCGAACCCAAAGTCCTGTTCACCGTTGACGGCTACTACTACAAGGGAAAGCGCTTCGATACTCTCTCCAACGCCGCCCAGATAGCGGCCGGGATACCGTCGCTTGAGAGGGTCGTCTTGTGTTCCTACACCGGAGAGAAAACCGATACCGGCGACATCCCCGGGGCCGTGCCCTACGACGAGTTCCTGTCCGGGCGGACGGGGCTTGAGATCCAGTTCGAACAGCTGCCCTCGAACCACCCGGTATACATCATGTTCTCCTCGGGAACGACCGGCAAGCCGAAATGCATGGTGCAGGGAGGCGCCGGGGTCCTCATCAACCACTTCTCGGAGGTGGTGCTCCTGGCAGACTTGAAACGCGGAGACACGATTATGTACATCACGACCTGCAGCTGGATGATGTGGAACTGGCTACTGAGCTCGCTGATGTCGGGAGCTACCATACTCCTCTATGACGGCAATCCGAGCTACCCTGACGCCGGCGCCATGTGGCGGCTGATCCAGGACGAGAAGGTGAGCATCTTCGGCACCAGCGCGACCTACCTCAATTACGTTCGAAGCCAGGGC
>SMTZ1_10002315_pt1 | contig 19259 bp, 20 predicted proteins | sample DeeMarSWOR136_30_FD_25667 | JGI IMG/M metagenome (IMG submission 25667)
TGCCTCCGGGTTTGCCAGCGGTATCTATTTCTACAAACTGGATGCTCCAGGATTTACCCAAACCAGAAAAATGTTTTTACTTAGATGATTGAATAAAATAGAGATATTTTTATAAAATAGGGGAGCTATTCATTTGGCTCCCCTATTTTAGTTTAAAATGAAAAGTCTGCTCTAAAAAATCCGAGGACTAATGATTTATCGGCCTGAAACTGCCTGTCCAGTGATCAAACTGATTCTAGAATCTGATGGTAAATTGTATCTAGTGCTATTTGAATATATAGGTTTACCGAAAAGAGATATCGGTAATGACTTCATATTAATTTTTAGAATACTGTTATATGATTAAAATTTAAGTAAAATTATTCTTCCGCTTTTTTAGTTCGGAATGTCCATAAATCATTAATAATATAGTTTGATAGAGTACCGACTCCAATTCCAATCAAATTTGATATCAGATAGTACACATTAAATAACTCAGTTAATATCAACAAGATACCCCAGTTCACCAGTACAGCTGTTATTCCTACTGATATATGATATTGAAGGAATCGATATATGAATTTCTTTTTTGTCCTATCTCTCCAGGTCCATAGATCATTGAGCAGGAAGTTCGAAATGATAGATATTTCAATGGCAATGATGCTAGATATTAAATATAAAATATGGAAATATTCAGTTAAAATAAACAAAATCCCCATATTTACCAGTATACCACTAACACCAACAATTGAAAATTTCAGGATACGAGTATTCAACAGATTGTTTTTTAGATAGTTCATGACTGTATATTGACTTCTTTTCCCATAAAACCGCGGCAAAATTCTCTATAATATAACCAGTTTCTATAAAAAGATGTAACGGATAATTTGGATCTTTACGATCCGTTCTATTGTTTGATTTTATTTATTTTAAATAACTCATTTATATAAATTCTGTGGGATATATAGTAATGAAAATGCATCTCTATATAATCCTTTTACTATCAGTTGAAAATAACAAAATATCTATTTTCGATTTGATATTTATTATGATTTATAAAACTGATAAATATCGGGATTTGAGATATTAACTTCAGTTATTAACTTGATTTATCAACTCACCCTTGGCGCGAGCCGTACCTTCCGGGAAGGGGCTATCTAAATCGAACAACCATGATGATGGACTAAAAAGCAAACAGACAAATATGGTATAAAATAATGACTGCTCATTTTTAACATGTTAATAACTTTTGCTAATTTCTATTACCAAGAAATTTTTGGTTATGTGATAATATGAGGAAAGGAAATGTAACTTTTCCTAACTTGTCTCATCTATTAGTCCAAATAGTGAAAACAAAAGAATGGAGGATAATTAGGATGGAAATGATAATTGATTTTCCGGGTGGATTAAAAGTTGATGCTCATTTTGGTCCTTATACAATTGAGACAGATCAACCCGGATCACAGGGCCAGCCTGGTTCAGCACCGACGCCTTTCGCCACTTTCTTGGCCTCAATTGGGACTTGTGCAGGTATTTATGTATTGGGATTTTGTAAGCAAAGAGGTATTCCAACAGATGGAATCCGGATTATTCAAAGTCTGAAGAATAATCCTTTTACTGGAATGATCAGTGGTGTAAATCTGGAAATTCAATTACCTTTGGATTTTCCGGAAAAGTATCGAGATGCAGTTATCCGTGCTGCCGATCAGTGTGCGGTGAAGAAACATTTCGAGAATCCTCCAGAATTTTATATATATACCAAAACTGTGGAAAAAGAAAACATATCTGTATAAAATCTGTGGAGGTTAATAATATAAAAAATCCAGCAATATCGATATTGCTGGATTTTTTGCTTATTTTAAGAACTTTTTTATCTACCGGTCTGCTTCTGGAGGAATTTAAAGAAATCACCCTCGGTAGAGAGAATTAGCCAGTCTTTTTCTGACAGAGTATTTTGATAGGTCTCCATGGTTTTCAGGAAACGGTAAAAGTCTCTGGATGCCTGACTTTGGTTATAGGCTCGGGCGTAGATATTGGTCGCTTCAGCATCAGCCTTTCCTTTAATCTCCTGGGAAGTACGGTAAGCCTCTGATTCTATCTCTTTTAAATCCCTCTCCCTATCTCCCAGAATCTTTGAAGCTTCACCCTGTCCCTCAGAGCGGAATTTATCAGCTATCCTAGTTCGCTCGGCGATCATCCTTTCAAATATCTTCTGCTGGACTTCTTCCACATAATTGACTCTTTTAAGTCTCAAATCGAGTAGTTCAATTCCCAATTCTGCCAGTATGGGTGAAGCCGCATCAATTATCATGCGGGTAATTTGTTCCCGGCCGTGTTCTATGGTGATGTCAAGTTCAGAATCCATCACTTCTTCCAGTATTTCGCTGATCTCCAACTTTCGGTTAGTAGAGCGAATGATCTCAACCAAATCGTGATTTGCTACGGCATTGCGGGTCTTACCGTCCAGAATATCGTCTAATCGGGATTGTGCTCCTCTTTCATCTCTTAATCTCTGGAAAAAGAGCAGGGGATCGACAATTCGCCAGCGGGCATAGGTATCTACCCAGATGAATCGCTTATCTTTGGTTGGGATTTGATTGGGATCGCCATCCCATTCCAGAAATCGTTTATCGAAAAAATTAGCATCTTGTATGAACGGAACTTTAAAGTGGATTCCGGGATCTGTGATGGGATCTCCCACTGGTTTGCCAAATTGGGTAATAATAACCTGTTCGGTCTCATTCACAATAAAGGCGGCTGAGATCAAGATAATGAGGGCGATAAACATAATAATTCCAGCGATGATTATGATTATTTTATTCATTGTTTCAAACCCTCCTTGCTTAGATCAAACAAAGGCAAAATACCGGCAGAATTCTCATCAGTTATGAGTTTTCTGCCTACATTTTGCAATACATCATTCATGGTTTCCAGATAAATTCGCTGCCAGGTAACATCGGGTGCTTTCATATATTCTGTGAATATAGAATTGAATTTCGTTGCATCACCCTTTGCTTCATTTACCCTCTTGATGGCATATCCTCGGGCTTCTTCAATTACTTTCTGGGCATCTCCTCTGGCTTTCGGGATTACCTTGTTGTATTCTGAACGTGCCTGATTAATCAGTTTTTCCCGTTCCTGTTGTGCTTCATTTACCTCGTTGAATGCAGGTTTGACAAGGTCTGGCGGATTTACGTCCTGCAAAACTACTTGATCAACCTTGATTCCGGTTTCATATTGATCACACAAATGTTGCAGCTTTTCGGTAACGGTATTGGCAACTTCCACGCGTCCCACCGTCAGAACTTCGTTAACGCTTCGATCCCCCACCACTTCGCGCATAATTGCCTCGTTCATGTCTCGAAAGGTTGGTATGGCATTCCTCACTTTGAAGAGAAATTTATAGGGGTCAGCAATACGAAATTGAACGATCCATTCTACCTCCGCTGCATTCAGATCCCCGGTCAACATAAGCGACTCCTCTTCGTAACCTCGTTCTGCATATCTTGTCCGGACGCCTGCTTCCGCTGTTCGAAACCCGAATTCCTGCTTTAATTGTCTCTCTACCGGGACTTTCTGAAGTGTTTCAATGCCAAAGGGTAATTTAAAGTTCAGGCCGGGATCAGCTGTTCTGGTAAATTTTCCAAACCTCAGAATGATCCCAACCTCTTCCGGATCGATGGTGAAAAATGAAGAAAAGATAAAAACCAGTAGAACAATTCCCAGCGCAATCCAGCGAATGAGTTTAATATTCATGGCTGGTGGCCGGAATTTGTCCAAATCAAACGGCAGGTTTTCTCGCATCGTAATACCTCCATGCTTTAATTAATTGATAGGTAGAAATTATGTATAGTTATTCTTCGGAAAAATTTTTGGTTGATGAGAACGCATTCCGTGAAGAATCGTTAATAATACATTTTTCATATAGTAAAGAAAAATATAGTAAGAAAAAAGTATTTTTCCAAGTATACGAAAATTGAATTTGATATTATAGTAGGTTTAATGTAGAGTATAAAGAAAATATGTTCAATTTGAGTTTGCCCAATTCATTGAAAAGAATAGCATTTTAAATTTTCATTGAATTAAAAAACTATTTGATTTATAATTTAAGCAGTATTAAGAAAAGGCAAATCGAATGTAGAGAGGATCTATCCATGGTAAAACGTTTGACAATTGAATATTGCGTAGAGTGAAACTACTATCCTCGAGCTGCCAGTTTGGCAGAGGCTCTGAAAAGTGAAATGGGGATTGAAGCTGAATTAATAAAATCAGGTGGTGGTGTTTTTGAAATTGAGGCTGATGGAGAGTTGATTTTCTCAAAGAAAAAGGAATTTCGTTTTCCTGAGAATCAGGAAATCATTGATATACTAAAAGGGAAATAGATCCTACTAAATTAAATTCTTGATCTTTTTTACTACATTTCAAGACAACAAGACCGGTTAAATATAACCGGTATTTTTTTTGCTGGATTTCTTAATTATTCATCAAATTCGAGCTCTTCCAGGTAGTGCTGAGCATCAAGTGCCGCCATACACCCGGAACCAGCAGCCGAAATTGCCTGGCGATAAATGGGATCCTGTACATCTCCCGCAGCAAATACTCCTTCAATTGATGTTTTAGTGCTTTTGCCTTGGGTAATAATATAGCCTTTATCATCAATTTCAAGATGATCTTGAAAAATTTGGGTATTTGGCACATGACCTATTGCCAGGAAGGCACCCTGACAGGTAAAGATACTTTCCTCCCCGGTGACAGTATCTTTTAATCGTAATCCCTTCAAACCGCTATCTATTTCACCAATAAATTCGGTGACCACTTTATTCCATAATAACTCGATTTTTGAATTATTCCGGGCTCTCTTCTGCATTATAGGGGAGGCCCTCAGTTCATCTCTTCGATGGATAATAGTCACTTTACTGGCAAATCTAGTGAGAAATGTTGATTCTTCCATGGCAGAATCACCACCTCCAATCACCGCTATCTCTTTATCTTTGAAGAAAAATCCATCACAGGTTGCGCAAGCAGAGACGCCACGGCCCATTAGTTTTGATTCGGATTCCAAACCCAGTAACCTGGCAGAAGCACCCGATGCAATAATTAAAGCATCTGCAGTCAACAACTTGTCTTCTACTTCTAACTCAAATGGTTTTTTATTCAGATTTACCTTTGTTACCGTACCATATAATAATTGAGTGCCAAATTTTTCAGCCTGTTTATGAAATCTATCCATTAATTCCGGACCTAAAATCCCTTCTGGGAAACCAGGAAAATTTTCCACTTCAGTGGTTATTGTTAGCTGTCCTCCAGGTTGAGTACCCTGAATAACCAAGGGATTCAGATTGGCTCTGGCTGCATAGAGAGCGGCAGTAAGGCCTGCGGCCCCCGATCCGATAATAACAACCTTGTAATTTTTTGCTATGGTCATATCACCGTCTCCTCGATTCCCTTTTGCAATTGGTCATTGGATTTAAATAATTTTTCTCAAGATACATTTTAAGTTAAAAAAATATTTTAGCCCTCCAAATAATTTCTTATTTTTAGATTTAAAAATAATGATGATTGGAATGCAGAATAAATTAATAGATATTCGACAATATTTACAACCGGAAATCGTTTCCAATTTAAGAAGTCTCGATCTCGTAGCAAAGTTGATTGTGGAGGGATTCCTGGTTGGACTACATAAAAGTCCCTATCATGGATTTAGCGCAGAATTTAGTGAGCATCGACAATACATGCCTGGAGATGATATTAAGGATATCGATTGGAAGGTATATGGACGGACAAATCGATTTTATATAAAACAATATGAAGAAGAGACCAATCTCAAAGCATATATCATTTTAGATATTTCAGGATCAATGGGTTATAAAAGTAGAAATATAACAAAAATACAATATGCCACTTATCTGGCTGCTGCTCTTGCCTATTTATTTATCAAACAGCGCGATGCAGTAGGTCTTGTCACTTTCTCGGATGGAATAAAACGGCTCCTTCCCCCAAAATCCTCACCGGCATATTTAAATTTTATTTTAAAGGAATTAGCCAATATTCAGTTAAGCCAGAAGAAAACCAGTCTGAGTCAAACGCTACATATTATGGCAGAAAAAATACAACGGCGTGGTCTCATCATTTTATTAACCGAATTTTTGTACGAAGACCCGAAAAATATCTTGGAAGGTTTAAAGCATTTTCGTCATTACAAACATGAAATCTTGGTGTTTAATATTCTGGATCCCAACGATCTCTATTTTCAGTTTAAAGATGATGCAACTTTTGTGGATATGGAAACAGGAGAGAAGTTAAAAGTTCAACCATATTATCTGCAAGAGAGTTACAGAACAAAAATTGATGATTTTTATAAAAAACTCCGGTCTGAATGTATAAACTTTCAGATTGATTTTCAGAATGTATTAACCAGTGAATCATTCGATAAGGCTTTAATCCGTTACCTGTTGAAACGTAAGAAACTCTATTAGTGGATGCAGGTCAATATTTCACGAAGATAGATTTTTCCTGCAATTGAATCGCTAATTGACCACAGGCTGCGGTGATATCCTCCCCGCGATTTTTTCTCAAAGTTACAGCAAAAGGAGCCTGGGTGAGAATCGTCATAAATTTTTCCAGTTGTGAGTTAGGTGGAGGTTTATAACCTAAACGATTTTGATTACAGGGAATAATATTTAATTTACATCGGATAGGGCTAAGCAAACTTATCAGTTCTTTGGCTTCTTTGACTGAATCATTTACCCCATGTAATAGAACATATTCAAATGTCACCCGATTTCGTTTGTGAGCATTCATATAGTATCTAATGCTTTCCATAAGCTCTGGAAGTGGAAATTTAAAAGCAATCGGCATGATTTTCTGCCTAATTTCTTGATTGGGAGCATGGAGAGAAATTGCCAGATTGTATGGATTTTTTTCTTCTGTATACTGGTATATTTTAGGGATAATCCCACTGGTAGAAATAGTGATTTTCTTCTGAGCAATACCAACTCCTTCCGGATCACCAAGAATTTTGCATGCCTTGATCGAACGTGAGTAATTAAGAAATGGCTCCCCCATCCCCATAAAAACAACATTGGTGATAATTAAATTGGTCAGTTTCTTTATCAAAAGTACCTGTTCGATTATCTCACCAGGAGTCAGATTGCGAACCAAGCCCATATTACCAGTTGCACAGAAGTGACAATCCAAGGAACACCCCACTTGAGAAGAAATGCATATGGTATTTCGCTTGATCTCCGGAATTAAAACGCTTTCAATATGACGATCGTCAAGTAGTCGCCATGAAAATTTTATTGTTCCGTCCTCAGCAGTTTGCTGTTTCACCATTTTTAAGGTGTTGAGGAAAAAATTATCGGATAGAATTTGTCTCAGGGATTTTGAGATGGAGGTTATTTCCCCGAATGAATCCACATTGTGATGGTGAATCCATTGATAAATTTGTCTGGCTCGATATCCAGGTTCACCCCAATTTTTTAAAAGAACTGCTATCTCATCAACTCTCTTTCCAACTAATGATTCTTTTTGGTTAAGAGAATGAATAATAGTCATTTTACATCCATTAAAAAAATTAATAGGATTAATATACAAAACATTTGCAGCGATTTTAAAAATTATTTATGATGTAGGAACATGTATATGAGTTAACAGTAATATTATTAAAATTTAGGAATTGGAGTAAAAATGACCACCTTGAGTGAAGATCAAAAACAAAAAGCACTTTTTATAACTCTTATTCAACAATATCAGATGCAGGCTTGGGTGAGTCTGGGGAAGTTAAAAAATCCAACAACTGATAAATTTGAAAGAAATTTAGATTTAGCTCGGTTAAGTATCGAAATGCTTGAGATGTTAAAGGCAAAAACTTCCGGAAATCTCCACCGAGATGAAACCAAGCTAATAACACAAACAATATCTGATTTGAAACTCAGCTTTGTCTCTGAATCTAATAAAAAACCTGCAACAGCTTCTCAGAAAAATACGAAGGATAAGGAAAACAGTCATGACGAATGATGGAATAAATTGGTTTTTCACTCCTTGGTTAACATCTTGATTGTGACAAGATTACATACAGAAAGACTTTATTCCTATATTTTATCTTGATTTAAATAATATTATTAAAGATATTACCCACCTTTTTCAGGTTATGATGTCTTCACATTATTAAAACATACTGGTATATAATAATGTCTCAAGAAAAGCAGTATCCCCTGGTATCGATAATTACGGTAAATTATAATGGTGTAAGGTATTTAAAAACATTATATGATTCGGTTAAAGAAATTACATATCCTGCAGTAGAGCTTATCATGATTGATAATGCTTCAAGTGATGATAGTGTGAAATTTGTTCAGCAATACTATAGTGAAGTAAAAATTATTCAGAAATCTGCCAACCTAATGTTCGCCAGAGCAAATAATGAGGGTATAAAAGTTGCTTCAGGTGAATATATTTGCCTTTTAAATAATGATGTGAAAGTTGATCCGCACTTTATCGAACCCATCATTGAGATATTTGAGAAAAATCCTGGTGCTGCTGCCTGTCAACCGAAAGTACTCGATATGAACCAACCTGATAAATTTGAGTATGCTGGCGCCTCTGGTGGATTTATTGATAAATATGGATATCCCTTCATGCGGGGTCGATTATTTTTTACCCTCGAGCAGGACAATGGACAATATGATTCAACACTTGAAGTTTTTTGGTCTACTGGTGCCTGTTTTTTTAGCAAAAAATCAATCTTAAATCAAATAGGCTTGCTGGATGATAATTTTATAATGCATATGGAAGAGATTGACCTGTGCTGGAGAATGCACTTACATAACTTGAAAATTTATTGTGTTCCCGCCTCCCAGGTATGGCATCAGGGTGGGGGAACGCTTCCAGCAGCCGATCCACGTAAACTATACTGGAACTACAGGAATAACATTTTTCTATTGGTAAAAAATCTGTGCTTTATTAATTTAATAAGAATTTTAAGTATTCGTCTAATACTTGATATGGTATCATTTTTAAGAGAGATATTAGTTGGAAGATGGAAGAATGGTGGAGCAATTTTAAAAGCATACTGGTGGAATATATCACATTGTCCCTTATTAGCCCGAAAACGTTCGGAGATTCAAAAGCAGCGATTAAAAACTGATAAAGAGATATTTAAACTTATTTACTCAGGATGTGTGGTTTGGGAATATTTTATACGAGGTCGCAGGAAGTTCACGGAATTAAAAAGAATTAATTTGCTTATTGGTAATAAATTTAAAGGAAAAGAGGAGAAAATCGGATTATGAACCAGGATAAACTTAATAAATACTTCGCTTCTTTTGTTTTTGTATTTAGTTTAATCATTTACTACCTAACAGTGGCTCCTACTGTCTCATTCTGGGATTGTGGAGAGTTCATTGCTTGTTCATATCGTATGGCAGTACCACATCCCCCTGGAGCTCCTCTATACCTTCTAGTGGGTCGAATATTCAGTCTTACTCCAATTTTTACTGATATTGCCAAACGGGTGAATCTTATTTCGGTAATTTCCAGTGCATTTACGATTTTATTTCTGTATCTGATCATTGTTCTAATGATTAAACAATATCTTAAAAATGTTCAGGATGGTTTTTATAGATATATCCCTTATGTAAGTGCTGTTATTGGTTCTCTGACATTTGCATTTACCACCAGTTTCTGGTTTAACGCAGTTGAAGCAGAGGTATATGCACCCTCCATGTTATTTACCTCATTGGTAGTATGGTCAATAATGTACTGGAATGAGCGATCTGAAGCTATTGGCAATGAAAGATATTTACTGGTGATAATGTACTTAATCGGACTTGCTATCGGGGTTCATTTATTAAATGTATTGGCTCTACCTATGGTTTTTATGATTATTTATTATAAAAAATATCCTATTGAGAAAAGGACTTTCGCATTACTGATCTTAATTGGTGCAGTTTTAACGTTTATGATATATCCGGGTCTGGTTAAAGGCATTCCTGTAATAGCTAAAGTAGGTGGTTTTTTTGGTTTATTGCTAAGTATCGTAATACTTCTTATTATTTTGGCTTATACAGTGAGTAACAAAAAAAATGTAGCGTCTTTGCTTATTACTTCCATTTTACTAATTATACTTGGATATTCCACCTATGCCACAATCTATATTCGTTCAAATCTCGATCCAAATATTGATGAAAACGATCCAGAGACTATCGAAGAATTCATAAGTTATATGAATCGTGAACAATATGGTGAACATACTTTTGATAGAAGAAAAGTAATGGCTGAATCTCCCAATGGGAAAAACTATTCAAGTGTCTGGGATTTTTTCTGGAATTATCAAATCCAGAAAATGTATACCCGTTATTTTTTGTGGAATTTTATGGGGAAAGATGACTATGGCGAGAATTTTAGTTGGGCCAAATTTTTAGGAATTCCGTTACTTCTAGGGATACTAGGGGTCTGGTACCATTTTAAAAAGGATTGGAAACATGCACTAGCAGTGTTCGTTTTATTCTTTATGACAGGATTAGCTGTCATTATTTATCTTAACCAACCTGATCCGCAACCGCGGGAACGTGATTATAGTTATGTCGGGTCTTTTTTTGCATTTGCTATATGGATTGGAATTGGGGCTTCTGCAATTTTGGAATGGTTTACAGAAAACACGAAAGACTCGGCAAGCAGAAAATTAGTACCAATTGGTATATCTGCTATACTTATCTTGATTTCACCGGTACAGGTACTAGTGAAAAATTATCATGCACAGGATCGGAGTGGAAACTATGTTGCATGGGACTACTCCTACAACATGTTAATGTCATGTGATCGAGATGCGGTTATGTATACTAATGGAGATAATGATACTTTTCCATTATGGTATCTACAGGAAGTGGAATATATCCGCACAGATCTTCGAGTTGCCAATTTAAGCCTGTTGAATACTTCTTGGTATGTACAGCAACTTAAATATAAGGATCCTAAAGTCCCCATATCTCTTTCAGATGATGAAATTGATAACATTATGCCGATTCCATGGGCTAAACAGCGAACCATAGAAATCAATGTTCCTTCAAGATTCCAGAAGCAAGAATATGAGGCTTACAAAAACAGCTATGATTTGCGGGTAGATGAATTTGAATCGAAACTGACTTTTAATCTTGGTCCGAAATTGTATAATAGATATCTTCGTGTACAGGATTTTATGATTTTAAATACGCTTTATGCAAATAAATTCCGTAAACCTTTATACTTTGCTGTAACTGTTTCCAGAGACAATATGATGGATGGTCTGCAAAAATATCTGCGAATGGATGGCCTATCTTTTCGTATCACCTCAATTGCAAACTGGTCGATTGATCCGGATACTTTATTTAATAATCTGATGAATAAATATCAATATAGAAATCTAAATAATCCTAAGGTTTTCTATAATGAAAATATTATTGCCCTTCTTCAAAATTATCGCTCGGCGTTCATACAGCTGGCAAATTACTATGCTTCAGATGGTCAGAAAGAAAAAGTAAAACAGTTAATTAACAAGATGAACACAGTTATGCCACCGACAGTCATACCTTTCACGAGCGATATGTTACAGAGATGGTTTGAAGCGTACGAATATTTCTCAGGTTTAAAAAATATTGACAGTATTACGGTTGATAATTATACAGAGAGAGATCTAACTGATTTGGGGAGAGTATTTCTTAATTTACGCGGGTTTAGGGCAGCTCAGAAAGCTTTTGAGGAAGTTCTGAAAGTAAACCCAACAAATATTCAAGCAAAAGGTTTTCTGGTAGACATCTATGGAAATCTTGCCCTGTATGAGAAATCAATAGATATACTTGAGGAATGGTTGAAACAGAATCCCGGGGATAAAGAGGCTCAAAAGAGACTCGTAGAATATCAAGGGAAATTGAATATTAAAAATCGGTCAGCTAAATAGAGTCAGATTGGAAATAAGCTTGATTATAGGCTGAATTATTTTTCATTTTTATTTAAGGAGGGCATTCCCTCCTTAATTTGTTTAATTTCAGATTAGCTTGAAACTAAATTTAATGAGTGTAGTTTTTCCCCCTAAAAATCAATTCTGTGATGAAAAAACTTGTATTAAATTTTATTCGGGTTGCTATCAGTATAGGATTATTAGTCTATTTAATTCTTCTCGCAGATCTCCCTCAAATTGTCTATTTAATGAAGAATCTTAAACCTGTTGCAGTTCTTTTAGCATTTAGTGCGTCCATAATGTCCTTATTTTTTCTATCCATTCGATGGTATCTGCTAATAAAATCTTATGGAATGAAGATTAAATTTCAGAAATTGTTTATTTTCTATTTAATAGGTCTTTTTTTTAATAATTTTTTGCCTACCAGCATTGGGGGAGATCTTAGTCGAGCCTATTATCTCTCTCGTGATAGTGGAAACCAATCTGCCAGTATTGGAACCGTTTTTTTAGAAAGGATCATTGGTTTATTGGCTACTTTATCTTTAGCATTTGTATCCTTATTTTGGTTGGCGAATTATTTAGAAACAAAACGAATTGTATACGTTACTGTACTTCTCGCTTTTTTTGTTGCTTTTTTTCTTGCTATGATAATGAGTAGACGGTTGTACCGGCGATTGAATGGTCTTATTTCTTTAATTACTTTTTATGATATTGGTGATAAAATCTTAAAAGTATTTGATACACTACATTTTTATAGGGATAAAAAAATTGTGCTCATCCAGGCATATTTATCCTCAATTCTTGCCCAAATCATGCTTATTCTTATGAATTTTTTTCTGGCGCAAGGACTAGGACTTTCTGTTATAAAACTGGGATACTTATTTCTGGTGGTTCCAATTACTTTTGTTATTGGATTACTTCCCTCTATTAATGGGATAGGAGTAAGAGATACTGGTTATCTTATTTTGCTTGCCCGTCTAGGGCTTGAACCTTCCCAGATATTATCCCTTTCTTTCTCTGTTACTATTATTCCCGTTATTATAAGCGTCATTGGTGGCATTATCTTTATGGTTTATCGCACTAAAGGTATACAAATTCCAAAATTTTCAGAAGGAAAAATATAATGTATCGAAGAAGAATTTTATCTATCATTACATCCCTAATGTTTGTGTTTTTAATACTATGGAATTGTTCCTCAACAGGTAAAGCTTATGGAGAGGATGATTTAGTTCATGTTTTTGCTGATTCAGTAGATTGGCCCTATTATGAAGAAGTCTTATATTCAGTTTTTGGTACATTTATCAGAACGCCGATTCCTGAAAGAGAATTTCTGTTTAAATGGGTCTCCTTTGAAAAATTTGACCAATACAAAAGATATAAAAATATTTTCATATTCGGGCGATTGGATTCTAAAGATCCAGTTTCTGATAATGTTCGAAATATTCTTAATCCCGATGTTATTGAGGGCGTCAAACGTGGTACATATTTTTATATCCCTAAAGAGGATGTTTGGGCGGGCAATCAGTATGTTATGTTTTTAGTGGCTGAGTCCCGAGATGCGATGATACAAAAAATTGTTGATCTTGGAGACCTTCCTTATCAAGATTTTAAGAAATATTATTACCAGAGATTAAAAGAACAAATGTTTCAGCATATGGAGCAAAAGGAGTTAGAGGAATATATTGAGGATAATTTTCCTTTTTTTATACGAGTACAACACGACTTTTTCATCGCTGATGAAAATTTGCAAGAAAATTATGTTTGGATTCGACGTCTGGATCCTGATCGGTCTATACTAGTTCATTGGCTTTCCATTTCAAATGATTTTCAAATGACAACCAGATGGGTTATTGATGAGCGAAATAGAATAGCAAAAAAGATTTATTCTGGAGATATTATTGTGGAAGAAGAAACACGAGCATTATCTACCCAGTTTAAGGGAAGAAATGCGATAAAATTGGAGGGAACCTGGCGGAATGATAGCTTAATAGTTGGTGGTCCATTCAGAAATATTACCTTTATTGATAAAGAAACTGCTCGTCTTTATATGTTGGACTATTATGTCCAGGCTGTGGGACGCAGAAAAGTTCCTTTTTTAGATCAACTGAATGTTATTATTCATACATTCCAAGTCCGAGATAAAGCCAAAAAAGAAAGTGAATGATAAATTTACTTGTATTGACATCATCAAAGAATTTCTAATTTCCTTGATCAAGTAGAAATTATTTTTATACTATTTCTTTGTAAATAAAAAGGACTATATAATGGCAAAAGTTGCATTGGTAATGGGAAGTGATTCGGACAAACCAGTTGTAAACGAGGCTATTCCTTATCTGAATTATTTTACCATTGAATATGAAATGCATGTTATGTCTGCACATCGAACACCCGAGAGTGTACAACGCTTTGCTTCAGAGGCCAAAGATGCAGGTTTTGATATCATTATTGCTTGTGCCGGTATGGCGGCTCATCTGCCTGGTGTTATCGCCGCCTATACGATACTTCCAGTAATTGGTGTCCCATTAGAAGCAGGTGCTTTAAAGGGAGTGGACTCTCTTTATTCAATCGTTCAAATGCCGGCAGGAGTACCGGTGGCCAGTATGGCAATTGGAAAAGCAGGTGTTCGTAATTCGGCCATATTTGCAGCACAGATTATTGCCCGTTTTGATAAAAGAGTAGCTGATCTCGTAGAAAAGTTTAAGAAAAATAATTGTCGTATTCCTTCATGAAAGTTGCCGTAATTGGAACAATAAATAAAGATCTTATATTACCCTTTGAAGGTGCCTCAATTCAAAGTTTTGGGGGTATTTTTTATACCATAACCGCCCTGTCTATATTGGGAGGTGAGAATATTCAGATTTATCCAGTATCATTCATAGGTGAAGATATTCTACAGCCTCTGAATGCTCTTTTGCAGAAATATCAGAGCATTTCACCTGATAGACTAATTCCTCTGCGGCAAAAGAATCATGAAGTTATCTTGGAGTATAACTCTCCGGAAGAACGCATGGAGAAGGCTTTATTTAATTTCCCATCTCTAGAGTGGCATCAAATAAAAAAAATAAATGATGTCGATTTCTTTCTTATAAATATGATTACAGGTTGGGATCTATCTTTAAAATCTTTCCATAAACTGAGTAAAAAATTCTTCAATAAAATGTATTTAGATGTACATTTTCTGGTAATGGGTGTAGATAACCTTGGGAAAAGAGTACCAAGATGCCCCGATAATATCAGGGAATGGCTACGAGGTGCTCGATTTGTCCAGATGAATCAAAGGGAATTTAGTATCATAAATAATACTACAACACATGAAATAGCGTTTTTTGAAGAAAATTTTAGAGAAGATCAGGTCCTGATTATCACCCAAGGAGGCAGAGGGGCAAAAGTAATTTTCAGGAAGAATAACATGACCAGAGATAAACATTTTCCTACCTTTCATTTGGAAAAAATTATCGATACTACAGGTTGCGGAGATGTATTTGGAGCGGGTTTTGTCTGGAAATATTTAAACAGTCAAAATATTTATTCTTCAATGAAGTATGCTTGTAATGCGGCAACAGCAAATTGTATGCTGAAAGGGACCAATGAAATGGATATCTTATTGTCGCAGATGGATAAATTCCGGGAATTATGAGGCATATGAAAAAAGTATTATTAACTGGAGCTAATGGTCTGCTAGGACAAGCATTGGTAAATATATTTCGGAACGATTATATGATCCTGTTATCTGGACAAGAAGATGAGAATTATAATCCAGCTTTCGATTTAGAATATAGGAGAATGGATATCACCCATATGGAGAATTGTAAGGAACTGGTAAAATTTTTTTCTCCAGATATTATAATTAATGCTGCTTCATTTACTAATGTTGATGATTGTGAAAATAATAAAGAATTATGCTGGCAAGTGAATGTAAAAGGAGTCGAAAATCTAGCGCAACTATCCCGGAGATATTATATACATTTAATTCACTATTCAACAGATTATGTCTTTGACGGGAAAACCGGGCCATATAAAGAGTCACACCGTCCTACGCCTATTGGGTATTATGGGAAATCAAAGCTTGCTTCTGAGAATGTTTTACGCCAAATTGGTTCCCCATCAACCATAATTCGGACTTGTGTTTTATTTGGGACAGGTTATAATGTCAAAAGAAATTTTTTTCTTTGGGTTTTTGATAATTTAAAATCAGGAGAACATATTCGAATTGTTATGGATCAATTCAATAACCCGACCTTGGCAGAAGATTTAGCTGCCGGCACAAAACAAGTAGTAGAACAGTCTGCATTGGGTTTATACCATATGGGTGGTTTGGAATATATAAGTCGCTATGAATTTGCTAGGTTGCTTGCCAACACTTTTAATTTTTCAGAGGAACTTATTACCCCTATTAAAACAAGTGAGTTAGAACAGATAGCAAATCGGCCTTTAAAAGGGGGATTAAAAATTGATCTTGCCCAATCAGATATCGGTTACAATCCAAGAAGCTTGGTGGAAGCTCTTTTATATCTTAAATTGAAAATGAGGACAAATAGCAGTGCCTAAAGAAAAATCATTGGTTATTATTCCTACATATAATGAAATAGATAATATTGAGAAAGTTTTAAATACCCTTATTAATTTAAAGATTCCTAATATAGATATTTTAGTTATTGATGACAATTCACCTGATGGGACAGCAGATCTTATAGAAAAATATTCGAAGAATCATCCACAGGTTTCGATAATAAAAAGAGTAGCGAAGATGGGCCTTGGTACGGCCTATATTAGGGGTTTTAAATATGCAATTGAGAATGGATACGATTATATTTTCGAAATGGATGCAGATTCGTCACATGATCCAAATGAAATTCCTAATTTCCTGAAAGCAGTAGAGAAGGCTGATCTCGTCATTGGTTCCCGGTATGTGACAGGAGTAAATGTTATTAACTGGCCACTATCAAGGTTGTTCATTAGTGTTATGGCTAACAAATATAGCCAAATTATAACCGGAATGCCTATTCATGATTGTACTAGTGGATTTAAGTGTATTAAGAGAAAAGTTTTGAAGGCTATTCCTCTTGACGAGATCAGTTCCAGTGGTTATTCATTTCAGATTGAGATGAATTTTAAAGCTTGGAAAAGAGATTTTATTATAAAAGAGATACCAATTATTTTTTATGATCGAACCGTAGGTTCTTCAAAAATGTCCAAGCGTATCATCATGGAAGCAATTTTTATAGTGTGGAAGTTAAAAATATCGAGTTTTTTTGGCCGTTATTAGCCGGGAGAATTGATATGATGAAGAAAAACTTAAAAATGGTTCTCGAATTCGAAAAGCCGGTATTTGAACTTGAAAAGAAGATCTCAGAGATGGAAGAGTATGCTCGTGAAACAGGTTTAGATTTGTCAGAGGATATCAAGAGACTTTCGCAGAAGGCAGAAACTCTTCAAAAAGAAATATATACCAAGTTAACTCCCTGGCAACGGGTACAATTAGCCCGGCATCCAGATAGACCATTTACTCTGGATTATATTAAACATATGATGACAGATTTTCTGGAGTTGCATGGTGATCGATACTATGCGGATGATCCTGCTATTGTTGCCGGAATTGGATTGATAGACCAAGAACGGATAGCGATAATCGGACATCAGAAAGGCCGGGATGTTAAGGAGAATTTATATCGTAATTTTGGAATGGCTCATCCGGAAGGATATAGAAAAGCCAGACGTATTATGAATTTGGCCGTAAAATTCAATATTCCTATCGTCTCTCTACTGGATACGCCGGGTGCCTATCCCGGAATTGAGGCAGAAGAACGCGGGCAGGCCGAAGCAATCGCGAAAAACCTTTTAGAAATGTCTCATTTTCCAGTGCCAATCATTATCGCCATTATCGGCGAAGGTGCTTCTGGAGGAGCTCTGGGAATAGGTGTCGGGGATGTAATCCTCATGATGGAAAATTGTTGGTATTCGGTTATCTCTCCCGAAGGTTGTGCAGCAATCTTATGGCGGGATAATACCAGAGCGTCTCAGGCAGCGGAAGTAATGAAACTTACGGCAAATGATCTACTAGATTTGAAAGTAATTGATAAAGTGATCAAAGAACCCGCTGGAGGAGCCCATTGGGACCATAAAGGCTCAGCCGAGATTCTTAAAAAACATTTGCTTGAAGAAATTAAGCACTTTAAAAAAATACCAGCTGCAGAATTAGTGGAGAAACGGGTAGAAAAATTCTCAAATATGGGATATTGGATTGATCGCACCGAGAAAAAAAAGTAATTTATAAGGAGAGGATATCTATTATGTTAGACAAAAAGTTATTAGATATTTTAGCCTGTCCAAAATGTAAAGGTGATTTGAAATACGAATTTGAGAAGAAGAATAATAAAAATGGTAAACTTATCTGCGAGACATGCAAGCTGATTTATCGGGTGGAGGATGATATACCAATTATGTTAATAGATGAAGCAGAAAAACTTTCTTAATCTTTATTAAAATAAAGATTAAATATAGGATAAATCTGTCAGATAGAATACTGGGGAATCTCCTTCAATCTTTGTTCATTCTCTTTGGTCACAAAAATACCAGGCAGATTCGGTAAAGGACATTTTTCCTCACAGATTCCACATCCAATACAAAGATCTCTGATAACATAAGGATATTTGACCATTTTTTGATTCCCATCAGGTAAAATTGATTCTTTTATTTCAAATTTTATTGCTTTATCAGGGGTTGGACAATGCTCCTCACATACAATACAATCCTCATGACGTTCAAACGGAATGCATAGATTTTTATCGAAATGAGCCAGTCCCATAGGAGTTTTCTGCTTAACTTCGACAGGTAATTGAAGGATAGCATCTGTGGGACACACTAGCCCACATAGATTACAATTATACTCGCAATAACCCTCACGCATCTTAGCGATTGGTGTCCAAAGATGTAAAATATTCTGATCGAAACCAGCAGGCTGTAAACATCTCCCATTGGATTCACATATTCTGACACATTCCAGACACCGAATACATTTATCCATAAAATCTTCTTCAGGAAGCGCACCAGGAGGTCGGATGAATTTTGCTTCTGCATTCTTAGAATTTATCTGAATTCCAAATAAACCTAAAGCAGCCATACCAGTTATAGCGGTGCCGAGGAATTGTCTTCGAGAATAATCGGGTTTACTGTGATAAGGAGACCATCGAAAGCGATAGGTAATGGATTTTGCCTTGGGAGGGCATCTCTCACCACAGTTGAAGCATTCGATACATTCCACCTTATGGGTCTCCTTCACATTTCCCTCTGGAATAGCATTCATCTTGCATTCAACCTGACAACGATTGCAAACTGGACAGGCATT
>SMTZ1_10002317_pt1 | contig 19257 bp, 19 predicted proteins | sample DeeMarSWOR136_30_FD_25667 | JGI IMG/M metagenome (IMG submission 25667)
GTTACTTTCCAATTGACTTCTCATGAGGAGGAGATTACCTTTATAGCCATTCTATTGATACTCGTTGACGAAATGGGTTGAGAGGAGGGAAAAGATGCAAAGGGTGGATTCCCTATTGGGGGAAGTGAGGGATCTTTTGAGGCCATTGGAGAAGAAGATTCTTGGGCATCCGTACCTTGCAGATCTGGAGGAGAAGAAGATCGGACGGGAGGGATTGAAGTATTTCGCCGGTGAACAGCACCGCATCATCACGAGTGACCTCCGAAGTGTGGGCCTCCTCCTTTCGAGGCACGGGCTCCCCCCTGGACGGGATTTCTTTTGGATGGTGCTCCAGGGGGAAACCGAAGCCCTAAAAGCTCTTGGCCGTTTTGTATCGGCATTGGGAGTATCGGAAGAAGAGCTAATGGCATATGAACCATTACCCGAGGCGCAGGCCTACAAGGCCTATATGGCATGGCTTTCCCTCTATGGCACCGCCGCGGAAGTGGCAGGGGCATTCCTGGCCAATTTCCCCGCATGGGGGGCAAACTGCGGGAGAATGAGCAAGGCCCTCATGGAAGGATATGGGTTTAAGAACGAGGATCTCTTTTTCTTCGAGCTCTTCAGCACCCCAGTGGCTGATTTTGAGAAAAAGGCCCGACTCGTTATCGATACCGGTATATTCCATGGGGTTGAGCCGAAGGCCATCAAGGAGGCCGCGAGAATGCTTCAGGGTTATGAGCTCATGTTTTGGGATGCCCTCCATCGAATATCTTCGAGGTAATCGCCGTATTTTTGGGGTGTTGCGTCATGAAATTCACGGATACGTTACGCAAGAATGCCCATGGCATTTGGGAGGCCAATTTCGAGCATCCCTTCGTCCAGGGAATCGGCGATGGAAGCCTGGACGAGGAGAAGTTCAAATTCTACCTGGCTCAGGATTATGTCTATCTGAAAGACTTTTGTCGATTCCTGGCCATTGCCGCGGCAAAAGGCCATGATTTGGATGCCATGGGGAGGTTCTCAGACCTCCTTGGGCTCACATTGAAGGTGGAGATGGACCTTCATCGGTCCATCTGCGCCGATTTCGGCATATCGTCGGAAGAGCTCGAGCAAACCGAACCGGCCCCCTACTGCTTGGCATACACGAGCTATCTTCTGAGAATCGCGTATGAGGGAGATTTCCTGGATCTATTGGCTGCCTTTCTTCCGTGTGAGTGGGGATATGTTGAAATAGGGACCCGTTTAAAGGCTAAGGGAGTACCCGAGCATCCCCATTACGCCAAATGGATCGAGACCTACGCCTCGCTGGAATTCAGGGAGCTGACGGAATCCACTAAGGATCTGCTCGACGAATTAACAAGGGGAGTATCCAAGGATAAATTGAATCGCCTTCAGGATATCTTCAATTTCTCGAGTCGGTGGGAACGCCTCTTCTGGGAGATGGCTTGGAATCAGCAGACCTGGATAGCATAAGCGAGGCAATTTGATTCGGCAGGGAAGGTTTAGAGAGGCCATGGACCGCGTCTACCATTTGAAACTGGACAAAAAGGCCACACGGGGAGCCATGTTTGCCTTCCTTCCGGGAGACCCCGATAGGGTTTTGAAAATCGCCCAGGCCTTCGACCCCGATAGTAGGGAGATTGCGCGCAATCGAGAGTTTAGAACGTTGATGGGAAACCTACAAGGGGAACCCGTATTGGTGACTTCAACGGGAATCGGAGGTCCCTCCACCGCCATCGCCGTGGAGGAGTTGGCCCGATTGGGGGTGCGGGTCTTCCTCCGGGTAGGCACATCGGGGGCCATTCAGGGGGGTATCCATGCGGGGGAGACGGTTATTACGGCGGCCGCGGTGAGATTGGATGGGGCCTCCTTGGACTATGCTCCCATTGAATATCCGGCGGTAGCCGATTATGATATTCTCACCTCCCTGGTAGTTTCGGCAAGGGAATTGAAAATCCCCTTTCATGTGGGGATCACGGCTTCGACGGACACCTTCTATGCGGGCCAGGGTAGGAGATTTTCTCGATATATGATCCAGCGTCTCAATGGATCGATGGAGGCATGGCAGAAACTCGGGGTCCTCAGCTACGAGATGGAGGCCTCAACCCTGCTCACCTTTTGTTGCGCTCATGGGCTCAAGGGCGGCTGTATTACCGGAGTAGCCGTTAACCGGTTAGAGGAACAAATGGTTAGGGAAGAATTGTTGGATGTAGCGGAGAAAAGGGCGATTTCCATCGCCACAAAGGCCATGGAGAAGCTCGTCGTTTCGTTTAAGGAACTATGAAGCTCTCGCTCTCAGGTGAATTGGGAGAATGAAACGAATCGTGATACTGACAGCAGGTTGGATTTGCATTGGGCTGGGGTTCATGGGGTTATTCCTTCCCTTCCTCCAGGGATTGCTCCTCATCGGATGTGGCCTATTCCTCCTCTCCAAGGAGAGCGAAGTTATGAAGCGATTTGGCAATCGATTTAAGGAAAGATACCCGGAACAATACCAACGCTTACTGGTTTGGAGAACCCGATTGATATCACGTTTCAAAAAATGAGCTCGAGAGTTTAGTCCCTCCGGCCTCAGGAAACGATGGGATCTACCGCTACATGTGGAGCCATAGCGTGGGCGACTTCCTTGGCTCGCTGTGTCTTCCCCTTCCTTCCGAGACCTCTTGTTCATGTTTACAATCGATGCAAAGGGTGGCCACAGGCCTGGCGCGAAGCCGCTTTTCAGAGATCTTCTCCCCGCATTCCTCGCATATACCGAAGGTACCATTCTCTATCCTCTCCAGGGCCCCTTTGATCTTGACCATCAACTTCCTCTCACGATCCCTCAAGCGTAGAAGGAAATCCATATCCAGGACGGTGGAGGCCTGATCCATGGGATCCGATGAAGGCTCCTCGGCTTCCTTTACCTGATCTTTAGTCCTCTCGGCTTCCATCAGTAACTTGTCTAACTGACGAGTAAGGAGTTTTCTGAAGGATTTAAGATCTCTCTGACGCATTGTATTCCCCCCCTTAAGAGGATGGGTGTTATTTTTTTATTCCTTGTATTATCATCTAAAATATAATCAACATTTACGTAATTGTCAAATTATCGCAACACCTCGAGTTTGGCTGCTGCCGTGCTGCGATAAACAAAGGTGCTGCAGTTCTGCGGTTAAGCAGTTAGAAAAACCTCCAAACGGCAACACTAGGTAACAGCAGCACAAAAATTTGGTAATTCGGTTTGAAGGATGAATTTACGCTCAGGGGCAACGGAGCTCCCCGGAAACCCCGGAAACTCCAGCCGGTTTTGTATTGACAAAGGCAGAGCAAATGGGTTAACTAATTGAGATTGTATCCGGGCAATGTCGGAGCGTCGTTTGGGAGATTGGTCTTTTCCACCCATTTGGTGGATTGGTCCAAGGGGGTTAATCAGTGACAATGGGCGAGAAGACTGATAAGACACCTCGGAATTTGAAGGAGGAAATGAGGGATTATAAGGAGAAGTTATTGGAGGTCAGTCGTAAAGCCTCGCGATGCGGCCGATCGTTGAAGCAGAGGGAAGGGGAAGTCCGTGATCTGCAGAAAACTCTAACGAAGTTGGTGACGCTGACGGAATTGAGTCGAATACTCAATTCCACCCTGGAACCCGGAACGGTGAGGAGGAGGGCCATGCAGGCGGCAACGGAGTTGATGGAAGCCGAGGTGGGATCCTTATTGCTCATCGATGAGGAGACCAACCAGCTTTACTTCGAGGTCGCCCTTGGTGATAAGGAGGAAGCCGTAAAGACATTTCATTTGAAGATGGGGGAAGGAATTGCCGGATGGGTGGCTCAACATGGTGAACCCCTCATCGTCCATGATGCCCAAAGCGACCCCAGGTTTTTCAGAGATGTGGATAAAAAATCCAAATTTACGACGAAAAATGTCGTCTGCGTTCCCGTCAAGGTGAAGGAAAAGACCATTGGGGTCCTGGAGGCTATCAACAAATTGGATGGAGGAGCCTTTTCGGAGGAGGACTTAAGCCTTTTCCAGTCCCTGGCGGATCAGGTGGCCGTTGCCTTGGATAATGCCCGTCTGCTGACCGAGATCGAGGAGCTATTCTTTCAAACGGCTTCGTGCTTGGCCGATGCTATTGAAAAGAGGGATCCCTATACCGGGGGGCATACCAAGCGTGTGACTACGTATTCCCTGGCCATCGCGGAGCAGCTCGACCTGGATGCGGAGGATATCCGGTGGTTAAAGTTGGCTTCCATTCTCCATGATATCGGAAAGATAGGGGTTGAGGATAAAATCTTACGGAAGCCCGATAAATTGAATGAGGAGGAATATGATCAAATGAAGCAACATACCTTGATGGGTGCCGAGATCATCGGGCACATCAAGCAGCTTCATTGGATTATCCCCGGACTAAAATACCATCATGAAAAGGTCGACGGAAAGGGATACCCAGAAGGCCTTGCGGATGGTTATATTCCCCTCATAGCAAAGATCGTAGCCGTAGCCGACACCTTTGATGCTATGACCTCGGATCGGCCTTATCGAAAGGCTATGTTGAAGGAGGAGGCCTTCGATGAACTTCGAAGATCCTGTGGAACCCAATTCGACAAGGTATTAGTGGATGCGTTTATCAAGGCCTTTGAGACGGGAAAGATATGAGATGCTGGCCATTGCCCCCCTAACCCACACCCCCCAAATCGGCTCTGTATCGACAATACGTGCGTCGAGGACATGATTACCTTCAGGAGCATTTTCTAAACAAGTCAGGACTTGCCTTTAGCCGGCCTCTGTGTCCCCGATCTCCTTACGTCGCTCATTTCCAAGCGGCCTGAGTTACATGTATTGTGGGCGGCCAGATATTTTTTCCATTTCAGTCTTCAATATCCTCGTAGGCCTCTGTGTTGGCCATGGCTCACTCTTTTTCAAGCACAGCAAGGCGCTCGCCACGGTTCTGATCGCGAAGGATCGGGTCCCCGGCCACAACCCCGCCGCAGCCCACTATACTGTGGGGATATATTACTCCCGGTTGCTGCGGCCCGGGTTCGAATGCACTGATACCAGGACAAAGGGAGGGCGGATAAGGCCGGCCTATGCAAAAATGAGGAGCAGCCCTGCGGCAAGCAACAAGCAGAGCAAGATCCTGTTGAAACGTCCCGAGCTCAGCCTCTTGAAAAGGAAGTATCCCGTAACTCCCCCCAGGACAACTACGGGCAGATAGAGCAGGTTGTATTGCAATACGGAGAGGGTCAACACCTTTGTGAGCGCAAGGCCGAAAAGGGAACAGGACCCCGTGATAAAAAAGAAGGATTGGAGGGTTGCCCTGGTCAGGGTTTTCTCCCATTTGTTGAAGGTTAGATAGATCAGCAACGGCGGACCACTCATGGCGATTCCCCCGTGGAGGATTCCACTGGCAAACCCTGCCAGATAGGCCCAAGGTCGATGAAGGACGCATCCCCTATCGGCCCGGGTTATCAGGTTCCAGAGGGCAAAGACAATCACCACTCCCCCTACGATCTTTTTGATTACCACGTCATCGCAGTTCTTCAGAAAATAGATCCCCAGGGGAATACCGGACAGAGCCCCTACTAGTAAAGGCCACAGTTTTTGCCATTCAATGTATTCCTTGAACCGGAGAAGCAGGAAGAGGTTAATCCCGAAGGCGTAGAGCATGACAAAAGGGACTGCGAATCTTGGACTCACAACCAGGGTTATTAGGGGCATTGAGACGAGGGCAAATCCGAATCCGGCCGTTGCAGCGGTGAATGAGGCAACAAAGAGGACGATGGCGATGAACCACGAATATGCCATTTCTTGACTCAATGAGGAGATTCAATATTCCCTGTTTTATGAAAATGAACACCGTAACCCAGGTAAGAAGTTTCTACCTGTAGGAGCTTCACAAAGTCAATGGCAAATTGATTCCCATAAGTCTTGAGGGCCTTGAAATCCGGAATGGGATAGAGATCTGTTTTGAGCCTTGGAAGAGATATGGGTTGCCAACGGGGATGGGTTTTGATATCTATTCCTTATAGATGACATGATGAGATACCGCCATGCCTCAGAAGGATTACTATGATGTCTTAGGCCTCAAGAAAGGGGCAAGCGAAGCCGAGATTAAGAAGGCCTTCCGCAGACTGGCCCGTCAATATCATCCGGATGTCAACCCCGGGGACAAGGAGGCGGAGGAGAAGTTCAAGAAAGTCTCCGAGGCATACGACGTCTTGGGAGACCCCAAGAGGCGAGCCGAGTACGACAACATGGGGGATCAAGCCTTTCGTGAATTTTACACGGGTCGTCGGGAAGCGACAGCGGGGTTTGGCGGGTACCGTTCGTCCTTCAGGGACATGGACTTTGCCGACCTTTTCGGGGATCTCTTCGAACAGAAGACAACCTATCAATCCCGTGGGCCAGTGAGGGGAGAGGATTACCTCTACCAATTGGAGATCGGATTCATGGACGCCATTCGAGGGGCCTCTACTCAGATTCGCTTGAGGAAGGAGGAAGTCTGCCCGATGTGCAAAGGATCGGGTGCCGATCCAGGTAGTGAGTGGGTGACCTGTACCCAATGCAGCGGCAGCGGCATGGTTGAGCTTTCCAAGGGGCAGATGGTTATGCGCCAGATGTGTCCCCGGTGCCATGGGCAGGGAAGAATGAGCAAGACCCCCTGCAAGGGCTGTGGTGGGAGGGGCCGGGGTGAAAAGGAGGAGACGGTCTCGGTGAAGATCCCACCGGGGGTGGATGAGGGATCCAAATTGCGAATTGCCGGGAAAGGCGGTGGGGGGATCGACGGGGGTCCTCCGGGAGACCTCTACATCCAGATTCGCCTGAAGCCTCATCCACAATTTACGAGAGAGGGCGACAACATCCATTCCAGGCTCGAGATTTCCATTTCGGACGCCGTCTTAGGGGCCAAGGTTCGAGTCTCCACTGTCGATGGAGCGGTGAATATGGCGATTCCGCCGGGTGCGCAAAACGGGCAGAAATTCCGTCTGAAGGGAAGGGGGGCTCCACGGCTCAAGAGGTCTGGGAGGGGGGACCACTATGTGGAGATCCGGGTATTGATTCCGAAGAAGATCGATGAAAAGACTCGGGAGATTTTCCAGGATCTGAGGGAAAGGCTTTCCGCAAACGCATCGAGGTCGTGAAGTTGAAAAAGGGGAAAACGAGTTTTACGGTAAGGGAGGTGGCCGAGGCATTGGGGGTCCACCCGCAAACGATCCGCTACTATGAGAGGGAGGGGGTCGTTACCCCTCGTCGAAGCCACATGGGATTTAGACTATTTACTCAGGTCGACATCGATCGGTTGAAGACGATTCAAAGCTTGAAAGAACAATTAGGCGTGAACCTTGCGGGGGCCGAGGTGATCCTCAGAATGAGGGAGAGGATGGAAGAGATGGAACGCGAGGTCGATCGTTTCATCGCTGAGATGCGGAGTGAAATCAGCAGGGAATTGAGGCGATACGAGATCGGATTGAAGCACCCCTTGGTGAAATCCCCTCGAAATAAGACGATCACCATCCCCATAGAGGAAGAGGAATGACCTGCTGGACCATCTCACCGAGACCTGGTTGGTTGAGACGATCCTTTTGTACCGGCCTTTAGGATGATGGAAGACGACCCCCAAGTCCGGAATCCCATGCGGATTCCCATCGAGGATAGCATAGACCTGCACACATTTTCCCCCACGGAGATCCCATCCCTCCTGGAGGAATACCTAAAGGAGTGCATAAAGGCAGGCATATACGAGGTGAGGATCATTCACGGCAAGGGGATGGGACATCAACGGCGAAGGGTGCATTCCTTTCTCTCAAAGTCCTCCCTGATTCAATCCTTCTCCATAGCCCCCTCCACCTCAGGTGGGTGGGGGTCTACCATTGCCCTTTTGCGCAGGAAGTGAATCGGATTTCCATTGACATCCCAATGCAAAACGGATATAAATTCAAAAAGTTCAATTGAACCATTTGGGAGGAAAACAGGTGTCCATCGGAGAAGTGATTAAAGGGTGGAATTCCTCAAAGGATATTGCGCCGTGCATTGTCCATATGGAGAGGTTGGAGGGTAGGGGGGGAGCGTATGTAGCCATCCCAGATTTTATTGATGGGAGGTTGATGGATGCCCTGAGAAAGGGGGGAATAAAGCAGCTCTTTTCCCACCAAGGGACGGCCCTTGAGGCAATCCGTGCTGGAAAGGATGTCGTGGTGGTCACGCCTACGGCTTCGGGAAAGACCCTCTGCTATAACCTTCCCATTCTCAATGATAAGCTGAGGGATCCATCCGTTAGGGCCATCTATCTCTTTCCCACAAAGGCACTATCCCAAGATCAGATGGTTGAGCTTCAGGGGTTGATCGAGGCGGCGGCAGAACCCATCAGTACTTTCACCTATGACGGAGATACCCCTCAGGATGCTCGAAGGGCCATTCGGGCCAAAGGGGATATCGTTATCACCAATCCGGACATGCTTCACACAGGTATCCTTCCCCACCATACGAAATGGATCACGCTCTTTCAAAACCTGAAATACGTCGTCATCGATGAACTTCACACCTATCGCGGTATATTCGGTTCGCACATGACCAACGTACTCCGGAGGTTGAGGCGGATCTGCGATTTCTATGGCTCGAGGCCGCAGTTTATCTGTTGTTCCGCAACCATTGCCAACCCCGGGGAGTTGGCGGAGAAGCTGGTTGAGCGCCCAGTTGAGCTCATCGACCAAAACGGGGCCCCCTCTTCGGAGAAACTCTTCCTCTTTTACAACCCCCCGGTAGTCAACGAGGAACTGGGTATTCGGGGAAGTCATGTCGGTGCCGCAAGGAACCTCTCTTACCCGTTTATCGAAAGGGGAATTCAGACCATTGTCTTTGGCACCAGTAGGCTCAACGTAGAGGTTCTCACCAAATACCTGAAAGACCGTGTGGAAGGTGAAAAAGGGAATAGGGATATCGTCAGGGGATACCGGGGGGGATACCTTCCCAGGGCCCGAAGGGACATCGAGAAGGGACTCAAGAAGGGAGAGGTGCTGGGAGTAGTTACCACCAATGCCTTGGAGCTGGGAATTGACATTGGAAGGCTGGACGTTTGCGTTATCGCAGGGTATCCGGGCACGATTGCCAGTACATGGCAGCAGGCGGGCAGGGCGGGAAGGCGATCGGGCCTTTCGCTGGCGATTTTGATCGGGCGAAGCCTCCCCCTGGATCAATTCCTCATGGAGAATCCGGACTATTTCTTTGGGAAGTCCCCCGAGCATGGCCTCATCAACCCCGATAACCTACTCATCCTGCTCAGCCACATTAAGTGTGCCGCATTCGAGCTTCCCTTCAAGGATGGGGAGACCTTCGGGAGGGAGAATCTCCATGAGATACTGGAGTATCTGGAGGAAAAAGGGGTTGTCCATCATACGGGGGATCGCTGGCACTGGATGCAGGATGTCTATCCGGCCGACGGGATTAATTTGAGGAGCGTATCGGAGGAGAACTTCCTGGTCGTCGATATAACCGGGAGTCCCAAGGGAAAAGTCATCGGCGAGGTCGATTTCACTAGTGCCCATACTACCTTGCACGAAGGGGCTATCTATATTTCCGAGTCGGAACTCTACCAGGTTGAGAAGCTGGACTATGAGAACCGAAAGGCCTACGTTAGAAGGAGCAAGGCGGACTACTACACCGATGCCGTAAGTTATACTGACGTCTCTATTTTGGAAGGCTTTGAGGAAAAGAGGGAATGCGGGACCCCGGTCGAACATGGGGAGGTGGCCGTGTCTACCAAGGTGGTGGGCTACAAGAAGATCAAATTTTATACCTCGGAGAATGTGGGCTACGGCAAAGTCGTCCTCCCCGATCAGCAGATGCATACCACCTCATATTGGTTCACCTTTCCGAGAAGGTTGTTGGAGGACGTGCCATTTAACCGATGGGAGATTATCGACGGGATACTGGGGATGGCATATGCCTTACACTATATCGCCTCCCTTCATCTCATGTGCGACATCAATGATATCCAGCGGAGCGTGGGGGATCGGGGAGCCCGTTGGTTTGCAAGGCTTTCCCGTGGGAGCAGGGGTGTTTATAAATCCAGCACCGAAATGGAGGAAGTTTCCATAGATGGGATCGATCCCTTCGAGCCCACCCTCTTTGTTTACGATAATTATCCAGGGGGGATAGGGTTGAGCCCGCAGCTTTTCGACGGACATCGGGAGGTCTTGAAAAATACCCTGAGGCTGATATCCCGTTGCGGGTGTCGATCCGGGTGTCCATCATGTGTTGGACCCACCGGGCAATTGGGGACGAAATCAAAAGGAATAGCCATCGCCTTGCTTGAAAGGGCATTGGAGGACGGTGAAGATTAGGGATAAATTGGATTCCCTCTCACTCCGGAAACGGGATGAGGAGAGGCGCCCGGTGCTATCCGATTTGAGGAGACGGTTGGATCGCCTCGCAGACCCCAGGAGGGCCGGGGCGATCGCCGACGGATATGCCCCACGGGGGAGAGCCATTGAAGAACTGGTGGCTGGCCAGTTCCTATCAACGCCCTTTGGAGAGATCTTCGTGGCAAGGGAGACCCATGGTTCCGGGTATCGGCACGGAGGGACCTTGCTGGGAGAATTGTTAGAAGTTCCCGACTACCCAGCCCATCTCATAACGAGGGACGAAAGGCTCAGGGATATCGATTTTACCCGGACCCTTTTTTTAGATACGGAAACGACGGGGCTGTCGGGGGGCACGGGAACGTACGCTTTCATGGTTGGAGTGGGCTCTTTTCAAGGAGGAGGTTTTGCCGTCCAACAGTTCTTCATGCGAAACCATTCTGAGGAGAAGGCCATGCTCTTCCTTTTGGGGGAGATCTTGGACCATTGCGATTTTCTGGTGACCTTCAACGGAAAGAATTTCGATATCCCCCTTTTGGAGACCCGGTTTATCCTCTCAAGGTTGGGCGTCCCCTTTGCCGAGAAGCCGAATTACGACCTCTTATTCCCCTCGAGGAGGATCTGGAAAAGGTCATGCCATAATTGTCGGTTGGCCACCCTGGAGGCCCAATTGTTGGACATCAGCCGTGAGGACGATATCCCGTCGGAGTTGATTCCCTTTCACTATTTCGATTTCGTTAGGACGGGGGATGCAGGAAAGATCAGCCGCGTCTTTTATCACAACCGGATGGATATCCTTTCCATGGTGACCTTGGCCCATCGAATCCATTTGACCTACCACAACCCATCGGCCCTCCATCCGAGAAGGGGGATTGAGCATGTGGTCCTCGGAAAGTTGTTCATGGAACACGGAATGATTGAGAAGGCTACCGGATGCCTCGAAGAGGCCCTGAAGCGCTGTGATGAGCCATTCCAGTGGGAAGCCATGAAGTTTCTCTCTTTGGCATATAAGCGGAGAGGTCTGTGGGAAAGGAGCGCTGCCCTCTGGGAGGATATGATCTCTTGGGATGGGAGCCGGAGTTCCTTTCCCTATGTGGAGCTGGCCAAGCACTACGAACACCGCGTCAAAGACTATTCGAAGGCCCTGGAGATGGTTCGAAGGGCTGTTGAGATGGTGGACTGCTTTAGTTTTTCCGAGAGAGAAGCCCTTCTCCACAGGCAGAGAAGGGTCATAAAAAAGGAGAAAAGGGTCCGCCACAGTACCGTGTGAGGACTTCCTCTCACTCTTTGCCTTGTCTTTTTGCTCTCCCTGCCTGCGTATTTCACCTTTTTAGTACATAATGTTCAGACAACAGTGGTCTATGGTGTCTGAGGAATATCTGCCATCAAATTGAGCCTGCTCGATACGAGATTTCTCAGTAATTGAAAGGCCTTTTGATCACCTTCTCACACAAGAATTCAACCGTAATGAATTGAGATCGCGCATTCCTCCTTTCATCTTTGGCTTGTTTGGTAGGATGGCTTCCGTTATTGTTCGCTTCAGATGCGGGAGAACGTCTGTGTAGTCCACTATATTTTGGGTTTTACAGAATTGGTCGGCGCGTTTATTTAGGAGAATCAGTTTCCAGGCAATCTATCAATGGATCGAGGTTTGGTCTGAATTCTTTCCAGAAAGCGAAAGGGGATTTGGGCAACAACCCCGAGAAATTTGATCCCGAGAAAGGTAAAAAGTAACGACTTTCTCCCTGAACCATATTCAAAACCACAGTATTACTGCCCGGCGCCATTCACTACACTTCCTCATTCATCTCCCAAATATAAGCGATCCTTCCAATGATAACCGAGCTCAGGCCCCAGGCCAGAGGAAGGGATACAGGTAACCCTATGGACCTGAAAGCGGGATAGTGATAGTCCCAGAATCCGAGTTCAATACAGATATACTCTCCTAGCGTACCAAGTATCCCACCAACAAAAAAGATAAATATGTCTCTCTCCCGGTGCCAAAAGATCGCGGCAGGAATCATGAAAACGGTGTAGACCGTTGCAATGGTTCTCATAATGACAGAGACAGTTGCGATATAATAAACCACTATCACCCCACCGAGCACCGCAAAAAGGATTTTCCTGGCAAAGCTCTTCCTGTTTGGCCATACCCTCAATGTAGCTGAATAGATACTGAGTGAAATCCTGCGAAAAAGGCAAAAAAGAAAGGCCCAGACAAGGGGTATCCAGACTGGAATTTCAAAGACAAGTCCCGGGGCATGATAAGTCCAGACACCTAGCTTCACACAGAGTATCTCAGACGGAGTACCAAGAATCGCGGCGGCAGCCATCATAGCGGCATCAGCCTTTTTCCTCCAGAACCAAAGTTGCAGAGCAAGCCCCACACAGAGCAGGACGCTCGACCAGAGGGGCCTACGCCAACAAAGCGCCACCACAGCAACTATGTATATGCAGGTAAAGGCCTCGAAAAGGAACTCATACCAAAGGCCTAGAGGCGTTTTCCCACTATTCTTCTGTTTCACCAATGTAATCCACAAGATGTTGTTGTGCGCAACAGAGGGATAAGAACTCCCATTTGGGTGGGAGTAGCATAAGGGTAAAGGCGGTTGTGTGTCAAGGGAAAGGATACTGCAGTTTGCGGACTTTGGGGTTCTTCCCAACGCCCTATCGCCAAAATTCCTTTGAACCACCCAAGCAGCAATTCCAAATGTCAAAATTCAAATGCCAACAAGAAATGTCAAATTCCAAAATCCAAATGTCAAATGAAATTTCAACTTGGAATTGTATTATTTGGTATTTTTTTGAGCTTTGACATTTGGCATTTATTTCTAATTGGGGCTTTGGCATTTGTTCATTCCAATTTTTGTAACTTTTTTAGCACGTTAGAGTAATTACATGCTTTTTTCTGAGGAAACTCCAGTCAATTTTCCCCTTGACTTCACCACTTTATGGGGCCCACTGTGGGAGGGACGGGAAGTTTGCACTTTGGTCCTCTGGTGTTCACCGGAAACCAAGGAGGCGTCTCCTCCGATTTTCTATTGACATTGGGCCACGGGTTTCTATATTAATTTCTAAAAGGATGGTTATTTATTATGTCCTCACCGATGAAAACGAGCGCATCAGATACATCGATGCCAAAACTGCTGGCTTTCTTCAATTGGTTGATACGCCGAAGTTTTTGGGATTTGGGAATCAAGGACGCGGAGGTTGCCGAGTACATTGCCCTCCTGTTGACCAATTTTGCCCGTACTGAAAACCTCTATCGGATTCGGGATTTCCAGGGGAGAAGAATGGAGACGGCTGTAGAGATGTTACTGGAGGCTACTCTCTCGTGGCACTCCGAGCATTGGGATCGGGAAAAGGAGATCCGCAAGCATATCGGCGATTACATCCTCTTTATGGCGGGAATATTTCGGGAGTGGGTTGAGAAACAATCCTCTTTGAGCCTTTACCTGGAGGAGGGGAGCAAAGCGTACCAAACCGTCAGTGAATACCATAGGGCCTTTTATCAGCCGGGGTCGCGCCTCTATTCAGAACTTTCGAGGGATTTCGAGTTTTACGTCGGAGCCTTGAACTATATGAAGAAGACCTTTTTCCGGGACTACGGGAAAGGTGATCCGTTTCTCGATTTTGATAACCAGTTGAGGGGGATGGTGTAATGGTGAGAGGCGGAGAGGGAGAGGAAAGAAGGAGGGATGAGCATGCCTACATACGATTTTCTCTGTAAGAAATGCAAGAAGGAATTTAGCACCATGCTGAGTTTAAGGGAATATGAAAAGGGCAAGGTCAATTGCCCGAAGTGCAAGGGAAAACAGGTGAAACAATTGGTTACGCATTTCATGACCAAGACCTCGAGTAAGAGCTGACGCTGCCTACGCGAGTGAACGCTTGGGAGTTGCAAACCTGACATTAAAAAGGGGCATATGCCCCTTTTTTTTATTTCGGGGTGGTTCAAGACCCATTACTTCGATCCGAGGAGGTCGGGCGCAGATGAATTATCCGAAAATGATGAGGGTTCGGCGGATCTTCGACAAAACCCGCCTGGAAGATGTAGGAGGGAAGATGACCCAGGAGATCGAAAGCAATTAATACGGGGTACCCTTGGTCAATACTTTTTGGGTCATCTCCTTGACGTATTCGGGGAGGTACCCCTTCTTGGTCATCTCTTCCCTCAGTCTTTCCGTGATCTCCGGGGTACCGATCTCCATGGGGCAGAACTCCTGGCATCTCCCACAAAGAGTGCATGCATAGGCCATGGGAGCGGCTACCTCCCAGCCACCTGCGATGAGTGCTGTCCATGGAATGCCGATTCCGCCCATGTATGTATGTCCCCAGTATCCGCTCACGATGGGGTAAACGGAACACTCGTACATGCATGCCCCACAGCGGACACAGGAGAGCATCTGCCTGAACACGGGATCCCTTGCAACCTCTCTGCGTCCATTGTCCAGAAGGACCACGTGAACCTCCTTGGGCCCGTGGACTCCCCAAATGATGACCTTCTCAATGTCGCCCGTCTTGCTGGGGCCCGAAATGATGGAGACATAGCTCGGCGCAAGATACCCAGCATACCGGGAAGCCACTTCCACCAGGAGGGTCCCATCGGCTAGGGTAGGAAGAATCTTCTCGATCCCAACTACGGCAATGTGGACGGGGGGTGCGTTGGTGGCGAAGCGGATATTGCCCTCATTCTCGATGAGAAAGATGGAGCCCGTATCGGCCGTAATGGCATTTGCCCCGCTCATGCCGATATCGGCCCGGAAGAACTTCTCCCTCAAGAAATCCTTGGCAAACCGGGTCAGCTCCGCAGGATCTGGAGGAAGTTTCCTGCCCGCAAGTTCGGAGAAGACCTGAGCGACCTGTTCCTTCGAAACGTTTACCGCTGGGGCAAGCAGATGCATGGGTTTCCCCCCAAGAAGCTGTACAATGAACTCTCCCATATCGGTTTCGTATACCTCATTCCCCGTATCCTCCAGAAACTTATTGATTTCCAACTCCTCCGAGGTTATAGATTTTCCCTTGACAATGAGCTTTTTCGATCCAACAATTTCCTCGATGATCTTCTGTGCTTGCTGCGCCGTCTCCGCATTGTGAACTTTAAACCCAATTCTTTCGGCGGCAGCCCGAAACTTCTCGATCATTTCATCCAGATGGGTAAGCACCTCTTCCTTTTTCTCCATGAGTATTTTTCGCTGCTCCTCGACCTGCGGAAACAGCTTCAGGGCCTTATCCCTATTTTCCCGGGTTGATAATACCGCTTTCCGCAGTGCGGATCGAAGTGCCTCATCGTCGACAGCCCGATAGATGGTTTTCTTGAAGTCCGCAAACCTGCGCTTAGTATCATGCATCCTGAGGCTCCTCCATAGATCGGACGAGAAGTTCCACCAAATCATAGACTCCGATCTTCCCCTCTTCCGCCTCCTCGGCCCCCTCCTTCAAGTTGAAATAGCAAAAGGGGCACGAGGATACGATTCCGGTAACACCGGTGGGTCGTACCTGGGATTCCATCTTCTCCTGAGCAACTGCCGAGGATAGGATAGGGAGGTAAGCCCTTACCAATCCCCCTCCACCGCAGCAGGTAGCCCTATCACGGTTATGCTCCATTTCCTTCATCTTCAGCCCGGGGATGGATGCCAAAACCTCTCTCGGTTCCCGATAAATCTTCTCGCCCATTCGCCCAAGATAGCACGGATCGTGGTAGGTGAGTTTCAGGTCAACGGGTTTGGTAAATCTGATCTTCCCCCTTCGGATCAATTCGGCGACAAACTGGGTAAAATGGAGGGTCTTAAATGGAGCCGATAAACCGAACCGATGGGGGAACTCTTTGGAAAATGCCCTGTAGCAATGGGGGCAACTGGTGACCAGAGTGGAGACACCCTTTTGGGAGATATCCTCAACAAGCCTTCTCCCATTTTCCTCGGCTTCCCTTTGGAAACCGGCCAGGAGCAGAGGAATCCCACAGCACCGGTCAACCCCAAGGGGCTCATAGGGAATCCTCGCCTTACGGAAAAAGGCCTCTAGGGAGCTCCGAAGCTCCTCAAAGAGGAGAACAGTACATCCGAAAAAGACACCAATCATAATCGCTGATTCCTCGACGATTTCGAGTTTATACGTGATGTCATTGTAAAAAGTTGAAATCAGACGGCACAGAAAAAGATCCAGGTGCCATTCGACAAGCTCATGGCCTTTCAGCCATAATTACATTATAAATTTTCCACCCCTTTTCTTCAATGACCTATGGATGGACCTCCAACGAGAGGGGAATTGTTTTCATTCTCTATTTCTGATACTATTGGGTGGCCAGATTTATGTGGAAGCTGCTATTCTTTCACGTCCATTTCAATTGGGGCCACCTTCAGGGATCTCTCTTTTGAGATCTTGGCCAAGAGGAATGCGGGGATGAAAAAATGAAAATTAACAAACTTTGGGGATCCAGGTTCCACCGGGAACCGTCCCCTCGGATTATAGAGTTCTTATCGGGAAGGGATGTCAAGGGGATATCCCCTTCTGACCAGCATCTGGTTGAATACGATATCTGGGGAAGCAAGGCCCACGCCATCATGCTCTGCAAGCAGGGGATCATTTCCGAGGATGACCTCAGGGTGATTCTGAGGGGGCTCAGAGAGGTGGAAGGTCGTTTCCTCCGAGGGGAATTCGTCCTGGATGCTTCGAAGGAGGATGTCCACAGCAACGTGGAGGGCTTTCTCATCGAGCGCCATGGGGTGGAAGCGGCGGGAAAACTCCACACGGCGAGGAGCCGGAATGACCAGGTAGCTCTGGATATGCGTTTATACATGAGACAAGGGGTTTTCGATTTTGTACAGGAACTGGACGGGCTCGTCGGGGCTTTCCTGGAGAAGGCCCAGGAAAACCTCGATACGGTCATGCCGGGGTTCACTCATCATCAACATGCCATGGTCACCACCTTCGCCCACGTGCTCCTCTCCTTTGCGGGGCCCATGGAAAGGGACATCTGGCGGTTCATCCATTGGTACAGGCTTTTCAACAAGAACCCACTGGGTGGGGTTGCGGGATATGGGTCCACCTTTGCATTGGATAGGGAGTTGACATCGAGGTTGTTGGCCTTCGATACCTGCCACGAAAACTCCTTGGATCCCATCACCAACCGGTGGGAACCGGAGTTGGAGTTCGCCCACGCCATTGTCATGACCATGAATCACCTGAGCACCGTTGCCCAGTCCTTCATCCTGATGAGCACGGCCGAATTCGACATGGTGAAGTTGGACGATGCCCATTGCAGCGGGAGCTCCATCATGCCCCAGAAACGGAACCCCGGGGCTTTGGAGGTAATCAAGGCCAAGGCCTCCATCGCCCACGGGATCTTGACGGGGCTGCTATCCCTCGGCAAGTCATCCTTTATTGGATACAATCGTGATTCTCAATGGACGAAGTATCTGATTATGGACATGGTTCGGGAGTGCAAGCCGGCCCCCGCGGTGATGAGAGAGGTGATTGAGCTGCTTCAGGTGAATCGTGAGGTGATGCTCCGGCAATGCCGGACCGGATTTATCGGGGCGACGACCCTGCTGGAGGAACTCGTCCAAAGGTTTGAGATCCCTTTCAGGAAGGCAAAGATCCTCATGGAGAAAGCGGTCAAATATTCGGAGGATAAGGGGGCCGATATGGTTATCCTCGGGGGGTTTCGTAAAGCCTTGAAGGAGATGAAGTTGGATCTGGAGATGTCAGAGGAAGAGCTCTTAAAGGGGCAAGATCCCGTAAGGATCGTATCGAGAAAGACCGTGAAAGGAGGCCCTTCGGCGGAAGCCGTAAAGGCCCAAATCGATGGGATGCGGGAGCGGTTAAAGGGGAGCAGACGGTGGACTGAAGAAGGACTCAGGCGAATTGAGGACGCCAAAAAGGAGATTCAGAGGATTGAGGAGTCCCTGGGGATATCAGGGGAGGGATGATTTCCCTTTAATCCTCTCCAGGCAGAGGAGGTGGGGAGATGAGGGTTATGCATTACAAGGAAATTGCCCCCGACCCGGTGGGTGAGGAGGGCGCTTCGGGGATCACCGTTAGATGGGTTATTTCGGAGAAGGACGGGGCAGACAATTTCTCCATGAGGGTATTCAAGGTGGAGCCCGGTGGTTATTCTCCTTACCATAAGCATCCGTGGGAGCATGAGGTATTTATTTTAGAGGGGAGCGGGTCCGTGGTTCAAGGGGGGAAGGAGGTTCCCTTCTCCAAGGGGGACGTGATATTTATCCCGCCCGGCGAGGAACACCAAATGAAGAACTCATCCGAGGAGCCGCTGGAATTTATCTGTCTCATCCCCAACCCCAAATGAAGGGGTTCGGGGGCGGACCAAGCTATTCTATTTGCCTTGGTCCGCCCCAGCAAAAAAATCAGCAAAAAAACTAGCCAACAGCTATCAGGAGCATACGTTAAGCCTCTCGTTGAATTCCTCGGGGCTGAACCTGTATTCCTGTGTGCCGTGGCACTCTACAGCAAAGGAGGCACATACACTGCCCATCCTGGCGCACTGCTCTATGTCCTTGCCCCTCACCAGACCGCTGATAAACCCGCCCCTGTATGAATCGCCGGCTCCTGTCGGATCCTTTACCTCCTTTGGCTTATCAGCAGGGATGCGTATTTCACCATCGGGCGTGAAGGCTTGTGAACCGGACTCTCCCATGGTTACAACGATAATCCTGGCACGCTCAAGTAAAGCTTCTTTACTTAACCCAGTCTTGCTCATGATCAGATCCAGCTCATAATCATTTGAAATCAGGATCTGAGCCCCCTCTATGGCCTGGACTAGGTCTTTCGCATGCAGCATGGGCAGTGATTGCCCAGGGTCAAAGATATAGTCGATCCCCATGGCTTTACAGAGGCGTGGATAGTTAAGCATGTCCTCAAGATTACCGGGAGAGACGATAACAATGCTCTCCTTTGGGTTGAGTTTATCAAAATC
>SMTZ1_10007987_pt1 | contig 19253 bp, 17 predicted proteins | sample DeeMarSWOR136_30_FD_25667 | JGI IMG/M metagenome (IMG submission 25667)
CCAATGTCTGTGGTCCCTGCGAAACCGCACCATGTGTGGATGTTTGTCCTGTCTACGCCATGCGTAGAGACCCCGTTTCAAAGATGACCTATGTTGACCAAGACAAGTGTATACTCTGCAAGTCTTGTGTCGGAGCTTGTGTCAACGGGGTGATTCAACTAGATACGGAGCGCATGAGAATCATCAAATGCGACCATTGCGGCGGAGACCCTGAGTGTGCCAAGGTCTGCCCTACTGGAGCCATCAACTACGGCCCTTCACATGTTTCTGAGATAGTAGACAGGCATGGGAAGGTAGCAAGCTACCTGAAGGAAATCCGTAGACTTGCGGAGGCACAGGAGTCCGGCGGAGAGAGCTGACATGAAGTATGGCGGCTACACGGGACGCATTCTTCGTGCTAGATTGGACGAAGGCGATTTCAAGACTGAAAAACTGCCAGAAGACTGGATACGGGACTACATTGGAGGCGATGGCTTTGCAGCGCGCCTGCTCTATGAGGAGGTTCCGGGGCGTATCGACGCTCTTAGTCCTGACAACAAGCTTTTGATTGCCACTGGACCAATAACAGGAACACTCTGGCCGATGTCAGGTCGTACAGTATTCGTGTCGAAGGCCGCCCTGACAGGGATCTGGGGTGAGTCGCACGTTGGAGGATTCTTAGGCCCAGAGTTGAAATATGCTGGCTATGATATGCTGGTTGTTGAGGGCGCCTCAGAAAAACCAGTGTATGTCTCGATTGAGGATGATGATGTTCAACTTGTGGATGCTAGCGATCTGTGGGGGATGAAGACCAACGAAGTGAGTGCTGCGATAACTAAGAGGCATAATGACCCAGACGTACAAGTTGCGGCGATTGGACCCTCTGGTGAGAAGAAGGTCCGGTTCTCTGCCGTCATGGTCAACAGTGCTAGGGCGGCGGGAAGAACCGGAATGGGTGCAGTTCTTGGCTCAAAGAACGTGAAAGCAATTGCAATTCGAGGTCATGGCGCTGTTGAGGTCTATGACCATGAAGGATTCACCAAGCTTGCAAAGGATGCCCACAAGAGAGTAGGAGAGAACCCTCAAGCACAAGAGATGGGAAAATGGGGAACGTGGATACTCACTGCTGTCAAGCAAGAGATTGGAGAATTACCAACGTATAACCACCGTACTGGCGTCTTTTCCGGATGGGAGAAGCTCGCTGGCGACTATATCCGCCCACGCTACACCATATCCGACCGAGCGTGCTTTGGGTGTAGTCTCGGATGCAAGAAGGTGAACTACGTTAGAGAAGGGCCCTTTGCTGGTACACTTGAGGAAGGCCCTGAGTATGAGGGGCTGATGGCATTTGGAAGCTTGCTTGGCATCGACGACTATCCGACCGCGCTGAAGGCCAATCAGATCTGCAACAGATACGGAATGGACATAATCTCTGCAGGAGCCACAATCGGATTTGCCATGGAGGCCTTTGAGAACGGCATCATTGATGAGAAGGACACCGACGGGCTTCGCCTTGATTGGGGTGACAGCGAAACAACGATTCGCTTATTGGAGATGATTGCTGAGAGAGAAGGGTTTGGTGACCTGTTGGCTGAAGGCAGTGCAAAGGCGGCTCAGAGAATCGGGAAGGGGGCAGAGAAGTATGCAATCCATGTCAAGGGCATGGAGGTTTCCGGACAAGATGGTCGCACTCACCGCAGCATAGGATTGGGTCATGCAACAGGAGCTCGTGGAGCAGACCATCTAAGAAGCCTCGTCGTCGTTGACCAACTCGGATATGAAGACGTGGCCTCTGAACGTTGGGGCAAGGACAAACTCCCTGAGATTGTTGATCCATACACTGAGAAGTATAAGGCCACTGCGGTGTTTGAAACTGAGAACACCTACTGTATCAGAGATACTCTGATTGTCTGTTGGTACTCCGTATCTTGGCCTCCCATCTTCTGGATACATGATTTCGCCAAGATGCTTCCGTTGGCCACAGGAGTGAAGGAGTTTGGAAGCGTTGACAATCTGATGAAGATTGCAGAACGCCAGGTGAACCTGAAACGCCTCTTCAATGCACGTGAAGGCATTAGCCGCAAAGATGATACGCTTCCAGATAGATTCACAAAGGAACCTATGCCTGAGGGACCAGGTAAGGGCCAAGTAGTCAATCTGGAGCCTATGCTTGATGACTACTACAGACTCCGTGGATGGGACCTAGAAACAGGTCTTCCGACCCAGAAGACCATCAAACGTTTTGGCCTAGAGTGGACTAGTGCCCATTCATGATTCGAAAAAGAGAAGATTCCGGGCCAGCAATGCCCGGACCGTTGTGTTCTACCTGAATCTGCTTCTGATGTCTGGAGTCATCAAGTAGATTATGATTATTAGGCTGATAGCTAGGCCCAGAACATTCTGAGCAGGGTTGGTGAGGCCAATGATGAGGCTTATAAAATTGACAATGATGGCCCATATCCAAGCCCAAGACTTCATGCCCCACAGTCCAAAGCCAATAATCAAGCCTATGATGCCAACAATTAGCAAGATTGCACCACCGAAGAGCAGGATGAAGCCGAAGATTCCCGCCAAACCTGCGGCAAGTACCGCTGTCGCTCCTAACACCAGCCACGCCAATCCAGCCAGTATCTGAAGAAGTGCCAGTATTGTCACTCCAAGGGGCCTACCTGAAGGTGCCGCAGCTGGGCCTTCCGGCATTGGTATCTCAGTCATGACTTTTCCTCCATGAGTTGTCGTGAAACTCAGACATTCATCCTGTGGCTTACTAATAAGAGATTGCTGTCTCTCTAGGACTTGGCACCCTCATTCGCGAGTGTCCAGTGTGCTGACGTCGAACTGCGACGTTGTTAGGATGGGGCAAACCGTTGATATTCGACGCGATGGGTGTTGTTGCAGCTGGGACAGGCATACTGATCCGGCCCAACCCAATCAATCGTTTCCCACGACATTGGTGCATTGCAGTGTTCACATCTGTTCTTGATGACTGGCTTCACGAAGACAGTGCCTGCACCAGCCTCTGCTGACGTAACCTGCATCTCCTCTCGGGTTTCTTGAGCGACCTGAGTTGCGACGGACGAAGTATCGCTGTATGTATACTGGGACAGAGGATGCCTAGGATTGATGTACGTGAAGGTTCTGCATAACCAGTCCAAGTGCTCCGAAGGAAGAACATCCCACGCCCGTGCCTGCCACATTTGTATCAAGTGATCCTGGCGGGGAACTCTTCCTCTTATCTCAAAGTTGCCAGTCGTGGCCTTGATTTTCAGACGGCTTTTCCTCGCCTCGAAAGTTTCCACCATGTAGAGTGGGAACATGTAGAGCTTGTCTCTCTTGTCATCAAAGGCGTACAGACGGTAGTTGGTAAGTATGAACGAGTCTGGCCAATACGTGAACACTTCTTCACCCTTCAGCCAGGCATATGTCTGATAGAAGTGCTTGGAGAATCTCCGGTGATAGCCCGTCGTTGCCCATCTGTTGTACGGATGGTCGGGGTGTACGAATGGGACCCCACACACTTCGCAGAGCTTGCGTTGATCTCCTGCGTTCAACCTCTCGAATTCCCGGAGCGCAAGTGCTCCCCTTAGCTCCTCCCTCCGCGGCATATCGCCTAGTACATTGATGATGCCGTTGACGATTTTGAACATTGCAGATCTCTGCGTGAGCTTGTATTCTTTGATAACGTGAATCGGGACGCTTACTGTGGTCCTAGATCCCTGATCATACTGGGCAAATCTGTAGTTGCTGATGACGGATTGAGGACCCTGAGAAATGAGGCGTTCACCTTCTATTGGAATATAGACAGGGGCTGACATATGGATAGTCACCTACGAAAAGAATCGTCTTCTCTGGGAACAAGTCTGATGCCTGATGTTAAAAAGTTCACCGTGTAGGGACTGGACACGACCTTAGAAGCGGAGTCCGAATCTTCACATCTTCGGTATAACCAGATAGAGAACGTCTTCATAAGCAAGAATGCCAAATCCACTTGGATTCTCGAGCTTAACGTAGTCGTCGTGCACCTCGAAGACCCTCACATTGATGATCTTCGCAAGGGTGTCCTTCTGCATGTATCTTAGGTAGACAGTGAATGTTTGTTCGCTAGTCTTCAGATCCTCGAATATCGCCTTCCAGTTCGGCACGTACAATCCTCCGGTGTTGATGACCAACTCATTGAGATGCATTTAACAGTTTTTGCATGTGGATTGACCTCTATCTATCTTCTAGGGCCTTCCTGAATACGGCTTCAACCCGAGCTCTAGAAACAGACTTGACAGAACTCTTTCAATGTCGCCATCACCTGAGAATCTGAAGACATGGCTACCGCATGCTGCAACACAGTCAGAGGATCCGAATCCAAGTGGACCAATCTCGAAATCCGCATGTCGCTTGAGTGATTGAGCAATCTTACATTCCATAGCACGTCCAGTCCTGGCCCATATGACATCACTAGGGGGTCCGGTTCTATCCAGAAGGAAATCGATGTGCCAGTGCAACGTTTTCCCTGATGAGAAATGTCTCCTGATTCTGTGGTCAAGTCTGGTTGAACCCGTACCCAAAGCGGACCCGACGTATACCCAGGTGCCTGGCACGAATCGAACGTCACCCAAGGTCCCTGCGTTGACCACTATGTGCTTTGACGTGTTGATGACTAGAACATAGACCCCTTTCACGACATGGCTCTGGATTGTCCCGATTGATAAGGGTCACTGATATTCGATAGCGTCATAAGGTGGCACTATCATAGCCTCGCCAACGATGGCCGCGACTGAGATTATTCCAGGGATGTATGCCGTCAAAGGGAAGTTCGCTGACGAGTTTGGTTTCATAACAAGCTACCTTGTCGTAGATAACGACACTGTCCTGGTCATAGACCCTGGTACTGCTGGAGATCCCGGCGATAGAACCCTGGAAGCCATCAAGACCCTCGGTCTTGAACCAAAGAAGGATGTCACTGGAATTCTGTGCACTCACGGACATCCTGATCACGTGGGTGGGGCATTCGGTCTGAAGAGAGCCACCGGCGCTCCAGTTATCATCCATGCTGACGACGCAGACATACTGGAAGACCCTCAACTGTTCATCCAGAACAGATTTGCATTGGATCTGTCTGAGCGGCTTTCTATGAAGCTCGACAGAGGGCCTCTTCGTGTGAACTACAAGGGTGTGAAGGCCGACCGACTGCTCTCTGATGGAGAGAATGTCGTGGTGGGAGATGTTTCACTGGACGTCATTCACACTGGTGGGCACTGCGCAGGACACTGTATCTTCTATGAAAGAGAAAGGAAGGTGATTTTCGCTGGCGATGAGGCGAGCAACTTCCCGAACGATCCTCGCAAGTTTTACATCGATTTGACCGGAAGTATCAGTGCGAAGAGTTCTGCATTGACCACGATGCAGTCATTCGGTGCTGACTATCTCCTTCCCTCTCATGACGTTCCATGTTTCTTTGATGATGTCAGTCTTCTGCTCGAACAGGTCGTAGACGGGGTAATTCATTTTCAGGACAGTGTTCTACACCATCTAAGTGCACGTGGCGAGGCTGATATTGAGCAGGTTGTTTTTGATATCAAGCAATCTCGCAGTATCCCCGTTCCAACGTCTTACGACTACCTCCTCTCTACAACGACCAAGGTTGTACTGCAGGGTCTCGAGAAGGCAGGTCTCGTTAGGAGTGACCGCAAGGGTATCTGGTATCCAGCATAGTCTGGCTGGTAGGCCATTCGAGCTACATTCAATAATCTGCTTTGTAGTTCTGAGGTGAAATTTGTCTCTGCATGCACCAATCCGTTCGTGCATTCTGCTAAATTGAGATAGGGCGGTCTTGATATGAGTAAACCTGACAGGAAGGCTGATGCTCCGAGCACCGTTGAGGCCATTCGCATGGCTTCCGCCTCTGTTATCGGAACAACCACTAACCTAGGTTATCCTCTTGGTAGTGCAGTCGGTGCTGGCAGTATGATGGAGGAGAACTCCGATACTGTTGCGATGAATATCACTCCTCTTGTGTTCGCCATAAGGGACACTCTGAACGATGCTGAGGGTCTTGAGCTGCTGTCCTTGGAATGGGATCTTGAGCGCAGGCCAGGTCCAGGAGTCCTTCCGGAGCAGCTGATGGTCACAGGCGGAATATCTGAAGGCATTGGGTCTCACGTGGTTGTTCTGAGTTGGGAGAAAGGAGTTGTTGACCCGTTCAAGATTGACAACCACATGAAGAGTCTCTCAAAGAAGATTGCTGACGTCGAGAGCGCTGTGATGAATACTGGTATGAGCTATGAAACACAGGGAATCCCCATTCTGCGCAGGTTCAATGACCGCCTGAACCGAGTTATCTTTGTGGAAATGCTTGATCGGAGATTCCAAGGGTCTTGGGACTCACTACAGGTGAAGCCCGAACATGTGGATCGGGAAGCGATTGTTACTATGAACTTCCGTGATGACTTCAGTCACCTCCCGCCTGGTCCAAAGATTACTGACCGAACTCTCTTGGAGTTCATGTTACCGAGAGAGAAAGACGAATCTCTGTTGCAGCACTTCACACATAGAGTTCTAACTCCTACGGGCCTTGACTTATTAGCTGTGAGAGTGCCTGAGGTGGGACGTGCGATTCTGACAGAACTGAACATGTATGCCTATAGCATAGAGGAGTACGAGATTGCTGGCGCAGTAATAGAACTCCTGACTCAGTTCCTAGGGCGCCGCGAAGTCAGTCTTAACGAAGCCACCTCGATTCGACAGGAACTCAAGGAGTTCTCGGAACTGCTCACTGAAACAGTTGGTGCCTTCGGCACCATTGCTGAACAACACGTTGGATCTGGAAAGACTCTGTCCCTCGACGGGCACAAGTCGGAATTACTTGCTCAGGTGGACTCTCAGGAAGGCGTGTTTGCTGGGTTCCGTCGTTCCATAGTGACGGCGCTTGTTGAGCAGATGATGAAGTCATTCCAGCGCGAGTTCTATGATGTGAGTGAGCTCAGGGCGTGGCGCCTACGGAGTGCAACTAGCTACTTCATACTGTTCGCAGGACGTGTTGCAGAGTATTTTGCGGCCGAAGTCAATCAGTATCTCCTCGTTACATCTGCTCGAAGAGCGTTTCTGTCTGCCTTGCACGACTTTCAGGAGGAGATGAAGACTCAATCTTCAGATTCAACAGACCAGCTTCTGTTCGAGAAGTTCTACATGGAACTCCAATCCCAGATGAACGCGATCTTGGACAAGGAATCGCATGAGGGCCTCTCACACCATAGGCTAGATGATCTGCTTAAGACCATAAACAAAGAGATGGTCGAAGCCTTTGGCCGCATAGACATGTGGGACCTTATTGGTTTCAGCGATGTCGCACAGATAGCCAAGGGAGCGATTACCGAGAAGTACTCAGGAGGGCCGGAGACAGAGGAGATCAATGAAACCGGCCAAGCCCTATTTGATATTCTAGAAGCATTCGAGAACCTAGTGGTTGAGATAATCCCCAACGTGGCTGACACCCTGCTTTCGAAGCAGCTTCTTAGGAGAATCATAGACCGAATGGTGTCTGAGAACACCGATCTGATCAAGGAGCTGGCAGAATTCATTGATAGTGGAACACAGAAATCAGACGAATGGAAGGATGAAGCGAGGGCCTGGGTCAGAGCATTCAGTGAGTCAATCGACCAGCAGACGAGCACACCAGAACGTTTTCTGGCTCTGCTCAGGTTCATGCACACAAAGGTCGATTTCGGATCCACGGCACAAGCGATTGTGGACAGGCTGACTTCCGAGGCTAATCTTAGAGAACGTGCCTACGAGATGATTGTCGAAGAGTGGGAGGATACTTGCCGCAGGCTTGAGGCGGAGAATGAACCGATTCGTGAGAACAACAGGAAGAGGGAGGAATTGACTGCTCAGGCAGAGGCTCAGTACCAGGAGGAGACGGCCAAGTATGAATCTGACATGGAGAAGTATCGTCAGGAAGCCGAGGCTGCAAGAATGCTTCCTGAGGAAGCGACTCCACCGGTTATGACTCAACCTCAGCGACCAAAGTCACTCGATGTCAGATTTGTAGAGATCAACAATCAATATCCGCACCAGGAAGAGAAACCCCTCCCCCTGAAGCCAGTCCCTCCGCCGGACATGTTTCACTACATCGAACTTCGAAACCTTCTCACCGAGAAGCTCCAGAGTATGGATGAGGCTGAGGAGCGCATGGAAGCTGTCTTTGCTGAGCGGCTTCAGAAGATGCAATCTGATGCCTCCGCCGCGTCCGGTGACATCATACTAGAACTTGGAGAGGAACTACTTGAGTATCTTAGGAATACTCGAATTCGAGGACTTGGTCGGCTCATACCTCGACCTACCAGGGCATTCCTCCGAAACCCCAAGAAACCAGAGTTGATTTACCTCGTTACCTACGAGCAAACTGGGAATGAACTCAGCGTGACGATAGGTGACAACTACCTGAGAGAAGGAGGTGGTCGGTGAGATGTCCAGCACTTGGGTCATGAAGACCCGTCAGATGTCCGAGGCAGGTAAAGAGCTCATTCTGCGCGAAGCACTGGCAACTCACCTTAGAAGCACCAGAGACCGTCAGTTATTCGCGCAGATTTCGCCTGATGAACGGCCAGCTGGGGAACTCTTGGCCGCCTTTGCATCATTCTATCTTCAGAGCTATCTGGGAGTTAGGTTACACACCCTGGAGGAAGCAAAGGGCTTAGCCATAGAAGAACAGGAAAAGAAGGGCGAAGAGGATAGAGTTCAACTTGAGCATGAAATCATTCACCTGCTGGGCAGGCGATTCCAAGACGAGGTCTTCACAGAGAGAGTCGTTTCCGAGTTTGTTGTCAGATTCTGTGATGAACTTGGGACTCTTAATCCATCAAAACCCGAAACTATCAGTAGCTCCGAGGAGTTAGTTCGTGAGTATCTTGCCATGATTCCCAAAGACTCCTCAACAAACCACGACGTCGACTTTCTCAACCGAATATCAGCCCTTGACTCCACGCTGCGGCATGAATTGTACAGTAAGGCATCAGGGCTCAAAGAGACTGCCCTCTCCCTTAGAGATGAGGTTCTACGGGAGCACGATTCAGAGGTAATCGAGATATCAGTCTTGAAGGAGGGTCTAAAGCGCATTTGGGGCGCACCCCAATACACTTCTGCACACCTCTCCGAATCTATGGTCTTTCCCGCAACCATGACCCAAATAGCCTCTGACGTTGCGAAGCGATTCTGCAAAGGACCCAAAGAACTTGCCATTATCAAGAAATCCTATGAGATTCGCCTCAACATGCTAGGGGCCTTAAGGTCGATTCTGGACCGTCCAACAACACTAGATGAGTTAGAGAACGTCATTGTGAGTGCGGCCTCTCAGAACGTGGCGTCAGCAATTCAGGCGATGCCGGATTCTGCTTTCGGAATAATCTCGGAACTAGTGCAGATTCCAGTGGAGGACATTGAATCGGCATTCAGACGAAAGGGACTGACAGATCCGGAGGACATAGTGAAAGGTCTTCTCACAACTAAGGAACCTACTGAGGAAGCGGCTCCAGAGTCTGAAATCGATGAAGTAGAGATGGAGTACCTTGAGCGTTCTATAAAGGCTATAGACCGTCTTGAGAACACTCTTGAGAAGCCGGTCAAGGGGATGTTGCGCTCCAAGGGACTCAGGGCTTCGGAACTCGATAAGTTCACTATTCAGACGCTCACAAAGGATAGAGATAGTCTCTTGGGCTTTGAGCTTCAAGTATTGGAAGCCCTTGAACAGAGAATGCGAGTCCCGTCACCTGAAGACGTCAAGAGGCTTCTCGAGGCAAGAGCGAAGGTCAACCAAGGTGCATTAAGCTCCATAGGAGTCACCTCTTCGTCTTCTATGTTGCAGCATCGTCGTCATGAGGAAACAATAGCGTCTGTCAAGCTCGACCTTGCCTGGCATTTCATGTCAAGTGTAATGACGAACCTAGCAAGAGTAGTAGAAACCTACGTCCGCTCCAGGCAAGACCTCCTGCGAATCAAAGCTCTGTTGAAGAGCATCTATGAAGGTACCGAAACCGACCTCCAAGTACTTCGCGAAGAGATACTGATTGACCTTGCCTCTGAGAGGATATACGAACTAAAGACAGTCTATCCTGACTTGGGGGCACCTGACATCTGCTCATGGATACACGCTCGCTTGTCAGACCAAGACATGACTGCAGCAAAGAAGGAGCTGGATGCCACTCCCAGCCCAGTGTTCGAGGGTGTAGTTGATACTCCACTTGTGATGGACGCGCTTGAGTTCGATAACTATGCCATCGCGTACGACATAATGCATCGATTCCTCAGAACCGAGCGCCACAAGAAGTTGGCCAAAGAAGAACTTGCAGTAGAGGCGAAGATTGAGGAACAACGAATTGCAGAGAGCAAGAGGAGTTCTCTCGACGTATTATCTTGGATTCACACCAAGAGCCAGACGGTGTTCAGGTCAATAGGTCGAGTCGGTCCAAAGGGACTAGAATGGACCATGAATGATGACACCAAGTGTGCCAATCTTCTGGCATACTACGTCAAGACGAATAGGGGTCGCAAGGTGTGCTCAATCTGTGCCGAGGCACCGACTGACGGGAAATGCCCAACACACGGGCGAAGTGCCTCATCGGTCAAACGGCTGAGCCGATGAGCTTCAAAGAGGCTCGTTCAATTGTGGACCGAGAGATTAGCAAGCTGAAGAGAATTGGCAAGCTTACTCCCAAGACGATGCTGAAAAAGCTGATGCCGGGCGAAATCAACTACATTGTTGGACCCGCTATCGCGAAGGTTGTCGGTGAGTACTTCAACGAATCACTGAAGTACGCTGCAAGACGAGCGGATTTCGCTTAGGGCTACTCGGTCAAGATGCTTCCGGATATCCAACGAAGATAGTCCGGAGACCCATTAACTATCGGCATGACGATGAATTCAGGCACGTCGTAAGAGTGATTCTTCTCCATAACTTTCCAGATCCTCTCTCGATTGCCCTTCTCAGTCTTGACTAGCAAGATGGACTCCTGTTCGTCTTCTAGCTTGTCTTTCCACCAATAGATACTCCTCACTTTCTCCACTATATTGACACAAGCGCACGCTTTCGTTTCTACGAGTTTCCTTGCTAGAGATTCTGCTTCCTTTGGAGGACATGTTGTTATTGCAAGGATGTATTCTGTCATGCGAGGTAACAGAACACAACTTGCCATAAACCCATCTGTAAAAGGGAATACTGAAACGTCAATCTTATTATCACGCTTAGCGCTGCATTCCGCAGGGTTAGGAAGATGAGTTCGAGCTCACCGACAAGGCTTGCGACGCTCCTGTTTCTCGTCACACTCTTGACGCCGTACTACATAATCGAACAGAATCTGATGGGTGGTTCAAGCCTCCGCATTGTTGCTCCTATCTGGGCCCTGGTCTCACATTCAGGAGCGCAATTCGCGCTGGAGTTCCCATTTGGCATGACCATGGACTACTCCCCTCTGTGGGGGCTTGGTATTCTGATGGCGCTCATTGCCTATTTCGCCGCAGCTCGAAGGGACATCTCGAAGAAGGGCTATGTCATAATGGTGGTCATTTTCCTAGCCATGCAGCTCGGATACCACATGATTGTCCTCTTCTTGGCGGCGGGAGGTCCACCAACAATCTTCACACCTCTGCCGATAGTTGCTGTTGTAGCCTTGCTCCTTGCGCCTCTGATGGACCAAGAGCCAACCGCTCCCTGGGATTCGGCTTGAACACTTATGTTCTCCATACACAAGAACGCAAATCCTCGGCATCCCTTACTTTATATGTGAGTTGCAGACCCGCATCGATTGTAGGGTGAATGTAATGACCAAGAGGTTCACACCGAATGGAGTGATGCCTGCTCTCGTAACACCGTTCACAAAAGACGGTGATATCCTCGAAGAAGGCTTCAAGCAGGTGATCGAGTACACCATAAGCAAAGGAGCCACGGGTGTCGTACCAGCGGGTACTACAGGCGAGTTCTCGTATCTTCGTACGGAAGAACGCAAGATGCTTCTCAAGCTGGCCGTTGAAACCGTGGATGGTCGCGTTCCTGTGGTTGCCGGCACTGGGCAGAACAGTACACGGGCAACAGTCGCACTAACAAAGTATGCAGCAGACATCGGCTGCGATGCTGCACTAGTAATCTCTCCCTACTACCTCAGACCAGCTGACAAAGGATACTACGAGCATTATGCTGCCGTGGCGACTCAAGCAGACCTCCCTGTGATAGCTTACAACATACCCCAATGCACTCTCGGTGTACTCAACTCCAATGTTATGGAGGATCTCGCGGAACTAGATAACATCGTTGGCATAAAAGACAGTAGCGGAAACATAGGGCACACTGTAGAGCTAATCCAGAAGCTCAAGGGGAGAATCCCAGTTCTAATTGGGCACGATGAGTGCTTTCTCTCTGCTATTGCTGCAGGTGCCACTGCCGCGATAATGGCGTCCGCGAATATCATACCTCACATCTGGCTTGACATTATGAGGAAGGTACAGAGTGGCGATATCGAGGGTGCAAGCGAGCTTCAGCTCAAGGCACAGACTCTTGCAAGGATAGTCACAAGAAACGGTGGAGCCCCGCCTGTCAAAGCCGCGCTAAAGATGATGGGGATAAAGGCGGGAAGAAGCAGAATGCCTCTGAATACTGGTGGTACTCTAACACTGGAGCTTAGAGAAGAGATACGCCTGGAGCTGGAGAAACTGGGTGTGATAGATATCTTGACACGCCCCATGCATGAAGCGAACACTGACATCGGTGATATCTTGCATGGCATGGGTGTGGATCTGGAGAGCACCTCTGGTTTGGCATTCGGACGCGGGACTGGCGGACTAGTTACCGCCAGTGTTGTAGCTGGTCCAAAAGACGGAGTGCTGGGGCGGGCCTTCGTGAGGCTACTAACGACACCCAAGATAGGACATGAAGCACTCACAGTGATCTTGGAGCCTAGCCTTCCGGTCCGGCCTTCCAGCATTATGCTACCCGTGAAGCAGGTCGAGTCAATGAGGCAAGCATCTCTCTTCTATGGTCCAGTTCAAGCCGGAGCCGCCCGTGCAGTTGCGTCGCACCTAGAGGCAGGGAAGATACCCCGCCAGTCATTGGACGGCCAAGTGCTCATAATGGCCATAGACATGGACATGAACACGCGAGAACGTAGGACTCTTAGAGGTGCTACTGAAGAGGCAGTTTCGGCTGCGCTCGGAGAGATTTGGAGTTGATCTAGAATGGCTGAAGCCAGATATCGTTTCAAAGGAGTATATCCAGCACTTGTCACTCCCTTTGACGAGAATGGTGTGAACGAGAAGCAGTATCGAAACCTAATAGAATACACACTCGGAAAAGGTGCGACTGGTCTTGTTCCATGTGGGACAACTGGTGAATTCACAAGCATGAGGTTTGAGGAGAAAGTTGAGGCCATTCGAATCGCATGTGAGGCAGCAAGGCGGCGTGTACCTGTAGTTGCAGGCACTGGAGCTTGCTACACAAATGACGTGATCAAACTCACAAAGAGAGCTGCGGAGTTCGGAGCTGCAGCGGCCCTAGTAGTTTCTCCCTACTTTCTCAAACCTTCCACGAAGGAGATTTACGAACACTTCGAGAAGATTGCCAACGCAAGTGATATCCCGATCATCGTATACAACATTCCTCAGGTTACAGGGGTCAATCTAGACTGGTGGGTGATTGACGGTCTCCGAGAGATAGAGAACATAGTCGGACTGAAGGACTCTAGCGGGAACCTCGTTAATCTCACAACCATTTTGGTTCGAAAGCCTGAGGACTTCCAGGTTATGGTCGGACACGATGAGGTAGCACTTCCTGCTCTGGCCTCAGGGTGCGACGGTGCAATCCTAGCCAGTGCCAATGTGTTTCCAGACAGGTATCTTCGGATGCAGGGAGCGCTCTCTGTCGGTGATCTACGGGACGCCTTAGTCATCCAGAGGAGCATCCAGAAGACAGTACGGATATTCGTGAACAGAGGTGGAGGTATGGCAGTGAAGGCTGCTCTCAACATGATGGGAATTGAGGTTGGTCAAGCGCGGCCGCCACTCCGCGAGGGTGATGTGCTTCGGTACGAGGATATTGATGACCTTCGAACATGCTTGGAAGACCTTCAGCTTATTGAGAGAGGCCCTGTGACATTCAAGATGGGCGACGTTTCCATCATCTCTGAAAACTATCCCAAGGCGAAGGGGCTGGTTGCTGATGAGGTGCGTGATCTTACGCTACTACATGGTGAGGCCCTTGTCGGCGAAGGTCAAGAGGTGGCACATGTCGATCTTGTGATGGGCATCAGGGACGGACCAATGAAGGTGGCACTTGAGAGTGCTGGCAAACTTGTTGATGGATTCCATTCGACAACGGTTATCAAGGACATCGAACCAGCTACCATCTTTGCGCCTACCGTGACTATCACAAGTGAGAAGCAGAAACGCATGGTGTTCGAGGTTGCCCAGAAGGCAGTTGCCGATGCGGTGGTTCGAACTGTCACCGATGGTGTCATTCCAGAAGAGCTGGCTCCTGACCTCATCGTGGCGGCAAATGTGTTTGTACACCCCAATGCGGTTAATCCTAGACGCGTTCACATCAACAACTTCCGAGCTGTGAGATTCGCTATAAGACGCGCAATCGAGAACAGACAGTCGGTGGATGAGATCATAGCTAGAAGGGAATCTGCGCGGCATCCGTTTGCCTACAATCCATGAAACACGCTCTCGACTCATTCAGGGGCACTGAAATCGAGGCGTGAATCCTCGAATAGAAACGCCAAATGTATATCTATACACAAGACCTAAGATATCCGCTCATAGAAACGTGAGGTTCTGAAGTTGAGGACCTGTGTCAAGTGTGGAAGAGTTAACCAACCTACGCGTAAGTACTGCACCCGTTGTGGAGCATCTCTGATTGGGGTCGCAGAGGATAAGAAACCCGCGCCTGCTACTCCGACTCGTGAGGTCGGAACCGTGACCACAGGAGAGCAAGCGATGGCCAGCGATAGAGTGGCCAAGCCTGCTTCTTCTGTTCCCCCAGTGGAGGATCCGGAAACCCGCCTTGTCCGACCCAGTGAGGTCAGGACGGATCGTCTGAGGTCCGCTGAACGCCACGTGGAAAAGACAGAGTTCGAGAAGGCGAGGGAAGTCTTCGAACAGGCAGAAGAATATGGTGTCGAAGAAGGTCAAGCTGGCATCGTCGAAACCAGAATGCTGAGAGCTAGTGAGGTAAGAGAGCTACTCGATAGCGTTGCTGAGATGCCTCAAGAAGCAGCATTCCAAACCACGGAGAGCCCTGACGCGTTTGGAGGGGCTGAAGCCCCCGCACCTTCAATCCCGACTCCGAAGGACATCGAACAGAGCATCCTTGGGTCAAAATCAACTCTGGTAGAAAAGGAACCTGAGCCAGAACCAACTGCTAGCGCAGCACCGGAAATCTCTCCTGCAACGACGCCCTTCAGTCCCCTGGAATCACCTGGTGCACCTCAGACAGCGACGCCCAGCCATCCTCCTGTTGAACCTGCACCCGTTCCACCACCACAGGCGCAGGCCGCACCGCCGCCTACTCCTGTTACCCCGCCCCCTGCTGTGCCTGCACCTCCATCCGCTCCTGCCGCCCCTCCACCTCAGCCAGCGACGACGGTACCAGAGCGACCGCCATTCGAACCTAAACCCGCAAGCGATACACTGGACATGGATCTTCCCGATCCTGCCTATCGAAACGACCCGAAGATCAAGAGTATCCACGTTGAGATTAGGCAATCCAATATTGAACTTCAGAAACTGGAGTATGAAGTGGAGAGCATCCGTATGGAATTGGATGCTGAAGTCGACAGGCTGGATATGATTGCAGACCAGAAGAAGACACGCTACGAGAATCTAAGAGAACAGGCTCTTGCAGCCAAGAAGGAAGCCGAGGAAGCAAAGAAAGAACATAGCGCCGCCGACAAGGGCAGGGCCAAGAAGATGTCTCAGGAACAGAAACGTATCGATAAGATGCGGAAAGAGATCCAGAAGGCTGAGAAGAAAAGAAAGAAGCGAATTGACGAGCTCGATAAGGAGAAGCAGAGGGCTGCTGAGAAAGCGGCGAGAGGATGACCAACAGGCTTTTTCGTGGAAGAGCAGCAATTATAAAAGGGTCATGGTATCCGTCAGGCTGGAAGTAGCCTCGGCTAGAATCTACTCTCAAAGAGGATACCACAATGGAGAAGGAATACACCAAAGATATAGTGAATATCCTTCGGAGCATTGATCGTGTTACCCTTTACAGTTTCCTTGAGGAGGGTGAAGAGGTTGTCGTTGAGGTGGAGTCTGGCAAGGTAGTTCTCTCACTCCTTGATGGTGATTTCGTGGTTCGTCCGTTGATGAAGCACACACCATATGACGACGAGAAACCATGATGGCCGAGTGTTAAGGTCGCCAGAGTAGCAATATTACTTATCAGAAACCGCATTATAACCATCATCAACAACGAATCCCCTACCTTCGCCAGATGCTTTCTAGAGCACTGTCATGGCGTTTCTACAGTGCTTGAAGCACCAACTTTCTGTTATATAGTGCTTTTCCTATCCCTATCTCAAGTCTTGCATCCCTATCAGGCTGCCGCGCCACCACAAGCATCCGTCGGAGTTCAACCAAATGGCTGAGACCTGTATCATCAAAATCGGTGATCTACCAGGTCGGAGATTACGACGAAAGGTCCGCGTGTTCATGCAAGGGGAAGAAGTGTCGGTTGAGGATGCTGCGGGACGTAGATATGGGGTCGCGATTCGCAGGGACAAACTGGTCCTGCAATCCGACGACGGGGACATTTATGCGTCATAGCCTCCCAAAGATATCGATCTCCTCTCCACCGAAGACCGAAACGAACTGGTCTCAGCCAAACCTGATTTCTGCCAGAAATGCATTGGGCCATCACAGATATTGGATACCAGAGCTCGGTCAGAGAATGATTTCTGTCACAGACCTTCTAGCTGGAAATGCCACATTCAAGACTCTTGTCTGGCCGACGACAGCACTTCGTCTTCTTGGATGATGCACATGCCCATGAATGATAAGATTAGGCTGAACAGAATCGGTCGCCTTAGATATCCACCATGAAAGGGAGTCAACGTGCTTGTCCTCTGTGTTCTCCGAGAGAGGGCTATAGTGCATGAGGAGAATGGTATCATCGACGTTGCGGGCCACATCCTGCAGAAGTTCGGATAGCCTTTTGGCACGATTCTCAAATGACTTCCTGATATCGGAAGAATCTACATCATCAGGACTGTCAGGACCTGAGAAGGGTACGTGTGTCCCAACGATGCCCAACTTGGAACTACCATGGTCAAAAGTGATGGATTTGTCATCGAGAAACGTTACCCTGCCTTCAGTCAATCGAAGAATGTCATTCCTGATTCCAGCGAACTCCTCATTTCCGAAGCAAGCTACCATGGGAAGGCTTGGACTGAGGCGCAAGTCTATTGCATCTATAACGTTCCGGTATTCCACTGCTTTCCCAAAGTTCACGATGTCTCCAGCCAGCAAGAACAAGTCAGGTCTTCTCAGGTCTGAAAGAGAGTTTGCGAACTCAAGAAGGAATTTGGGGCTATGGATGTCTGCAACAGCTGCTATTCTCAATTAGCTCACTTTGGATTAGACCTGCGTTATCAGGTACAAAGGTGTATCCATATCTACAAGCTTGGAGTGGCAGGTCTCGGCTTGCTCTTGGGTCTTCATTGCCTTCAGCTCAGACAGGGGTAACTGCCTCATCGACTCTGCCTTGTATGACAATACACTCTCCTCACATAAGTCTGACATTTCTGAGCTTAATCAGCTATCTTCATAGGTCGGGTCCGCCGCTATGCGATATGGTGTTAGCTTGACGGACAAGAAGAGAGTCCTTTCACTTCTAAAAGACTTGATTGCAACTCCCTCCGAGAGTCCTCCGGGAAGGGAGATAGAAGTGGCAAAGGTACTTCGGGAGCACTTAGAGAGTCACGGAATCTCATGCGTTTCCGTAACTCCGCGAGAGAGCCGTCCAAACCTGATTTTCTCAACTTGGGAGGACCAAAAAGGAAGTCTTGTTCTTCATGGTCATTTGGACACTGTACCGGTCGGTCCCAGGGAGAACTGGAACTATGACCCGTTTGGTGCTGAGATTGTTGATGGCCGTTTGTATGGGAGAGGAGCTGCAGACATGAAAGGACCCGTGGCCGCACTCGCGGAAGCAATGATTCTCTACAAAGAAGAGAAACACTCCAGGCCGCTCGTGATGCTCGCAACCTCTGATGAGGAGAGTGGGTGTTTTGGAGCCGAAGAGGTTGCAGATAGCGGTTTGCTGCAGGGGGTTGCATGGGGTGTGTGTGCAGAACCGACTGGCCTGAATGTGCTTGTTGGAGAGAAGGGGACTTTCTGGCATCGAGTTGTCGCGGAAGGCAAGTCCGCTCACGGTTCCCGCCCACATGAGGGAATCAATGCTATCACACTGTGCATGAAGGCACTAGACGTGTTGACGAAACCGGGGTATGAATATGAGCCTGACGAGTTGATGGGCAAGTCTACCACAAACGTGGGCAAGATTTCTGGCGGCACAAAGATCAATGTAGTGCCCGAGTACTGCGAGGCCGAGGTGGATATGCGAACAGTCAAAGGTCAGACTACAGAAGGGCTGACTGATCAGATGGCCAAACGACTTGAGGCTGAAGGTCTCTCTGAAAGGGTCAGAGTTGAGTATATTCATGGCAAGCCTACAGTCGTTACTCCGCGCGATGCAGAGATTGTGCAGGTGAGCATCAATGCCGTCAGGAAGGTGACAGGGCGCGAACCTTCTCCTACTGCGGCTACCTTTGGTACAGACTGCTCTGTTCTCCAACCAAGAATAGGTATCGTCAATGTGATCTGCGGACCAGGATCGATAGAGCAGGCACATCAGCCGGATGAGTACATCCGAGTTGACGAGCTTGTCCAATCTGTTGATGTCTATCTCGACATAGCTCGTAACTTCACTCAGGATTGACGCTGAGGTACAACCTCGGAGAAAGCTTAATGTTGACCTTTTTGCAGACTTGGGCTCGAAACCGCCTTCCAGTGTGAGGGGCAAGTGTTGATGCAACTCGAAGACATTCTGAACCTGTTCATCCATCCTTTCTTCCTATACGTGCTGCTTGTCGTGACACTGGCCATCATCGCAGGTGCAGCGGCTCGTCGTGGACGTGGTCCAAAGAGGTCCGGGGCGGCGAAACGCATGGAACGAATGATAGGCGACATCGACAAGGGACGAGATGTTCGTGCTCCAGAAGTGAGATCCCGTCAGAGCA
>SMTZ1_10002628_pt1 | contig 19246 bp, 19 predicted proteins | sample DeeMarSWOR136_30_FD_25667 | JGI IMG/M metagenome (IMG submission 25667)
GTTCGAGCCAACGGCTCTTCTTTTGTAAAGCCTTGGCCGAGATGATTTGCCAAGATTTCTCCTTATCTGGAAGGGGTATATCCTGTTGATCGTTGATGAGATGACTCATTTTTACCGCCTTTTCATGTTTCCTGGCGCAGCTCGGGCATTCGCGGAGGTGGATTTCGAGTTGGGCCTTTTCAGATGGAGTCAGTTTTCCGTAAACACTCACAGTGATGAGATTTTTGCTTTCTTCACAATTCATTGTTCCCTCCAAAGCGGTTCGAGCTGATTTCTCAGCTTTGAAACCGCCCTTTGAAGCTGTTTTAAGACGGTGCTTTTATTACAGTGCAATTGTTCTGATATCTCTTTTAAGGTCCTCTGCTGAAGATGCCTCAAATCAAAAATAATACGCTGTTTCGGAGACAAAACATGGAGAGCGCTTTTCACCTGAGACATCGTCTGATTGGCGATCACCGATTTTTCAGGCGAAGAATCCAGCGCTTTCGGTTCATTGTACATATCCGCCAGAGAATCGGTCAGATCGGCCTTTCTCCTTTTTCTTTTTCTGAGATAGTCCATCGAGCAATTCAGGCCGATCTGATAAACCCAGGCCGAAAAATTTGTGCTGATGCTGAAGTCAAATTTTTTGATGGCCTTAAATGCCTTGATGAATGTCTCCTGCATGATATCCTCGGCATCCTGTTGAGATTCTGAATAACGGTAGGCGAGTCGGTAGACCATCTCATAATAGTTTTCGTACAGTTCCCGGAATGCACTTTCATGCCCTTGTTGAGCCAGTATTATGGCGAGCTTATCTGGCGTGTTCATTTCCGGTTCATGACTCATCATATATGGTATACGCTAAAAAGTCATTCCAGGTCGACATCTGATAGGAATAATTCAGGCGCAGTGCTCCTTTTAAAAACACTAATGTAAACGCAGTAAATAGGGTTACAATCTCTGGGAGGCCTGAATGCCGCCCTCGAGCCCCCGTAGCGGAGGGGGGTTAATATTAATATCAAGGAGGGAGTAGACAATTAGAAAATGTGAAGTGCTTTTAGAATCAGATGGATCAGGACCAATACCAAGGCCAGGTTGACGGATACAAGACAGGGATAATACAAAGGCCCGATTTTTCCGGTCTCCTCGACGGTTATTTTTCTGTACTGGTGGATGTATTTGATGATGAGCAACCTTAACCAAAAGAAGTTGATTTTGACACCCCGCTTCGAGACCTGATGCACGATCATCATCGAGAACACCACGAACAGCCCCACAAAGACAAGAGCCATGATTAGTAATAAATTTCCCATTTTATCTTTCTCCCTTAGATATACTCATCGATTCCTAGAAAAATTCGCGGCATGATTATAATGCAGACAGCCTTCCAGCCATTATGCTCATTCTTAATTTGCAGCTCATCCTCAATACTATACGCAAGAAATTCATTTCCGGTCGACAACACAGAGAGATGTTTCCCTATCCATACATTACCTTATCCATCCATTCCCGCGTGCTGATGCCGAGCTGGGCAGAATGCTCGAGTAGATCCTGGTGACGAACAAGGCCGCCAGGATTGCCGCCGATAGGATTATAGGTGAGGTTGTGCCATAGACAGGCAGCCAGCCATTCTTTCACGGGAGTTTTCTCTTCACCGAGATAAGCGTAGACGCGGAGGACTTCGTTTTTCGGGTCAAACCTCAAATCTTTGTGTCCCAAATCCAGGAGGAATAACGGCATAGGTATGCCTAACAGCCACTTGTCCAGGCCTAATACATACCCGAACAGCAGATGTCCGAGCCTTTTTCTCTCTGTTCCAGGTTTACGGGTTGGAATGTCCAACCTACCCCTGCCAATACCGTGAACCCAGGCTTCGATGTTCCGGAAAGTGTTGTGATGGCAATCGGATAAGGTGTGCACACCAGAGGCAATAGCGCTGCAGGTTTTGTAGAGCTCCTTTTGATCAGGATCCTCAAGGCTTTGAAGGGTCTCCTGGAACTTGGGGTTCCAGCGTGGATGAATTTTTGGCAGGCCTGCTTTCTCTGATATCTGGGCATCGAGTTCGGTTCCCTGCCCGCCTTCTTCAAACAAATTTTTGACAGCCCTTTCTCCAGCCTGTATTTGAGCCTCATCCATCCATGAAGGGCAGGGTACGGTATCACTCGTTTTGGTGAAGTATTCCACGATCAGAAGCATCCGTTCCATCATCAGCCTCTGAAGCTCTGTCAGTTTTGAGGCTGGTCCAAGCCACTCGTAGCTGTGATTGATGAATCCTTCGGCATGCGGAAAGTTCTTGGAGAGATCCGTCCTGGATTTTCCCTCGAGATATCCTGTTAATATGGCGTATATACTATTCATGCTCTCTATATGATGCGGTTGAGATGTTTTGAGTTCCCACCACATTCCGGGACACCAGCAGCCGTTCCGGAATGAGGGCTCATCCAGCTTTCCCCGGCCGATGGCATCGAGCAGTTCGTCGACTGTCACCGGGAATCCACTGTCACACGGGACAAGACTGGCGATGTGGGCCCGAATCTGCCGGATTTTATCATCCAGAGGTCCCAGTCTGGCCTGCATTTCGTTGATGTGTGCGATTTCATCATCCCAATCTTTTTCCTGACCAGGAAATGTCCACGGAAATACAGACCATTTTCTTATGACATTACCCGCCTCATCTGTCGAAAGAGTCGTGATGATTTCTGTCTTTTCGACTGGAGAGGAAGACTTTTCCCCAGTAAACACGGCCTCAAAACCCGGAGATAACATATCATAGGGCACTAATCTTATTTTTCGTTTATGTTCCATGACATATCCTCCACAGCCTTACTGAAATCATTGAATTCAGGTTACCATAATTGTAAAATAAATGGCACAATTAGGTCACATTGACGATAACAACCAGACTTAAGGATTTGAAAATCTTTGATCCTTGAAAGGGTGCGCCCGTAGCTCAGTGGATAGAGCGGTGGACTTCGAATCCAAAGGTCGGGGGTTCAAATCCCTCCGGGCGTGCCAGCCTCTTGAAGGACCCGATTACTCTTCTCGTGGAGGAGAGCCTTCTTCCTTTTTATAGATATATTCCATAAGAGCCAATATCGTCTCTTGAGATGTATCCAAAAATTCTAAACCTGTTTCGTATAGTTCCTGGTCATGATATTTTTTTGTCCACTTGACCTTTCCTTTTAATTTGAGAGATTTTTGTGTTTCTGATATCAGGAGTTTGATCCCAAGAAGCGTATTTTCAGGCAGGAGTGTATCCGTTATGATCTTGATGCCATTCAGGGATATGTCCTGAGTGAAGGAAAAGTGGATTTGCTGACCGCTCGAAAGATCATGACCATTTATGAACTCGGTTTTGGCCTTCTCAAGGATGTTCTTTCGCTTTCGTTTTCGCCTTTCCTTCATGGCTGGGATCTCCTTTTTATTGTTTGATTGTTTTGGTGATTTGCGTCGCCGACCCCTCTAGTCTCAGGATTAACTGTCTGATTTCGGAGGTGCTTCATCTCTTCTCACCCTTGGTGCTGAGTTGATAATAGGATAATCATTGAGGACAAAATAGTCAAATGAATGAGATCTGGGCCCGCTTATCCAGAGGATATTGGCCGAAGGCGGAGAAGGAATGATATTTACTATTTCAGTGTCTGGATTTTTGCGGTTTTACCGTGTTGAATTTTAAAGAATGAGGCCTGGTCCTAGGTTTGACAGTTTCATCTTAAATATTATTTGGTTTCCACTCGGCCCTGCCTTGATCATTTTTCCTTCGCGATTCTGACCAATCAGAAAACCCTGGTGCTTGTCCAGCCGAACCTAAGTCTCATCAGGTTTTTGAGCTTTCGATCTTGCTGAATAACTCGGCTAAAACTTTTTCTTCCTCCTCAATCTCGAACTTCTTCAGCGATATCAAACGTTGAGCCACTTTGGCGATAGATTTTGCCTGTTCCAGGTTTGATTTCCCCTGTTCGATCTGATTGATCTCTTCTTCTAGGGCCTGGATAAGGTTTGTATTGACGAATGGATGTCTTTTCATAGGCTGTCTCCTCTCTTCAAGGTTGTCCCAGGAAATCCCATAACTTTTTTCTCAAAGGATGGTCTTAGAACAGACATCCGACCCGATGCCTGAACATGCTTTTTTTGTTGCAATTTCTCCCGCCTCTTTCTGTCCCAGAAGAATTGTACTTCTCTTTCGAAGGGGGAGTCAAACAAAAAAACAAATCCTTGTGATACTCCTTGGACTTTCACCTAGATTAATGCCATTTTCAGGTGATATTGAATTCAATTTATCCTCAACCTGGGCGACTAAAATCATGCGGAAAATAATCCGACATTTTTCATTTGATGGCTGAAGAAGAGGAAAATGAAGGGCAAAAAGATACTGGTTATCGAGCCTGATTTTGAATCCCTGAAGTCTCTATCTCGATTCCTGCTGGATGCGAAATTCGAGGTGATCACTGCCTACGACGGCGAAGAGGGACTGGAAAAAGCGAAAGCAGAGAATCCGGATTTAGTCATCCTTGAGCCCAGGCTCCCGAAGATGAATGGCTTCGATCTCTGTTCTATCATAGCCAAAGATTTCGAAAGAAAGATTCCCGTCATCATCCTGACAGAGTTCTTTCAGGATTTTAAAACTGAAATTCTACAGTCTTTTGGTGCGGCTGGCTTTCTGAGCAAACCGTTCGAGAAGGAGAAATTGTTCTACAAGATTCTAGACTTATTGAAGGAGAGCGATGAGAAAAAGATGGCAGAGGAGACATACAGCTCCGATCAAACCCTGAAGCCATCACCGCAGATACTTCGAGAAAAATCACAACTGAAGTCAAAAAATAATGGTGGTGACGGAAGCCATGACAGCAGTGGCCCGAATGGAAAGAATGGCAGAAAAAACGGTTACTACCGCCAGATAGAGAACCTTCTCGCTTCATTCAAGTCTGAGGCTGGCCAAGACATGATGCCGTCCCGTGACAACCGTGGAAATGGGTCTCAAAAAAATAACGGGCAGGAATCTCTTGAGAGGCTCCAGGTTGATGATATGCTAGAAGAGGTCCTGTCTGAATTTGGTTTGACTTCCAAAAAAAAGACCTCCCTCGAAGAAGATATCCGTGCCTTGAATGAGCTGATCGCATCCTGCTGATTTTCCTGAATCTAAAAGGGGATTTCAATTTCACCGTTTCTTCCAGGGTGACTGGTCAATTTTTTTAAGATCTCATAAAATTCAATCTCTCCAATACTTTTTCAGGATGAATTGGCGCTAATCTTTCTTCGCATTTTTCCTTTTCCAAGGTTGACTTCCCCCTTTTGATTTGATATAAAACTCCTACCTGATTGAGGAGAGGAGAAGGATAGGGAGAGATGATCGTTTTCGAGTAACCAACATTCAACCTCTTCCTATCTCATTCTTGTCACTTTGTTGTCCATGATCGTCGAAAAACGTCACTTGAAAGATCGAAGATCAAAACCCACTCAACCTCTAAGCCGCTACATATTCATCGGCCGCCGCCAAGGGACTCGGCGCGAGGCCGAGCTTGATAACTATTATGTAGACAAATATGAGCCGCACCTGGTGATTCTCATCGGTTTGATTATTGTGTTTTGTGTCATTGATGTTTTCTTTTCTTTGAAGATTGAACGCCTCGGGGGGGTGGAGTGGAACCATTTGATGTCTCTCTTAATGAATAAGAATTTAGCGCTTTCCCTCGTCCTTAAGATTGTCATCACGGTTGGGTGTGCCTTCTTTCTTTTGATCCATAAGAATTTCAGGCTTTTTGGGTTTATCAGAGCGCCGTTTTTTATCTATTTCATTTTTTCCATCTATTTCCTATTGATCCTCTATGAATCCTACGCTCTGATTGTTCTGCGGCAGATATAAAAAAAAGGGACAGGCTCCCTCGCCTGTCATTCCCGCGAAAACGGGAATCCAGGCTTGTTCCTGCGGAGCTTGTGCCTGCGGAGGCAGGTAGCAGGAATCCAGACAAAAAATAATCCCTCCCGTTTTTATTTAATCCTTTGATCCTGAGCCGCCGGCCCGAGGAGCCCTTATCCAGGTTCCGTTCCAGTTGACGAGGTCCTTCTGGAAATCAGCCATAGTGCTGACTTTAAATAAACCGGCTTCTCGATTATCAGGATTGAAAGTGAAACTGTCATCTTCACCGTACCGCCCATAAGATATGATCAGGAAATCCCCTTTCCCGGCCAAATCCTCGGTAAAACCGCTGAATTGGGCTACAGATGTCCCCGAGTAGACAACCAATGGATTTCCCCAATGGTCATTGACCGGGCAGGTCGTCAGGTATTTTTCGGTGATGAGCTTGATGAAAACATTATTGGCTGTTAGTGGACCTCTCTGGATGTCAGCGGCTGGCGCCTCATCATTTTCGGCGACGTATTCGAGGCAGGCTTTGGCGATCGTGTTTATATCAGACATGGTGCCTATCTGTTTTCCGTTCTGGATGTGCTGGATGACGTTAGGCGTTATGAGAGCGATCAATATGCCGATAATGGACACGACAATGATCAATTCTATGAGGGTGAATCCCCTTGTTTTTCTTAACATCCGGACTCTCCTTTTCGATGTGGTCAAGCAGGAAATTGATCCACTCAATAGACGAAAAGATTATAACACATCTTATAGCTGGGGTCAGCCCTTGAAAGTGGATAATCAAATTTTTCTTGTCGAAGATTTGCCATAAAACGCTTTATTGCATATAATCAGGAAAAATTCATACGTCATGTGGGAATGGCAGATAGATAAGCGTTCATGAAGAGTAAAAAAAGAATTATTCTCTCCCTGACCATTTTTGTTTTGGTTTTAATCATCGGTGTTGCCGGTTTCAAGACCTTGGGCGGCCCAGAGTGGTCGTTGCTGGACAGCCTGTACATGACTGTCATCACCCTTTCCACTGTCGGTTACGAAGAGGTGTATGATATCAGCGCCAATCCTGCAGCACAGGCCTTTGCCACTGTGTTCATCATCCTCTGTCTTGGGACCATCGCCTTTGCCGTCTCCTCGATCACCAGCTTTATCGTCGAGGGAGAGCTTAAGAATATCCTCGGGAGAAAAAAGATGGAAAAAGAAATCGCCAAGCTAAAGGATCATTTCATTGTCTGCGGAACGGATGAGACAGCTCAGACGATCATCCAGGAGCTTATTCAAATCCAGAAAAAATTCGTCGTCATCGAGCCTCTCCAGGAAAGGATCGAAAAATTCTCTCCTTCCGGAAATTTTCTCCTCATCCATGGGGACCCGACCGAGGATAGCGTGCTTCTCTCAGCAGGCATAGAGAAGGCCAAAGGTATTCTGCTTTCCCTGCCTACGGACGAGGCGAACCTGTTCGTGACTTTAACAGCCCGGGGTCTCAACCCGAAGATCAGGATTGTCACCAAAAGTATTGATGTGAAATCCCACAAAAAAATGATGAAGGCTGGTTCGGACGCTGTTATTTCGCCCACGTTCATCGGCGGGATGAGGATGATCTCCGAGATGATCCGTCCCTCAGTGGTGTCTTTTCTGGATATGATGCTTCGAGAGAGAGAAAGAGTTCTTCGCTTCGAGGAAGTCCAAGTAAAAAAAGAGTCTCATCTTGTCGGCCAAACACTAGGACAAGCCAACTTGGAAGGGAAAACCAATGCCCTGCTGGTGGCGGTGCGCCGGAAAGGGAGTCAGGATTTCGAGTTTAATCCCAAAAAGGAGACAGTCATCCAAGAAAACGATACCCTGATCTTTATCTCCACTCCAGAGATGATCCAAGAACTGGAAAAGATTGCTTCTTGAGAAGGGGAAAGCTCCAGACTTAACCGGTCTCTTCGGGAAGCTTTTTTGTTTCCTCGCTGCTGGCCAGCTCGAGCTTGTCCGAGAATCTGTCCAGGCGCTTTTCTGCCTCGTCAAACTTGGTCCGGGCGTTTCCTAGATGTGTCCCGAGGACCTGGAAGTCCTTCTTGAATCTGTCTAGATCCCCACGCAGCCTGGCCAGAGACTGGAAGATGGAACGTGCGGATTTTTCGATCTCCAGGCCTTTGAGCCCGTAAACGATGACATGTAGATAAGCAAAGAAGGAATTCGGAGAGACGGGAATGACTCTCTTCTGGTTGGCGTAATGGGAAATGCTTTTTTCTCCCCCGGGGCTCTCGTCCCTGAGGATGGTCTCATAATAGACGTTTTCGGCCGGAATGTACATCATGGCAAATTCGTAGGTGCCCTCATCAGGGAGGATGTATTTATCGGCGATCACGTCGATGTGTTTCTTGACATCGGAAATGAATTTTTTCCTCAGGTCTTCCTTTTCTTTCTTGCTTTCCTCCTCCATGTATCTCTTAAAATTTTCAAGAGGAAATTTGGAATCGATCGGAACGACATTCTTCCCAATCTTGATGATCGCATCCACGGTTTCTCCGCTCTTGAATCTGTGCTGAAGGCCGTACTGGGCAGGGGTGAGATATTCGGCCAGAAGATCTCCGAGGAAAAGCTCCCCGAACCCACCCCGGAATTTTGGAGCCCGGAGCAAACTCTCGAGGCTGGAGATGGTTTTCGCCTTCTCCAGGACTTCACGGGTGATTTCTTCCATTTTCCCTAAATCCTTCTTGACATCGCCCAGAGTGCTGCCGATTGTCCCGGATGTTTTTTGGAACTGGTTGCTCATGCTCAGGAGGTTCTGGTTGAGGCTTTGGGTGAGTTGCCCGATCTGCTGCTGCATCAGAGAAAGCGCCTGGTTTTCGGTTTGAGACCGCTTGACCTCGTCGATTTTGGAGATCGTGTTTTTTATCGATAAGAAGAGAAGAATGAAGAGGAGCAAAACGGCTGCGGCAAATAAGATGAGGAAAAGGCTTAAGTCCATCGAGTGTTTGTCCTTTAGTGGCCATTATAAAAGAAAACCTTTCCTCTGTCCAAGTTTGAGAGAGTAAAGAGAGCTCTTTTTAATTTGATAAGGGTTGGCTCAGTCTTATTCCTTCCTTGATTTCTATCGCATGGGAAATCTAGACTTAGGACAAGCTGTATACCTTACTAAGTTTTCCTTAAGAATGATAGGCATCCAGGAACCTCACCCAGCCTGAATCTTGTGAATTGCATTTCAAAGCAAGATATTTCGAGCGATAGCTGTAATAGAGACTCTCATAAGCTGGGAACCAAACCGAAAGGCCTTTTGCATTTTGGACTGTAGATCCTAATGTTTCTGAAGCTAATATGCACGCTGATGTCGTATCTATCACAGTTGCTGCAGCCTTTTTTATAGATTCATTATCAATACGTTCAGAAATGATTGTACCCAGATGAATCAGATCAACATAATCGGCCATTTCAAATGTTTGGGTAATGATTCTAGTTCTCCTTATTCCTTCACGATAAGTATCGATGTTGTCTGCCAATAAATTCCCCAATTTGTTAAGTGCTTTAACCGCGTCATCTGTTTTACTGATTTGAATGGCAGACTGAGTGACATCGAAAATACCCAGACTCTGATAGTCCTCTATATACCTTGTTACAATCTGTCTTGCTAATTCTGGGCTGTCTGAAGATTGCTTTATTGCCTTGAGAACCTGATCATAAGGCCAGCCATCGCCAGGTTCAGTCTGTTGAGATCCAACCAGGATTTCTACATGGTCTTTGAAATGATTTGCGATTTCCAGCATATTCATTAAACAAGCATCAAAACCGACAATTGCTATTTTATTGTCCGGTCCTATTCCCGCCCGTTTGAATGCATCTTCAATCTCCGGCATATCTAAGGATGAACCAAAGTCATCATATCCAATATCTCTTCGTATTGAGCGAAAACCAGCACCGTGATTCCAGACAACGACAATATGGTCCTCAGCTGGATACCTTAAAAGGCCCCACTCAAGAAAGGACTTCAACGTTTCAGGATCACCGGTGTCTTTTTCAGGCAGGCGCTCAATCACACATCTATGCGCTTCGCCGTTCCAATCGGGCTCTGTTATTTCATAGCGGATGGACCCAGTATGTTCACCATAGGTATCAATTTCAGCACCTACATAAACTTGGCCGGAAGCGCCCTCATCACATAGCTCCTGAATATCTTCTAAGCCTGCGTCGCTTAAATCATTGTCTCCTGCAATGTAAACTAGAAATCCCCATCGCTTTTTTACTGGATTTTGCAACTTATTTTTTCTTTCCATAACTTTCCTCCTTATTAGGCAGAAATACTAAAACGCATTTAAGTTTTGTGACAGTTGTATTGTAAATTATTTTTCAAAAGATTCTTTTCTATAAATACGAGAGATTGGGATGCTTCTGTTTGTTGTAAAATACTCATTTGAGAATCGCTTACTCTATGAGGCTCTGATTTCCGTCCAATCGGTCTTTTCGGCTATCAGGAAGCCAGGATAAATTCTTGGCTTCTCCTCATCTCGGTTAAGCTGCGGGGAGATGGAGCACTCTTTCTGAATTTTCAATGATACTCTCCGAAAATCCATGTGCCTGTTTTATCTTGACATCTCTGTCTAACGGGTTCTTTGTTTTAATGATTTCAAAATATTCTTGTGGAGTCATATCAGACGTCACCCAGGGAAGATGCGGCCATGCATCCAGAGGTATAGGAAAATCAGAGCCGTGAACTAGCCAGTCAGAAGGAAAGGTCTTTACTATCTCAGGGATAAAAGGAATTCTTGTTGATAGAGAAAGTGCCGAAGTATCTGCCAAAAGCCTAATCTTTCCGCCTTCATTCGCATTCTTCATTAGAGCATAAAATTCTGGAGTCTCATTTTTATCAATTAGAGGAAAAACAGGTGTGGCACAGTGAGCCGCAATAACTGTAACTCCATGATCAAGCGGTTTTTCCAAGTATCTAAAATTATCCAGCTCTTTCCGGCGAATCCCTTCCGGAAAAGAGTATTCAGGCCCAACATGGCAGAGAAGAGGCATCTTATGTGACGAAAGAGCCTCGTAAAATTCATTATGTTTTTCATCCATAAGATGTATGTGCTGGGTGGAGGGTATCAATTTCATAAGCACTGCATCAGTCTGGGAAACAACATATTCCAACTCTGACTCCCAGTCCGTTCTGTTAGGGCTTACTGATGCCCCCAGAAAGAACCTTTTTTTTCTTACCTCAGGAGCTGATTCGTTTTGTAGCTGCTCATTTAACTCTAGCACTTTTCTGTTTAAGAATTTGTTGGTGATAAATAAGTCTGTTTTCTTCTCGTCAATCTCACCGGTCTCGGGATCATACACTGCATCCAGCGCTAATAAGACAAGGCCATCAATCTCTTTAGATGAAGCAAGTAACTTATATATTATTTTGAAGTATTCCCCAGTCGATATTTTTCCATCCTTGTCGAAATCACCTCCCAATTCCTTCACTTCCTCTTCAACCATATTGTAGAGAATTCTTGTAAACCAGTGATGATTGTCGTCTGCATAAAAATAAACATCATTATCGACATTAGCTAAATCAGTCCCGTTCCCAGCTACATGGATGTGCATATCAATTTTCATTTTAATCTCCTGTTCTTATTTTTGACCCTTGAACAGCCTGAGTTTTCACTCAAACCATACAAGGGAGATCGCTGCATAGCCTCATGGCGGCCGCCAAATGATCTCTCGCGGCCAAAATAAAATCCCGTTTATGATCTGAATCGAGCCTTCCATTCACATCCTTATAATCAACTTGATCATTACCCGACAGTATGCATATCTCATCAATTCTGCTGTCATATGAGTCTAAACTAAAAATTCTCTTGAGATCTTTCTGCAGATTCTGCCAAAGTCCAGGATCTATTCCAGGATTGAAAAATTTAACTAGAAAATCATAAGTCGCTTTAGTTGCACTCATTGTCCTCAGCTTGTTGTCTATGCGTTGGCCATCTCTCGGATCTGTCCAGACATAATTTATGACATCGGGAACGACTCGCATCTCTGCATGCCCCACGTTTGGAAGAGCGCTCTCAACATAGTACCATGGGAAACATGAGTTGAGATCTTCACACCACCCTGAAAACTTCTCATGACTGAAGGTATCTTGAAGTCCATGCAGTGCAATCCCAAATTGAAAAAGATTGTTCCTTACCGCTAAACGAACAAGCTTCCGTGCCTTTGGATTATTGCGGGTAGTCATCCAGGGGTGAGTCTCATCGTTTCCGGGAATAAAATGAAAAGGGACTAAGACGGACATCTGAACTTGCCGGTCTGCCCAATTTCCCACAATAGCCGATTGTGTCTGAATTCCATGAAGGTCAGCTTCTGTTAAGTCGTCTGTGTATTGATCCGCCCATGCTATTACCTCAGCGTCATTATCACTTATGCCAACATTTCTTGCCAAAGCATAGGTCAGATAGAAATGGACATCTTTTTGCATATTTTCCCTCCTTTTATTTTTCCTTCTTTTGAGAGCTATTGTTATTTTCGTAATAAATATATAGCTTAAATCCAGGCCGTCAAGCTCCTTAATCATAATGTCCTTTCTTGTCCTTTTATGCCGCTTTATTCCAAATAAAAAGTCTCTCGATCAGTCTCAATTATGAGAGAGACACATATCCCACCTTAGCCTTAAATAAAAAAAAGGAGATCTTAGTCCCTTGCGTCTAATAAGTAGACTTACCCTCAAGATGTGGTCGGATTTATTTGACAAGAATTGAGGACTTTTCTAAACTTGAGGAGATTTTGGCCCATTAGCTCACCTGGTAGAGCAGCGACTCTTAATCAGATTTAGGGGAGCGAGGCAAACTATTGAAAATGAAGCAACTACTTTATTTATCAGAAATTTACATTGTTTCTGTATTAGATCCTCTACGGTCTTTTTAGGCCAATTTAGCCCTCTTCTGGACACTATTTGGATAAAAGATTTTCTCCAATTATTCATGCTTTGAAACAGACGCTTCTCTTTTATAAAACGCTCATCTGTCTTCCGAACCTTCTCTTCTTATGTAGATACTTTGGGAATATACTTCTTAATTTTACAGTCCTGATTCGAGCTGCAATTCGCGCAATTCCTTGGGTGGGTAGAGCAGCCGCTATAAAGTGCATATGTACCAGCAAGGCGGGCACCTTCTGTTACGTATTTTTTCTTTATCTCACTTCCTGAATTAATGAATCTGCCTTGAATACCAGTATGTCCGGACCAGTAAGCATTCTCCAAGCCAGAATCCTTAGCCATGGTTACACACTTGTCCATGAGTGTCCGATTTGCGCCTGGGTGGTTTTCTAAAACGAAGTTCGGTCTAAAGGCCAGAAAGCAAACCGGCAAATTAGGATCGATATCCGCTATGAATTCTGATAATGGCTTTATCTCGTCCTCATTTATTCTGGGAATGACGAGGATTCTGTATTCCCAAAGTTTCTCCTTGGCATGTCTCCCTATGTATTCAGCATTCCTCAGGACTGGCTCTGAAGAGGCCCCTGTGAGAGCACGGTGAACCTCATCATGGTAGGCCTTCAGGTCATAGGTAATAGATGTTGTAAAATTTAAAACCTTTCTTAGACTCTTCTCGGTCATGTAACCATTTGTGTCAAAATTTATCTTAGTATTGGGTTTTATCTTCCTTGCTTCCTCAGCAACCTTTTCTATGTAGGGCAAGTGAATTGTTGCTTCTCCCCCAGAAAAGAATATTCTATCAGCACCCATGATTTTGGCTGACCACGTATTGAGTTGGGATATGCACTCTCTTGCCAAATCTTTTGGATCTTCATAACCTCTCTGTCTGAATTCATTATCCGAGTATTGGGAAATGTTCCAATTTTGACAATTTAAGCATTTGTAATTACAGCCAGCTACAAATACAGTGAAACTTTCTGGAGGAGCAGGATGTAGAGTAGCAGAGGCTACAACTGGCATTGTCATCCTGCAGACGCCCATCTCTCCCTCTAGCCGGTTTACTCCGCATTTGTGCTCACAGAGTTCGCACTTCTTCAGATCCTTGAGGAAATCCGATTCTTCCATAGAGAGTCTTCTTTTTTGTGTTCAAGGCATTAAATGCCCATACCTGCCAGAGAAAGGGATTAATGGTAAAAAGAAAATGGACTCTATTTGCTTTGGGAAAGAGTTTACTCGTAATATTTTACATTCATAACGACCTTAAAGAACTCCAACTCTAATAAATTGGCCCAATTTGTCTTTTCCACTAACTCGCGCGTGACAACAAAAGAAACATATGGTCTATATGGAGTTTCGTCCATTTTGGGAACATATACTGTGAAAGCCGCTCTATCCACTTCTGGCATTTTTTCGTACAGCTCTTGGATCTTCGGGGCAAGGTTACGCTCTATCTCTTCATCGAAAATGCTCATGTCTTCGATGAAAAAATAATAGGAGATTTTCAATTCAGTAGAGGTTTGCTCAACGTCTATAAGACCAGAAACTGAACCTTCTCCCTCGCCAAAAATTGGAGTAAGCATCTCCTTTGAGATGATCAACATCTCGCCTTCCTCTTCCTTCTTCTCTTCTGATTTGCAAGCTCCGAGGAAAGCAACTAACAAAAATCCCATAACTACTGGACTAATAAAACCTAAGATCTTCTTGTTTTTTATCATTGTTGATCTTCCTCCTTTAATAATGAGATTTTCCCTATAGTTTTATCTCATTCTTCTCTCGATCCATAAGCATAATACAAAAGACATAAAATTCATACGGAAATTGTTCACCAATTTGACTTCAGATATTTCTTGCAGTATTTTTTTTAAAAAAAGATCAAATGACATTGATGGGAACCGTTCCTGTCTTCTACAAGACAAAATATTTTTGTCATTCAGGTTTGACTTTTGCTAAGATTCTCGAAACAAAAGAGGAGGTGCTTCCCTGGCCAGAATAAACAAATACATGATTTTTTTGTTTGTAGTCCTTGTTGTCGGGTTCATTGGTGGTTTCTTGCTTGCCTCTAGCCTGGGCCATTTTCCAGGTGCCACGGATCAAGAGAAATTAGAAATACCAAGCATGTCTTCTGTCAATACCCAATCTCATGAAATGCTCGATCAAATCAGCCAGGTATTTGAGGCAGCTTGGATATCAGGGCGATCGTGGAGTCATAGTTATTAATGTGGTTCCGGGAGGTCCAGCTGAGGAGGCTGGCCTCAGGCGGGGTGATCTGATTAAGGAAGTGAATAGGGAAGAAGTCCATACAGCCCAGGAATTTGAAAAAACAATTGCCAGCCTTAAGCCTGGTGATTCCGCGGCCTTGCTCGTCCGCCGGGATCAGAATACATTTTTTGTCGCAATTGAAATTCAGTAAAGTAAAAAACTCCTCGCTGTCACTCTGTTTTAAATAAACTTAAGGTTTTGGCAGCAGGTTAAGCGTGGCCATAGCAAAGTACAGATAAATAATTATAAGAAGGATCCCCTGCCCCCTTCCAACCTTATGTCCCGTAGATAAGAAGAGCTGGAGGATAATGGTTGAGAAAATAAAAAATGGAAGAGTAAATGTTTGAACCTGAGTCGATGTTGGAATAGGATGGATAATCGCACATACACCCAATATGAAAAGACAGGTGAAGATATTGGTTCCGTAGACATCACCCAGGGTAATGTCGGTTTTCCTTTTTAGAGCAGATGATATCCCGATAGCTGTCTCGGGTATAGAAGCACCAATTCCCATTAAAACCAGACCCATGACAAGTTTAGGAATGTGAACAAGGACTGCCAGTTTCAGACCACTCCGCAATACCACATCAGCACTGGCCAGCATAATGAAGGCGGCGCAGACGAGAATAGACGTCTCTTTCCATTTTTTTAATTTTCCTCTGGTCCTGGCTGAAGCCTTTTTTTTCTCTCTCTTCTCTCTTGAATAAACCGAGTAAATATAGGGAAAATACAGAATCGCCAGGACGATGCCCTCCCACCTCGATATTCCATCGGGTACGAAAATAAGAATAACTGCACTGGAAAGCAGCATCCAGACGCTGTCTCTTTCTTCGATTACCATCTTTACATGAAAAGGCCTGATAATCGCAGCCAGGCCCAATACAACAAGAAGAGTAAATATATTTGACCCAACCACAGTCCCTAAGGAAACATCAGAAGTATGGTTAAGGGCAGCGAGTGCGGAAACCAGGAACTCAGGAAGTGAGGCAAGAACAGAAAGGGCAAGGAGGGTTACGGCTATCTCGGATACACCAAAGGCACGTGCAATCCTTTTGACTCGAATCAATACCTGATTTGAGGTCTGCCAGAGAATGATGAGAGATAGCAGCAATAGAAAAGACCAGAGTAACAATTAATCTCCTCCTGCTCTTTTCATGGATGCTTACTTAAATTCGTCTCTCTGTTCTTGATTTTTGTTTTTTCTATTTGGTTCTTGTCTTCAGTAACCTCTGTGAATACTTTCTATATCCTCCTTCGGCAATGAGGGATAGAAAAAACACAGTTAAAAGAATAGCCACTGTTAGAGGGGAATTATGCATTCCATAGTACACAAGAACGCCTAAAGAAGCAAAGCGACCAATAATGGATAACCAAATAAGATAAGGATTTGTTCCTGTTTCTCTGTATAATCTCAAATGAGCCAGAAGTACAAAAAATTTGATTTACTTTTTAAAATACTTTAAGCATTATGTTTAGAGATAGATAGCGTTCTGGGGGTATATTCTAATATGTTGAACCAAATCGAGAAAAGAAGCGATAAAATCACTATCATTTTTTTCATAACCTTATCATTAGCTTGTGTTGTCACCTCAATTACTTTGGGTTTAGTTCTGAATGATAGATTGTATTTTCTGTTAATAGCATCACTTCTGTTTGTTCATCTTGCTTTGAAGCGATACAAGAAAATAAAAAAATCACAATTGATTGGGCTTTTACGGAAGAAATGGGGCATCGCTGATGCTAGAGACCGCAATTTCTCAGAAATAAGCGGTTATTTTAAAAAGACATGCGTCATTGATGATGAGAAATTTGCAATTGATGACCGGACTTGGAATGATCTGGATATGGATTTTGTATATAGTCAAATTGATCGTACTCTGACTGCACCAGGAGAACAAATACTTTACTCAATTTTAAGGCTGCCTCATGTAAAATCAACTGAACTGCAAAATCGGAGTCGCCTGATAAAACTGTTTTTTCAAGACCAAAAGTTAAGAGAGAGAATTCAAATCGCTTTAATAAAATTTAAAAAAAAGGGAGGAAATTATCTAACAGATTTTTTATGGGGAGAAAGGCCTGCTGCAAATAAATATACCTTTCAATATTTCTTGTTGATATGCTTGATTCCGATATTCATTGTGCTCGGACTATTGAACTTTAGTTTAGCTTGGATAGGGCTGGTAGCCACACTAATCACCAACATGGTTATTCACTATCGAACAAAGCAAAGAATATATGAGCACCTCACTGCTATTCGCTATCTTGGCATCATGATTAGGTGTGCAACTAATTTCATTGAAATCAAACATCCCTTGTTAGAAGAACATCAGAAGGAAGCAAAAAACTCGATCACATTAGTTTCACCCATTACCAGAAGAACAAGTTTGTTAGGAAGAGAAACAGAAAACCCCCTACTTGAATATTTGAACATCATTTTCTTAATTGAGGTTCGTGCATTTTACTCAATTTTAAGAGTTATCGAACAGTATTCTGTACAGTTGAGACAAATTTTCACTATGCTAGGCTTTGTGGACTCTATGATTTCTGTCGCCTCTTTTAGGGCCGGACTTAAATACTTTGTTGAGCCAGAGTTCATGAATTCAAGTCCCTTCCTAAAGGTTGAAGAAGCATTTCACCCTTTAATAGGAAATCCAATTCCAAATTCAATTTCGTTTGAGTCTAAAGGAGTGCTTATAACAGGATCAAATATGTCAGGTAAAACAACATTTCTTAAAACTATCGGAATAAATGCTCTTCTCGCTCAGACAATAAATACTTGCCTGGCAAAAAAATACAAGTCTATTTTTTTCAATATACTGACATTAATCGGAAGAGCAGACAATGTAATTGAAGGTAAAAGCTATTATTTAGATGAAGTACAGGCACTTCTCCGAATAATAAATTTCTCAGATAGTAAGGTCACAGCTTTATGCTTATTGGATGAAACTTTTAGGGGGACAAATTCCCTTGAAAGAATCTCAGCTTCAACAGAAGCTCTCCTCTATTTATCTAAACGTAACTGTGTTGTTTTTGTGACAACCCATGAGCATGAAATTTCCAAACTCGTGGGCAAAGCATACGATAATTACCACTTTAGCGAGGATATAAGAGAAAGCGAAGGCATTTCATTTAGCTATAGATTACATAAAGGAGCATCTATCTCCCATAATGCAATAAAGCTTTTGCGTTATATAGGATTTCCAGATGAGATCTCTAGTCGCGCTGAAAAGAGAGTGAGAAAGAAAATTGAGAGTGACAAATAATCTTGTTCAACTGTTGGTCCAATTCCCTTTTATAAGATAAATTTCAAAAAGATTTAATGTCAATTTATAGCTGCTTTGATGGTCTCAATAACTTCTTAATTGGCAGCAGCGCCAGATTATCCGGATTGACGGAATGAATCAATAATATCTAGAATATTAAGAATGAAAAAACTCAAGTCGCCAGGGCATGTACTGATCATCCTTATTGTCGTTTTCTTTTCTGGACTGGGATTTTCAAGAAACTGGGCGCTATTTGCAGGAAAGAACTTCTCAGGCGGATTTCAAGAGCTGAATTTTAAAATTTTAATAATAGACTGCAAATCATCAATATTTTCAGAGCTGTATGATTTAGTCCTTGTAATTGAAATCTTATGTGATTCTCAAAAGGAATCATCTCAATCTGAGAGGAATTGATTCTTTTATCCCATTTTAAAGGTTTTTGTCTTTCAAGCTCATCAATCAAAGATGGTTTGGCTCTATTTTTTTACAGTTAAAAGCAGGAAGTATTTATGTTGAAGATGTAAATACTATAATGTTAGAATTATTAAAGGCTGAAAAGAATGAAATTTAAAATATTTATTGAACAGGATGAGGATGGATATTTCGTAGCCGAATGTCCAAATTTGCCTGGATGTATTTCTCAAGGTAAAACACTTAAAGAAGCAAAAGAAAACATTAAAGAAGCAAGTGTGAAAAAATTCCCCCCTTTATCTGGGAGAGAAGTAATAAAGGCTTTGTCCAGGATAGGTTACGTACTGGACTTTCCCTGGATGAGTTCATAAAATTATTAAAGAAATAATACAATATATTGATAATAAATTAAATGGCCCGTTAGCTCAAGTGGTAGAGCAGCGGACTCTTAATCCGCGGGTTCCAGGTTCGAGTCCTGGACGGGTCACTCTCTTTTACCCCTGTTCTTGTATCCATTTCAACAACTTACGGTCTTATTGTGCTTTTGGTCTAGTTAGTTATTTACACCCAGAT
>SMTZ1_10009439_pt1 | contig 19241 bp, 17 predicted proteins | sample DeeMarSWOR136_30_FD_25667 | JGI IMG/M metagenome (IMG submission 25667)
TAACGACACCGTTAAAGCGAAGATTCTCTTTGGCGATGGAATAGTAAATTGGGGTTTGTAACATAAAACGATCAATAGCCTTGTTAATATCCATACCGATAACCGAATCAAATGGACCGCACATGCCAGCATCTGTAATATAGGCTGTCCCTCGTTTCAGGATCCGTTCATCTGCTGTCTGAACATGAGTATGCGTTCCGATAACCGCTGAAACTGAGCCGTCTAAAAACCACCCCATTGCCTGTTTTTCTGCAGTTGTTTCAGCATGAAAATCTACAATAATTATAGGAGTCTCCGAGCGTATTCGTTTTATTTCTTTCTGGACAGTTGTAAATGGACAGTTGATGGTATACATGAAACTTCTGCCTTGAATGTTAATAATCCCTACCTTTCTTATATCGGGTAATGATATCACGGTAGAGCCGATACCCAGATTTCCATCAGGATAATTCAGGGGTCTCAATAAATATCCCGCATATTTTATGAGAACATCCTTCTTTCGTGGTTCCCAGATATGATTCCCTGAGGTCAGACAATTGATTCCGGCAGATTTCAAACGCTCTATCTGTGAGGGAGTGATTCCCTTCCCCTTATCAGTGTTTTCCACATTTGCAATGATAAAATCTATTTTATGGTAATTTTTCAGACGAGGAAAAATATCCAGAATGATATCCAATACTTCCTCGCCTACAATGTCTGAGATGAATAAAATATTCATGATTTGGATATAAATTTATTGTTAAAATTCGATCATAAGGTATTTAGTGAAGTTTTCCCTTCTCCAACAAGAATTTGAAAGCTAAGAATTCACTGTTAAATGAATTCAAGATATATCAATATTATTGTTATTTTTAGCACAAACCAAGAAAAATATAAAATTTAAATTACCAACTTTCAACAAGGGAATCACATTAATTTAGACTTTCTGGCCAAATTGTTTAGGTTCAGGTTTAGTCTTACAGATTGAATACTTAATGGAAAATCCTCTGTGGTTATAAAAAATAACTGATTTGCTGACCTAATATAGAAATTTAAAAAGGAGGTGTATATCGAAATATAATTTCATTCTTTGTAATTCTTAAAAACCGGGAGTGCGACTCAGGATATATAACATATCCTAAGTCGCAATATCGGAAGAGCGAAATTCCCGAATAACGGTGACCTTTATTTGGCCTGGAAATTCGGAATCTTCCTGTATTTTTTGTGCAATTTCCCTAGCTAACGATTTTGAGCGATTATCATCTATTTGCAGACAATTTGCGATGATTCGTACTTCGCGTCCAGCCTGGATGGCGTGAACTTTTTCAACTCCCTCAAATTTCATTGCGATGTCTTCCATGCTACGCATACGTTTGATAAATGTTTCCAGAGTTTCGCGTCTTGCGCCTGGTCTACTACCAGAAATTGAATCGGCTGCTGCAACTAATACAGTATAAGGAGAGGCAGCATTTTCTTCAAAATGATGAAATTCAATGGCATCAATGACCTGAGGATTTTCATTAAATTTTTTGAGTAAATCAGCACCAATTTGCGAGTGAGGTGCATCGGTATGGCGATCAATTGCTTTGCCGATGTCATGAAGTAAGCCGGCACGTTTAGCAATTTTTGGATCCAGCCCAAGTTCTGAAGCCATGATGCCGGTTAAGTAAGCCACCTCCAGGCAATGATTCAAAACATTTTGACCATATGAAGTCAGATACTTCAATTTACCGATCAACTCAATAACTTCATCAGGCAGTCCATGAACTCCAGCTTCTAACATTGCCTGTTCTCCCACATCACGGAACGATTCCTTGATCTCCACCTCAGTTTTTTGGACAACTTCTTCGATTCGAGCCGGATGGATTCTTCCATCCAAAATGAGTTTTTCCATGGCTACTTTAGCAATTTCACGACGGTAGCTGTCATATGATGAGAGAATTACTACTTCGGGTGTATCATCAATAATAACGTCGACACCGGTAACCATTTCAAAGGCTCTAATATTTCGACCTTCCCGACCAATAATTCTCCCTTTCATATCATCATTAGGTAAGTTCACTACTGAAACGGTTGCTTCTGCTGACTGTTCGGCAGCGATTTGCTGGATAGCTGATACTACTACTTCTAAGGCTTTTCTATTGGCTTCTAGTTTTGCTTGATCAAGGATTCTGTTGATAAGTTTATTTCCCTCTTGCCTGGCCTCTTCCTCCATATCTTTTAATAACAGATTAAGAGCTTCTTCTCTGCTCATACCAGACAGTTCCTCCAATTTGGTGACTTGTTCGGAAATAAGAGAATTAAGCTCATCGGTTTTTTGTATAATATATTGTTCTTTTTCACTTAATTTTTTCTGCAATGATAGATTATCTTTCTCCTTTTTCTCAATCATTTCAGCTTTTCGATCGATCTCAAGTTCTCTCTGATCTAGCATATTCTCCTTTTTCAGCAGGCCTTCCTTCCTGCTCTCCAGATCTTTCTCCAATTTTTGTTTATGTTCAAGTAGTTCCTCCTGAACCTCAATCATTTTTTCCTTTTTAAGGGATTCGGCTTCTGCTCTCGATTCTTCCAGCAGTTTTTTTGCCATCTCCCTTGCTTTCAATAACTTCTTGTTGGAGGTAATGCTTAGGAAAAACCAAAGAACGATCGAGCCGGATATAATACCAATAACCATGCCCAAAATCAAATCCATATTTTCAGTCCTCCATCAATTTAACGTATTTTTAGTTATGCCCGATACACTTCCCATGGAATAAATAAAAAACCCTGAACCCTTAGGGCGGATTTGGAAAAGAACCGTGTCAATCACGCTGGGTACCTGCCTAAACGGTTCATGCTTCCTCCTCTAAGGAAGGCTTGCATTAGTCGCCCAGAGTCAAGCTCCCTATTTAATGGTGTTGGTTCTTCCCAAATACAACACCCTAAATGATTCAGGGACTATTTTAAAATATGAGAATATTGATTTAAAAAATTATCTAAACTCTCCGTTATTTCACCACTTGTCGATTCTATTTCTTTTATTAAGTTATCATATTTTTTTTTCAGACGAAAAAGCTCGTCACTAATATTAACGGAAGTCAAAACAGCAATCTTTAATTGCGATTTTACTTGAGTTTCATTTAAAAGTTTCTTCATCTTATGATCAACGTAGACTGCTAATTCCTGAATATATTGGGGATCAGAATCAGATTTGAGAGCGTACTCTGATCCTAGAATATTGACCTTAGTCGATTGCTTTTCCATCTTGATTATTGCATTTGAAAATATAAAAGAAATAAAATTTAAAAGTATAAATCATATGTTTATTTTATCAAGCTTGACAGCAAGGCGATCAATTTTAGTTTTAATTAAGTATTCCTTCTCCTTCAGTAATTTATTTTCTTTTTTTAACCTTTTTAATTCCGTTTTCAATTCCTGAGTTCCATCATTACCTGAAGAAATCGAAGGATTTTGGTTGATTGGATTAAGTTTATTTTTTAAATCGTTGTTCTGTTTGGATAATATTTCAATTAATTTCGTTAATTTTCGGATTCGATCGACTAATTTCTGATAATTTTGAAATTCAATTTTAGCTTCTGTTATCACAATTATTCTCTTAATTTTGCTTGGTAACTATTTTTCACAGAAGCGATTATTTTTTCCATCAACCTGTTCACTTCTTCTTCAGTCAAAGTCCGGTCAGTCGCTTGAAATGTATAATGAAAAGCTAAACTCTTTTTGCCCTCAGGAATTTGTGTTCCACGAAAAATATCAAAAATTTCTATATTACTTAATAAATTCCCTCCTGTTCTGTATGAAAGATCAATAATCTCCTGGGCTTTTAAATCATCATCAATAATAAATGCTAAATCACGTTCGACTGAAGGATAACGGGGGATAGGTTGGTATTTTTTTTTGGTTTTCAGATTTTTAAAAAGTTCAGTAACTGATAGCTGGGCAACGAAAACATCCTCATCAATCTCAAAATTGTCAAGGATTTTTTTATTGATTCGACCAATAAAACCACCCACTTCCTCTCCAATTTTAAGCCCTAATCCCGCTCCTTCAAGTACAAAATCAGAATAAGAAATAAATTGCCAGTTGTCAAGTGAAATTTTGAAGGCAAGTGCTTCAAATAATCCTTTAATATCAAAAAAATCATTAACTTGTCGCGATGAAAACCACAGATTTCCTTCGCGTTTTCCTATGATAACAATAGCTAATTGTAGATCTTCTTCAGGCTGAACATGCAGATCGTTTTTAGCAATAAAAACATGGTTAATTTCAAAAATTCTCAAATCAGATATTTTTCGGTTACGATTATATTGAATCACCTGAACGAGACTGGGAAGAAGTGAATTACGCAAGCCGTCCATATCCTTAGAGATCGGATTGAAGATTGGGTAGATTCGTTTACCGGTCATTTTCTGCCAGGATTCAGTGTTAATCATACTATTTGTGATTACTTCCTGTATTCCCATGCCGGTGAGCACTTCCTTCAACTGATCAACAAATAAATCCAGCTTGTTGATGGGGACATTATAATCTATTTTTATAATATCCCGGGCTGGAATGTTCTCCAGGCCATATAGACGGGCAACCTCTTCAGCAAGGTCTGCCACTCTGGTGATATCCGGACGGAAAGTGGGAACAACTATCTTTTTATCTTGCACAATAAAACCAATGCTCTGTAAAATATCGGTCATTTCTTGTGAAGAAAGATCAGTTCCCAACAGGTTGTTGATTTGAACCTCATTTAATGTTACATGTTTTGGTTCAATTTTGCTCGGATATGCATCAACGATTCCCTGATATACTTCACCATCACATAGTTTGGCAATCAATTGGGTAGCGCGTTCCAATGCATAAATATTGCCATTCGGATCGGTTCCTCTCTCAAACCGCTGGGAGGCTTCAGTGGATAAATTTAAGTGTCTTGAGCTGATCTGAATACTTTCCGGTTTGAAGTAAGCACTTTCCAGGAGAACATTAACAGTACTTGAGCTCACTTCAGAATTTAATCCTCCCATGATTCCCCCCAGAGCTACTGGCTGTTCTGTATCACATATGAGAACAGTTCCTTCTTTTAATATTCTCTCTTTGTCATCCAGGGTAACGAATTTTTCCCCTTCTCGGGATTCTCTTACAATGATTTTACCCCCCTGAATAAGATCAAAATCAAAAGCATGCAGGGGATGACCGGTTTCCATCAGAACATAATTTGTTATATCGACTACATTATTTATGGATCTCATTCCAACTGCCTCAAGGCGTTGTACTAACCAGGAAGGAGATGCTCCAATTTTTACATTTCTTATTAACCTTGCTGAATAGCGTGGACAACCGACAGGCGTTTCGATAATAATTTCAAGTTTATCAAGAGCTTTTTCTGCTATTTCTACTATCTCTGTAGAGGGTTTGCTCAGTGGTTTGCCCAAAATTGCTCCAACTTCCCTGGCAATTCCAATATGACTGAGACAGTCAGGACGGTTGGGAGTCACGGAAATATCAAAAATGTAATCGGTTTGCATGTTTAAGGCTTTGTCAAGGGGGGCTCCCAGAGGTAAATTGTCAGGAAGAATCCATATTCCATCTGATTTGTCTGCCAGAGATAGTTCTGCTTCTGAGCAGATCATTCCGTTCGAATTCACACCCCGGATTTTGCTTTTCTGAATTTTTAGGCCGGAAGGGAGCGAAGCACCTACTTTTGCTACAGGTACAGTTTGACCAGTAGCCACATTGGGAGCGCCGCAAATAATTGTTAGTTCTTCTTCACCTATATTTACTTTACAGACTTTCAAGCGATCTGCGTTGGGATGTTGATCGACTGCTAGAACACGGCCAATCACTACCTGCGGAAAATCGGCATGTCTTTCGATTACTTCCTCCACCTCCAGGCCGATGAGTGACAATCGATCGGCTAATTGATGGGGATCAATTGATACATCAAGGTAATCTTTTAGCCAATTATAGGAAATTTTCATTATTAAACCTTTTTCTTCAAGCTCTCCGTTATCGAAAAAATACAGCCTATTAATATTGCTGGAGAAACCGCATATCATTGTCAAAGAACAAACGAATGTCATCAATTTTATATTTGAGCATGGTAATGCGATCCACACCCATTCCAAAAGCATAGCCTGTATATACTTCTGGATCATAACCCACAGCGGAAAAGACATTTGGATGGACCATTCCGGCCCCGGAGATTTCTATCCATCCGGTATACTTGCATACTTTGCAACCTTTCCCGCGGCAAAAAATACAATTGAAATCATATTCTAAACTTGGTTCAGTAAAGGGGAAAAAGCTGGGTCTGAAACGGACGTGGATATCTTCACCGAACATATATTTAGCAAATTCCTGTATAACCGCTTTCAAGTCTCCGAAGCTTATCCCAATATCCACAAACAATCCCTCGACCTGGTGAAAGAAAGGGGAGTGACTGGCATCGGGTGTATCTCTTCGGTAAACCCTGCCGGGGGCGATAATACGCACTGGTGGCGATTGATTCATCATAGTACGAATCTGTACCGGTGAAGTATGAGTACGCAATAATATGTCCTCGGTAATAAATAAGGTATCCTGCATAGCTCGAGCCGGATGATTTTCTGGGAAATTGAGCGCCGCAAAATTAAAAAAATCTGTCTCTACCTCAGGTCCATCAGCAACACTAAAACCCAGTCTGAGAAAATATCTTTTTATTTCATCTAAAACCTGGGTAAGAGGATGTTTACTGCCTAATGACGGTATTCTTCCTGGAAGGCTGGTATCATATTTTTCTTCCTTTTGAACAACCTTAAATTTGGTTTTCAGTTCTTGCAGATGTGATTCAACAATCTGTTTAAGCATATTTATTTCTTTGCCGATAATGGGCTTTTCTGCAACATCAACATCTTTCAATAATCTGTAAAGATCCTGAATAGCCCCCTTTTTCCCCAGATATTTTACACGTATTGATTCAAAGTCAGCTGAAGTATTGATTTTTTCAATGTCTGAAACAAACGATTCTTTAATCTTGTTAATTCTGTTTTTCATTTTACTAAAATAGTTTTTTTGCCTTAGATCCAGAAGAACACCAATTAAAAAAATTATAAAAGAAAAAATTAAATCAGGGTATTTTCCTTTAATACCTCGTTTATCGGTTAATAATAACTTCAGCAATAAACACAAACAAATAAAAAAATAGGAATTGAATAGACATTTCAATTCCTAGATTTTTTGTGCGGAGAAATCGAAGTTATTGAGTAACCTGCTGAACAATTTTTTCGAAAGTCTGGGGTTCATGCATGACAATGTGTGCTAATGTTTTACGATCTAATTCAACATTATGCTCTTTTAATGCATACATGAACTTTGAATAGGATATACCTTTCAAACGACAGGCTGCATTAATTCGGCTGATCCATAACGAGCGAAAATTTCGCTTTTTTTGCCTTCTATCTCTGTAAGCATATAGAAGACTTTTCTCGACTTGATCTTTAGCGGTTTTAAAAAGGTTACCCCGACCAAGTCGATACCCCTTTGCCATTGATAATATTTTTTTATGTCTTTTTTTTGCTGCAATATTATTTTTTGCTCTTGGCATGTTCCCTCCTGATTCAGTCTTATTCCATAATCATTGTGCGTGCACGTGGTGCATCAACTGGATGCAAATATGCCGCTTTTCTTAATTTTCTTTTGCGCTTTTTTGTTTTGCTGGTCAAAATGTGACTCTTATAAGCTCTGCGCGATTTCACTTTTCCAGAAGCCGTTACTTTGAATCTTTTCTTGGCTCCTCTGCATGATTTCATTTTTGGCATGGTTATCCTTTCTTCTATCTTTATCAATTTTTTGCACTCAGGATCATGATCATTCTGCGGCCTTCCATTTTAGGTTCCATATCCAGCTTAGCAATATCTTCCAGCATCTCTTGAATACGACTGAGTAAGTTGGTTCCCATATCCTGGTAGGCCATTTCTCTACCTTTAAAAAGAATGGTAAATTTAACTTTGTTTCTTTGTTCTATAAACTTCCTTGCATGTCTTATTTTTGTTTCCAGGTCATGATCCTCTGTTCTGGGACGTAATCTTAATTCCTTAACAATGATGGTATGTTGTTTCTTCTTGCTTATTTTTTCTTTTTTGCTTTGTTCGTATTTGTATTTACCATAATCCATAATCCGGCATACAGGTGGTTTTGCATTTGGTGATACTTCTACTAGGTCTAGTCCAAAATTTTCAGCTTTTTTCAGGGCTTCCTGGGTTGTAACCACACCAATCTGTTCACCTTCCGGTGAAATTAAACGAACATTCTGTACCCGGATCTGGTCATTCACTCGAACTTCATTATCTTTGCTGATATGTTTCTCCTGTTTTTTAACTAATCTGATATTTTATCATCGATTTCTTTCTGTAAATGCTTAATAAAATCACTTACTGGCATTTTCCCCAAATCACCAGTACCTTTCTTCCGAACACTAAGAAGATTGTTTTCTATTTCCTGATCACCCAGAATTATCATATAAGGTAATTTATTGACTTCTGCTTCCCGGATTTTATAACCAACTTTTTCATTCCGTAGATCGATCTCAGATCGGAATCCCTCTTTGAGCAGTGTTTGATGTATCCCTTTAGCATAATGGTGGTGACGTTCAGAAATGGGTATAACATTTACTTGAATCGGGGCGAGCCATAACGGAAATGCCCCAGCATAATGTTCAATGAGAACACCAAAAAACCTCTCAACTGACCCCATCAGTGCCCGATGGATAACAATTGGCTGGTAAGGATTTCCATCTTCGGCAATGTATTCAATTTGAAATCTTTCCGGTAGATTAAAATCTACCTGAATGGTTGAACATTGCCAGGAACGGCCAAGTGTATCTTTAATTTTTATATCAATTTTGGGTCCATAAAAAACTCCTTCGCCAGGATCAACCTCATAGGAAAGTTTACTTTTTTCCAATGCCAGACGGAGTGCTTCAGTTGCTTTATCCCAATTTTCAATCAAGCCCACAAATTTTTCCGGACGGGTTGACAGATACACCTCATAATCGCTGAATCCAAAGGTTCTCAAAATATGCAGGTTAAAATTTAAGACCCTTACAATCTCATCGTTCAACTCTTGTGGTGTGCAGAAAATATGAGCATCATCCTGAGTGAATCCACGTACACGCATTAAACCATGTAACACACCAGATCGCTCATAACGATATACTGTTCCTAATTCAAATAACCGTATCGGTAGATCCCGGTAACTTCGAATATGTGATTGATAGATACTGATATGAAACGGGCAATTCATTGGTTTTATCTGATAGTTTACCTCATCCACATCCATGGGTGAAAACATATTTTCCTGGTAGAATCCTGTATGTCCGCTAGTTTCCCAGAGATCTAATTTAGCGATGTGCGGACTGTATACCAGTTCATAACCATGTTTAAAATGTTCATTGATGGTGTATTCTTCTATAATCCGTCTTACCCGGGCTCCTTTTGGGTGCCAGAGTATTAAACCATTTCCGATTTCCTCTTTAATGCTGTATAAGTCTAATTCTCGACCTAATTTGCGATGGTCACGTTTCTTGGCTTCTGCCAGACGATGGAGGTGTTCTTCTAACATCTTCTTTTTGGGATAAGAGGTCGCGTAAAGTCGCTGGAGCATTTTATTTTTCTCGTCACCACGCCAGTAAGCTCCTGCTACGTTGAGTAATTTGAAATTATGACCAATTTTTCCGGTGGATGATAAATGAGGGCCCCGGCAAAGGTCTGTGAAATCTCCCTGACTATAGGTGTCACAATGGGATAATTTTCATCTACAATTTTCTGCATTTCTGCTTCTATTTTATCAAAATCTTCCGGGGAAATCGGATGATCCAGTTCGATATCATAATAGAATCCATCATCAATGGCCGGACCAATACCAAATTTGGTTTGTGGAAAAAGATGTTTCACTGCATGAGCCATTAAATGTGCTGAACTATGCCAGAAAACGTCACGCCCTTCCCGGTCATCAAAGGTTAAAATTTTGATTTCGGCATCTTCTTGAATGGGCTCAGAAAGACCCTTTACGGTATCATTTACCTTAATTCCTGTGGCTTCCTTCTCCAGACGGGTATTCAAAGTCTTAAGGATTTCCAGCCCACTGGTACCTTTTGGAAATTCTTTAATAGTACCATTCGGGAATTTTATTTTAATTTTTTTAGCCATAATATTTTTAAATATATTGTATAAAGCCACGAACCGATGATTCGTGGCATCCCTTTGTGGGGCGGGCCAGAGTCGAACTGACGACCCCTACGATGTCAACGTAGTGCTCTAACCAGCTGAGCTACCGCCCCTCACCACGTAAATATAGACAAAAAATTTAACCATTGACTACTACAAATGCAACACTAATTTGAAAGGAGTAAAGAGGATTTAATTATCAGGTTTTTTCCTTATTCAGCACTTTTTATGATAATTTTTTGTCCATCCGGAGATTGCAAAGAGATCACAACACTTCTCTCTGCATGAACATTTTCAAGGGAAATTCCGGCATCTATAATATTTTTCCGTACCTTTTTCAGATCTTGTGAAAAGTAAATCAGCGTTATGTAATCTATTTCCTGATTTTGATATAACCCAATTGTGATTAGGTTGTCCGATAATTTTGCATAATTCGCCTGACTTTCAACCAGGGTAAAACCTGCTTTCTGCCAGAATTGTAGAGATTCTTTTATATCATTGGTTGGTACTGCTAACTGGCTGAAATTACCGATATTGCTTTCAGGTACTCCGGAGGTCCCGGGAAGTTTACTACTGTTAAAATCAATAAGTGTCAGGTTCAGACCATTTGGATCGGCTGTTAAAGCGGTGGTATTTCCAGCTGGACTTTTAAAGATTTTGTGAAATGACAATCCGCTATTTTGAAATACCTGCATGCGTTCTTCGCCATTTCTACCGAAGTAAGTAAGAGTCGGAGAAGGGAAATCATTTTGACTGAGCATAAAAATATTAGCCCCGTCTGTTATAATTGCCCAGGGAATCTGTGCCTCCCTTTTAATTTCTATCTCTGTAAAACCTAATTTTTTATAAAATGAAAGTGATGAATCCAGTTCTTCTACTGCCAGTGAAATCTGTACATAGTCTCCCAAATGTTTTATAGATTTTACTTCTGAATCAACCCTGCAATTGAGAAAAATTTGCAAGGACATTAACAGAAAAAGTACTATCATGCTTTTCATTTTCAATCTCCAGCTTTTATAATTTGTATTCATTGGATTCCGATTGAAGGTTGTTTTTTTGGTTTTTATGCAACAATCACTTGGACTGAAATAACTATTTCTGGTGAACTTAGTTGTTTAAAAAATTCTTCCTTTTGTTTATTTATGAACTTTGCTATAAAATATGCATATGCAATTATATACAGTGATAATGATTTTCACACTATAAAATTATTCATTTCCACAGCCTTAAAAGTAATGTATATTTCATAGGATTCCAAAAATCACTAAAAAATTTTATCATCGCAATACATGCTTCATAGAGAAGAAAATAAACTTATAATACCTGCTTGCTTCACCACCACAAATTTAAATCTTTCCGAACATTATCTGATAAAGAAAGGGATTTTAGTTTGAAAAAGAGCATTAAAGGAATCTTCACAGCCATCGGTTTTTTTATCATTTGCATTTTTATTATTTTTGTAATAAACCAAACAGTACAGGTAATAAACCTGCTTACCAATATTCATCCTTTGTTGGGTCAGATCAGTTTTTTTGTTTTATTAATTATTTATACCATACTCCTTTTAGTCCCGGTTATCATTTATTTTCGTTTACCAAGAGCCTTGAAGCCACCGGAGAATGATCATTCAGCGGAATTAACCATTTATCTGGAGAAGCTTGGTAAGCGCCTCAAGAAAAATCAATATCTGAAGGATTATCAGCTTAAATCCCGTCGGGATATTGAAGAAGCTTTGAAAATTCTGGGTGCCAAAGCAAACGATGCCGTAAAGCGAAACGCTACTGTGGTATTCGTCACAACTGCTATCTCGCAATCTGGTCGTCTGGATACCTTTACTGTCTTGATTACCCAGTTTCGAATGATCTGGCAGATTGCACATTTATATTATCAGAGACCAACCCTGCGGGAAATGATTAACTTATATAGTAACGTTTTTGCCACGGCTTTGATTGCAGGAGAGTTGAACGAGATCGATATCAGCCAGCAGGTAGAACCAGTGGTAACCAGTGTGCTGGGCGCCTCACTGACCAGTGCCATTCCGGGAGTGAATCTGGTGGCTGGAATTGTCACAAATTCACTTTTAAGTGGCGCAACAAATGCTTTCCTGACCTTACGGATTGGTGTTATCACCAAAAGGTATTGTGGCAGTTTATCCAGAGTTGAAAGATCAAAACTAAGAAAATCGGCTAGTATAGAAGCTGCCAGAATGCTGACTATCATTGTAATGAACTCGGCTGGAAATATAACCAAATCAATTGTGAATGCTGCCGTGAAAAGTCCGGGAAGAATTTCCCGTGATGTCTTCCGTTCCACCTGGGATAAGCTGGTAGGTAAAAATAAAATCATTCCTGAAATTTCGGAAGACTAACAGGTTTTATTTAATTTTATGCCTATAAAATCAACTCATATTTTAATTATGTATTTGTGCATTAAAGAGTATTACTTCCACTTATTTCCCCGACCTGTCTGGAATTTAGAGGAGCATATACAGTATTCAGAAAGAGATTTAAAGCCAAGCGGGTGGCAAATAATCAGGTTTAGTGAATATATCAGGATAATATTTAAGAAATTCATTTTCTCACGAATTTTTTAATTCTCTGTATTTTCTGTGATTGAATAAAAGTAATATAAAACAAGGAGAATAGATGGAGAGAATAAAAGAATTGTATGTTATTTTAGAAAATCGGCCTAATACCGCCGGAGAGCTGTTTCGCCTCCTGAAAAAGAAAAAAATTGCTATCTATGCTGCCGGGATTTTTCAGGACACTGCAAGATTATATGTCTCGAATACTACTAAAGCGTTATTAGCATTACAGGAGAACGATTATGTAGTTGAAGAAAGGGAGGTCCTGCAAGTGTTATTACCGAATTATCAGGGAGCGCTAATGGAATTGACTATGAAATTAGGAAATGCCGGTATTAATATTGAATACTTGTATGGTGCCCTCGAACCGGAACAGAAAAGCGGAATTGTTATACTGGATGTGGATCGTCCCGATCTGGCTATGAAAATCTTCCAGAATAATCAATTTTAAATGGTACCCCACCAAAGATTACTTATATATTTATAAGCTTTATCATCTTCGATTGGAATGATTCAGTTTAATTACCTGTCTTTTTCCCATAAATACCTCAAATCAGGTATAAAATACCTCATTTGAGGTATTTTTTTTGATTGTATTCAGAATATGACTGATACTAAGTGTATCTGGCAAACTGGGAAAAAGGAGTGAAAAATATCTTAATAAACTAATTATATTAGATTTAGAGAATTAATAATAAAAATGGCTGAAGAAAACCTGATTGCTATAAAATGTTTATATAAGAAATTAATATTATTGAATTTATGTATTATTCATTCTCTTTGTCATTTTAAACTTTCAAAGTTTTTGGCATTGTATGTGTATTTGTATCTGTTAAAATTAAAACAAAAGAAGGAGCATAACATGAAAAATTTAAAGGTGTATTCATTACTATTGGTTTTAGGTATGTTCATGAGTGGTTCCTGTGCCGCTGATCCGGAACCTGAGCAACGTGTGGTCATGGTCCCGAAAAAAGCTAAAGTATCTCTGGGAGTTTGGGTTTCCAAGGTGAATCAGGAAACACTGGATAAATATAACCTGACCGGTGGCGCTGAGATCCAAAAAGTATTCGAAGGTACCGAAGCTGAAAGGATTGGTTTGAAAAAAGGTGATATTATTGTCAATTTTGCCGGACAGGAAATTAAAGATCCTGACCAGTTAAAAGAATTGATTGGGGATATGGAAGAGGAAGGTGAAGTGCGAATTGAGATCGTACGGGAAGGGAAAAGGGAAAGTTTCCAGGCAAAATTAAAGCCCACGGAGATTGATGATTTTTCCTTTGATGATTTCCATTTTGAATTTGATGGTGCTGATATCCCGCCAATTCCTGAAATAAATATTCCTCACTTCCAGGGCAAAGGAGGTTTTTTAGGGGTAAAAGCCAAAGATATTTCAGACCAATTGAAAGACTATTTTGAAGTGGAATATGGTGCATTGATCGAAAAGGTGATTGAGGAATCTCCAGCAGAGAAAGCCGGATTAAAAGCGGGTGATGTGATTATCCAGATTAATGATCGTGAAATAAAGGATTATGAGGATTTAATACGAACTTTAAACTATTACAATCCTGATGAAAAGGTGAAAGTAAAATACTCACGTAAAGGAAAAGAAAATACTGTTGAAGTTGTTTTAGGGGAGAAGAAAATTCATAAAAATATATTTCATTGGGATGGTAACGGAAATAAATTCTGGCATGAACATTTAAAGAATTTTTCAAAAGAGATGAAAATTAAGGCGAAAGAAATGCGTAAAATAGGAGAGGGATTGAAAGATATGAAGATCAATATTCATCTCTATGCCATTTAAAATTTAATGGAAGCGGAAATATGAAAAACCACTGGCAACACAGAGAATAAATTTACTTATGGACTTGCTGGTGAATTATTTATTGTCATTAATTTATATATGGTTCATCGTAAAAATGGATACCTAAGAATTAAGACATAAGGACTTGTTCTTTTACCGGCGAAATTCTGTTTGAGTCCGGCAGATGCCGGACCCGTCTTAAGCCCGTCTAAAGCCGGAATTGCTGCCGGACGAGCGAGTTTATTTCGCTGGAGGACTTTTCCCGTAAGGGATCACTTCGTGATTGGCTACGAGCCTGTCCCGGCGAAAGCCGGGAGTCCTTCAAAAAGTAGCAATAAAATAAAGTTTGTAGAGAGGACGAGATAGTTATTTTTTCCATCAAGAGATAAAATATTACGCGATCATCACATATTCTAAAAGATAAAAGAAGTAGTTTTGATTTTTAATGTTTAGTCTTACTTAATAAACAATTTTTTTGATAATTAACCTATTTAAAAAAGGAATTCTAGATCAATTATTATAATGAAGATACTCATTATTGTAAAGAATCTAATTTATAAAAATTAATTAATAAGGAGATAGTCCTGTATCTCAGTATCAAGATAAAATTGATCATTATTATGTCGGTTTTGATGGCTCTTATACTACTTATGCAACTGTATTTCATGCATGCTGCCCAGGAAGAGTTGCTGGCTAAGATTAATCGGATTTCAAATTCGATCAATGAGGCAACCGATACATATTATGCAGAAGTGTTAAATTACATAAAGGAGCAGGAAAAACAGAATCAGCACCAACATGCTCTTCAAAATGAATATAAGAATTTTCATTATCCTGATAGCTTGTACCGGGATGTGGTTTCTGAATTACGTAATGTGAGGCAATGGAAGTCTGACTGGGATTTTAAAAAATTCTTTCCAGATTCGCAATTTAAATTTGATAAGGATAAAATCTTCTCGAACTGGTCGAAAAAGGAACAGTTGAACTTACAGAAGCAAATGGAAAAAATAAAGAAAGAGGCAGAGATTTTAAATAAAAGGTATCAGTACAAAATTGCAATACCTGATGATCAAGCGATACAGAATGAAATAATGATGCTGCGAGTTATGGAAGATTCGATGAAGGTCAATATTCAAACCATTGATATTGATCTGAATTTTACTTCAGATAGGCAGAAACCGGCGATTATTCACATTCCGAAGAGGGATCTTCCTCCCCCATCTCCCAAAAGCAAGGTATTTAGCTTTCGGGTGCCCGATTTTTCCCTACCCCATGCTCCGAAAATGATTCGCTATCATTATGATCTGGATGAAATTGAAAAGGCATTTAAAAGTACCAGAAACAGGAATGTGCTAATTTCGCTGGGTCTTTTTATGGTTTCCATTATTGCTATCACATTCATATCAAGAAGAATTCTCAAACCAGTCGCTAATTTGAAGACTTCTTTTGATCAGGTAGTAGAGGGTAATTTGGATGTTTCGATCGAGGCACAGACCAGGGATGAAATCGGTGATCTGACAAAGGCTTTCAACGGTATGGTAATGGAACTGAAAAAAAACCGGGAGAAAGAACGGATGCTGCAGCAGAAAGAGCGATTGGCATCCATGGGACAATTAGCTGCCGGAGTGGCGCACGAAATTAAAAATCCACTTAATGCCATTAATTTAACCATCCAGCATTTGCGTGATAAGTATGCTGCAAAAGATCAGAATGCTCAGAAATACATTGAAACGGTGCAGAACGAGATTCACCGGCTGGACAAAATCGTTAATAACTTCCTGAATTTTATCAGAAGTGAACAACTTCAGAAAAAAGAAACAGATTTAAATGGACTTATTCAGGAAGTGCTGCAACTTTATAGCAGAGAAATTGCATCCCAAAATATTACCCTCAATACCCGATTAGAGAAAAAGTTTAAAAGAAAGGTTGATCCGGAACGATTCAAAACGGTTCTGATGAATGTGATTCTCAATGCCATTCAGGCAATGCCAGATGGTGGAAAGTTGATAATTAGAACTGATGTCAAGAAAAAGCTGATTTATGTTGAGGATAGTGGTTGTGGTATTCCCGGCGAGAATCTTGATAAAATTTTCGATCTGTTTTATACCACAAAATCCAAAGGAACCGGTCTGGGATTACCCACCTCTTATAAAATTATTAGGGAACACGAGGGTGATATGGCAATAAAAAGTGAGGTGAATAAAGGTACCATTGTTCAGATTTCTCTCTGAATGAGAGGTTAAAATATTCAATTTCAATTGGTCTCGTTATATGAAAATTTTGGTAATTGATGACGAAAGAAGTCAGCGGGAGATTCTGTCCGACATTTTGGTGGATGCTGGTTATGAGGTGCAGACGGCGGCCAGTGCTGAGGAAGGATTGGAGCATATATTCAACAACGACTTTTTACTTGTTCTGACAGATTTGAAAATGCCGGGCAAAGATGGTATTGAAGTTCTAAAAGAGACATTGAAATTCAATTCCGATATTCAGGTGATTCTCATGACCGCTTTCGGTACCATTCCCAGTGCGGTAAATGCAATAAAATCTGGTGCATATGATTATCTGACCAAACCGTTTGAAAAGGATGAATTGTTGAGGGTAATTGAACGGGCGGCAGAAAAGGTACATCTGATGCTCGAGAATCGGGAATTGCGAGATCAGCTTTCCACTCAATACAGTTATCACAACCTTCTGGGGAAAAGTAAGGCGATTAAGGCGGTTTTCAGGTTAATTGAAAAGATCAAAAATATTGAAGCAACTGTCCTGATTACCGGGGAGAGTGGTACCGGAAAAGAACTGGTTGCCCGGGCAATTCATTACAGTGGAAATCGGAGAAATGGGCCTTTTGTGCCAGTGAATTGTGGTGCCATACCCGAAAATTTAATCGAAAGTGAACTTTTTGGCTATGTGAAAGGTGCCTTTACCGGGGCTTACCGGACATATGCCGGTAGATTTGAACAAGCTCAGAAAGGAACGATATTCCTGGATGAAATTGGGGCCATGCCCATGCATCTGCAGGTCAGGCTGCTGCGGGTGCTGCAGGATAAAACAATCAGCAAAATTGGTAGTAATGAAAATGTGAATCTGGATGTGAGGGTGTTGGCTGCTACCAATGAAGACTTACAAAAAAGATTAAAGACGGGTCAATTCAGGATTGATCTGTATCATCGCCTGAATAGCTTTACCATTCATCTTCCTCCGCTCAGGTCGCGCAGAGATGATATTGTATTATTAACAAAACATTTTGTGAAAAAGCATGCGGATCGCTATGGCAAAGGATCACTTACAATCTCTCCCGAAGCTTTGGGTATTCTGGAAAATCATGATTATCCCGGGAATGTGAGGGAATTGGAGAATATCATTGAGAAAGCTATTATCCTGACTGACCGGGCAGTTATAGAGCCAGACGTCCTGATGTTTGAGAAAATGATAATGTCCGAATCTGATGATACGAAAAAGAGGCAATCTTCATTGCCCGAAATGGAGGTTGATTTTATGCGCCAGGCGTTGAAAGAGAGCAGGGGTTCTATTAAAAAAGCTTGCAAGATCCTTGGGATTTCCTACAAAACCCTGCAGTATCGCATGCAGAAATATGGATTGGTCAGGAAAGATTTTATATAAATCTTCTTCCTAATATCTCAAATTTATCGAATATTTTTACATCTTACTTGTCTGTAGCAAATTACAAATTCCCACATGAAATAATCTCATTTATCCATTAAATGAGAATAAAGAATATCAGAATATTTCTAAATAGATGGATGATATTTTTATCTATAGATTCCAACATGTGTTAATTGGAGACCATCTCAGAATGTTCGACGGTTAGATAAAAGTAAAAGTCAGATCCCTGGTATTCGTTAGTCATGAGAAACTTAAAAATAATTTCCTATTTTTCGAGCAGAAATGTTTTGTTTCCTGGCTGTCCCGATTTATATTCTCTCATTAACACATTATTTTTTTTCCCATAATTAACATTTAAGCCTGCTATAAAAGGATAATTTTGATGTAACTTAGAGGAAAAAGATAGACCCCAGAGGAATAATCGCCAATTGGTACTTTTTTCCATTTTAACAAATAATTCATTATTTCTATAAATAATAGGTTCTTCTCCCACACCATACATTAGGCTTGTTACAATTCCGAACTTAATTTTTTGCGAAAGTATAGTTGAGGGGGTCAGTAAATACAATACAATTAACAAATAAATATATTTATACATCCTCATTCCTAACTTTATTGAGATATGGTAAATTTTACCTGATATCTCCCTTAATATCTGGAATATTTTTCATATATCGATCGAGTTGACCGGGCGCTGTAATTAACGCTTGAAGATTAACGCCTGCTTTACCTGGCAGCACTCCAGTTCAATGGGTGTTAAGCGATTTGTCGAAACTATAACCATTTTTATCGAATCCCCTTTTTATGACCTGAGGCTATCGACTGGATAGGCGTCAGTATCATCACTGTTCAGGTATTGCCTCCCATGCTTTCCAGTCAATCTCCCTGCCAGGGTAGGCGACCTTTTTGAATGGCCACACCTTTTCCACCCACTTTTTGATAGCATTGAACAAAATTGGATCGAGCCCCTTCTCAAATTCGCTTTTTCTGACCCACAGGCAAACCTCAGCATCGTACCCCTGCTTTTCAGTAGGAAAGATGTAAACGCATCCAAGGCATT